>WNFS01003217.1_pt1 | contig 12349 bp, 4 predicted proteins | sample 5400141 | NCBI WGS metagenome assembly WNFS01 (sample SAMN13153358, study PRJNA577476) | soil metagenome | isolation source: 60 cm saprolite under Madrone tree | place: USA:California | collected 2016-06-14 | reverse complement strand
GAAACCGACTATGGATGATGTGAAGCGAGCGGCCGACGAATACAACAAAATGGGCGAACGGTCGGCCAGAGCGGGAATCCAGCAGGGACTTCACAATGAGGATTTTGAGCTCACGATGGTTGACGGCAAGCGGACCTATGACTTGTTGCTGGAGCTTCTCGATCCGAAGCTGGTCAAGTTCCAATTCCAGGTTTCCGCCATCAGCCGCGGCTACGACGCCGCGGAGTATTTCACGAAGTACCCGGGCCGTTTCATTTCCATGCACGTCCAAGGCTGGTCGGCGGAAGCCAAGAAAATTATGCCGGTGGGGCAGGACAGCCTGGATTGGGCGAAAATCTTTACCGCGGCGAAAATGGGCGGCATAAAGAATTACTTCGTCGAAATGAACCTGGACATGATGAGGGCGAGCGTTCCGTACCTTCGCAAACTGCAGGTCTGATTGCTCGGCCTAGGGAGCCGGCTAGACTTACCGATGAACGATAGATGAGGAGAAGCTGAGTACAAAGCACGCGCATTGCAGTCCGGCGATCGCCGCGAACGTGATCAGCGCTCTCGCGGTGGATAAACGGGACTTGAACCGCGCAAAGAGTCCAATACCTATTATCGATGCCGCTCCAACGGTGATCGTCATGGCGATCTCAATCGGCGAGAAGTGGCCGCTGATCAGGCTGGCGATGCCCAACAAATACAGCCATATGATGACCATCAGTGTCAGCCAGAACAGGAATAGCGGCAGAGCGGCCCACCCAGTCGCGCGTGAGCGGCGAAAACCAAGCACCACGGCGATCCACAGCGGCAAGGTCTGCACAACATGACGCAACACGAGGTTGCTGGCGAGGCCTACGCCAACCACCAAGGCAATAATGATTGCCAGGGAGCAGAGCGCCATGGCGACGGGCTTTTTGCCGGATTCCTGTTCGTAGGAACTCACCTGTTCCGTCACAGGGTACGCTCCGCAAGAGACAAAGCAAGCTGCAGTAACTGCTGGCGCGCGACCATCGGCATGGGTTCGCGGGCCGAGGGAAGTTGCGCGGGAGCTCGCGACAGAGCTTCCTCGATACGATTGACGTCGAGGCCGCCGGCAGCGTTACTGCCTTTGAAGCGGTCGAGGACTTCGCGGGCTTTTTCGATTTGTCCGGTTTCGTAATAGAAAACGCCGAGGGTGGAGTAGCTGCCGGCCCATTCCGGCAATAGTTCGACGGCGCGCTCGAGACGCTCGGCGGCTTGCGGCGTGTTGCCTTCGAGAACGGAGATTAGACCCAGTCCCCAGAGGATTTTTCCGGAGCCGGGGATGCGCGCCAAGCCTTGCTGCAAGGTTTCGGTTGCGCCGCGCACATCATTGCCGCGCAACTGCACTAAAGTCAGCGACAGATAATACTGATCGTTATCGGGATTGCGGCGAATAGCGTCGCGGAAAATTTCCGCGGCGCGCGCGGTGTCCCCGAGATGAGCTTGAATATCCCCGAGCAAGGCAAGGTACGCGTCGTCTTGCTGACCGGCGACCGAGACTTGCGCGGCGGCTTCGAGCGCCTGCGAGTAGAGGCCTTTGCGGAAATAGGCATCGGCCAGATCGAACTTCACATCGTCCGAATCGGGATTGGCGCGCAACGCGGACTGAAAATGCCGGATGGCTTCATCATACAAGCGATAACGAGCAAGCAGAACGCCGACGCCTGTTTGCGTGCGGTAATCGTTGGCGCTCAACTGATCGAGCTGGGCGATGGCCTTGCGAGCATCCTCCACATTACCAAGCTTCAAATAGGTTTCCGCGAGCAAGTAGAGATCTTGCGGCTGGTCGGGGTGTTTCTGGATTTGCTCCGTGAGTTGCGTCAAATCCAGTTGCGTGCGCTCGCGCGCGCTGAGAGTTGCGCGGTTGTCGAGATAATCGAAAAGGTGCTGATAGGGATAAGGACCGGTGGAAGAATTCTTCGCCAAAGTTTGAAAGACGTTCAAATCGCGCTGCGCCGCTTCGGTTTGATGCAGGCTGCGCTCGACCATCGCTAGCTTGTAATACCCCGAGGCGGGATCGCGGCTTACCTTTACATAGCGGCGCAGGAGCTCCGCGGCGTCCTCGAATTTCTTGTTGGCGATGCGCAGGTTCGCGAGCTCCAGCAGGGCTTCGGAAAAATCAGGGTTGGACTTCAGCGCTTCCTGGAAAAGGGTTTCCGCGGCGGCGTGATTGCCTTGCCGCTCTTCGATGTAGCCCATGTTGAAAAGACAGGAAGCGTTACGGCGGTCCAGTTTCAATCCTTCCTGAAAATATTTCTTGGCTTCGTCGAAGCGCCCGAGATGGCGGTACGAAAGGCCCATGAAGGCATAAGAGCCGGCGGAAGGATCGAGCGCAATGAGCGCCTTGAACTCGTCGATGGCTTTTTCCGTTTTGCCGGACATGAAATAGCTTTCACCGAGCGCGGCGCGGAGGTCGCCGCGTTTCGGGGCGATCTGCACGCCTGATTCGAGCAGCGGAATGGCGTCTTCGAAATAATTCTGGGCCATGCTGACGCGCGCCAGGAGGAAAATGACGTCGCCATTCTGCGGAGCCAGCTTGTGCGCGCGCACCAGGAGATCCAAAGCGTCGACGGTTTTTTTCTGGTCAGAATAGACTTGCGCCAACAGGTAAAGCGCTTCCGGCGAATCGGGCTTCAGCTTCAGCGCGCGGTTCAACGCCAATTCCGCTTTGGGATATTCGCCGGCGCGAAGGTCAGCCTGGCCAAGGTTGTAGAGAATCTCGAACGTTTCCGGTTGTAGCGCGTTGGCTTTTTCGAGTTCAAGCTGCGCGGCGCGATACTGCTTTTCGGAAGCGAGCAGGACGCCTAGCGTGAAATGGAGCTGCACGTTGTCTTTATTTTCGCCGGAGAGCTCTGTCGCCGATTTCAGGCCCTCCGCGGTCCTGCCCGCCTGGAGGTACGCGCGCGTCAAATTAAATTTGGTTTCCAGATTCGCGGGACGAACACGCTGAAAATGGAGAATGGCCTTGGCAGGCGAGCCTTGCGCCAAGAGCACAAGCCCGAGGTTGTAGTTCGCGTCGCGGTTTGCGGGCGCGGTGCGCAGGACTGTTCGGAACTCCTGCTCGGCAAGGTCGAATTTTCCCTGCGCGACGTAAGCATTGCCGATGTTGTTGCGCGTGCGGGTAGAGTGGGGATCGAGCTTGAGGGCATGCTGGAAAGCTTCGAGGGCGTCGGCGTAATCTTTTTCGCCAACGGATATAACCCCGAGCAAATCGTAGGCCTCGGCGTTCGCGGGATTTTGTTGCAGCTCTTCCTGGATTGTGCTTTTGGCGTCCGCAACGCGGCCTTCGCTGAACAGCGCTTCCGCTTCGGCAAGCAGCGGAGACGCCGCTTTTGCAGTCTGCCTAACTGTGCTCGCCTTCGCGGCGGGTTGCTCTGCGGCGTGCGCCGCCGCGCAAAGGAGAATCATCACTGACAGCGCAAGAGTCGCGCACATCGCGGCGCTCGCGCGTTTCCTTTGCAATGCGGCGTCAAAAGCCATTGCCGGCAACTCCACCGTCCGCGCGCTGATTATTGTTGAAAACTTAATTTAGCATCTCCAGCGCCTGTTGAGCCAACTTGTGCTGCGGCTGCTGCCGCAGCAGAGTTTGCAGCACTTCGCGCGCTTTATCTTTTTCCTTCAGAATCACGTAGAGACGCGCGAGATTGAGGTAGCCCTGATCGAAACTCGGCGCCACGCGGATGCACGCTTTGAAATTATCCTCGGCTTCCGAGTAGCGCTCTTCGCGCACAAAAAAAACGCCGAGATTGTTCAGCGCGTCAGGATAATCCGGACGCAGGCTCACAGCGCGCCCCAGATAGCGCGACGCGAGCGGCAGCTGCTCTTGCCTCGCGTAGAGCATGCCGAGGTTGTAGTTGACTTCCGGATTCTCCGGTTCAAGTTCGAGCGCGCGCTTCAAGAACTTTTCGGCCTGGGCGAAATTTTCCTGGCGGCGGTAAACGTTTCCAAGATTCAGCAGCGCGATCGCGTAGTCAGGGCGCAGAAGAAGCGATTGTTGGAAATTGCGGATGGCATCGTCGGTCTGCCCCTGCTGCGCGGCAATCATGCCCAGATTGTTCCAGGCTTCCGGATAATTCGGCCGCAGCCTGACGGTTTGCTCGAGATATTGCCGCGCCTCCGCCAAAGCGTTCTTGCGAAGGTAGAGCGTGCCGAGGTTGTAGTAGGCCTCGGGCTCATTCGGTTTGGCAGCGATGACCTGCTGGAAGGATGCCGCAGCTTGTTCGAGATAGCCACGCTGAAACAACGCGACTCCATAAGTGAAATCGTTGCGCTGGAAGCCGTCTTTTTCGTAGAGGGTGCCCGCGAAGGGCAACGCTTTGCGCGTGCGTTCTTCCGAAGTCTGCGGAAGCGACTCGACATCGTCCAGCAGGCGATCGGTTGGTATGCTGCCTTGGTAGATCTTGACAATCATTCCGTCACGGTCGACGAGGAAGGAAGTCGGCAGAGCGAGATCGCGCCGGCGATCGAACAGGTAGCGATAGAGAATGTTGTAGATGCCCGCGATTTCTGGCGTGGCCAACAGGGTAGGGAAGGAAAGACCTTCTTTCACGGCCAAGGAGCGCGCGACCGCTGCATCTTTCGCCTCGTCAACGTTGATTCCGATGACGCGAAGCCCGCGTGACGCGAGCATTTCATGGCCACGTTCAAGCAGCCGCAACTGTTCGCCGCAAGCCGGTGCTGCCGCTGCCCAAAAATGCAGCAGCAGCAGGCCGCCACGAAACGCTCCAAGGTTTATGCTTTGGCCTCGCAAATCCGGGAGCGAAAAATCCGGCGCGTGCAGAGGTTCAATGAGCCACGTTTCCGACGAGGACGGCAAAGGCCCGAGCTTGATGGTGTGGCTCACTTGAGCGTAAGCGGGGGAAGAAGCCGCGAACGGAGCTGCCGCAAAATCCTGCGAGCCCTCCTGAATCTCGACGCGGCGATTCACCGGCACGGTCGCGAAGGTTTGCGTAAGGCCGCTGGGCCAGCGGACGATCGCGCGAACGGATCCTTGGGCGCTGCCAACGCCAAAAAAAAGCTCCTTCGCGTGCTGCGACAAAAATCCCGATCCAGCCTGCAGAAATTTTGTTTGGCGGTGCGCTCCGGCCTCCACGGTGACGCAGGCGCCGATGGCGTCGCGGTTGCTCTTCGTTCCGCGCAGACGAAAAGCCACCGCGTTGCCGAGCTCTTTCATTGCGTTGCGCAGGATGCGAAGCTGCGGCGCGTTGCGGTTTTTGAGAATGATTTCGAGGCGGCCATCGTGGTCCAGATCAGCGAGCACAAAAGCGCGGCTATCGTCCGGGAAATCCAATCCCGTTACGCCGGAAACTTCTGAAAACGTGCCGTCGCGGTTATTGGCGTAGAAAACGTTTCGCTCGTGACCGTTCCACGTCGCGTCCGAGCGGATCAGCTCGTTGATGGCGTTCCATCCTTGCTCGTATTTTGCCGACGGAAGGGAATTCTGCGGTGATTTGCCCACCACCTGGCGCCAGAAGAAGCTGGAAATATCGCCGTTGGAGCCACGCGCAGCTTCTGGCCCGGAAATGTAGCCATTGGCGATGTACAGGTCCGAATACCCGTCGTGGTCGAAATCCCAGGCGTCGGAAGACCACGCCCAGCGGCCCATTTCGACGCCGGCCTTCTCGCTGACGTTTTGGAATTTTCCGTTACCCAGATTGCGATAGAGGGAATTGCCGCGCGCGTGCCGTCGATAGAGCGCGCGGATGTTTTCAGGTTCGCCCTGATGAAACTGTTCCTGCTCGGAAACGCGAATGCCGGCGGCGGACCACATGTTGGAGACGTGCACGTCCTGCCTGCCGTCGTTGTCGTAATCGAACCAACTCGCGCTCATGCCGGCGCCGGGATCCTCCACGCCGGCTTCGGCCGAGACTGATGTAAAAGTGCCGTCACCGTTGTTGCGATAAAGGTTACTGCGGCCGAAATCGTTGGCGACGTACAGGCCGGGGTGGCCGTCGGCGCTGTAGTTGCCCCAGGCGCAGGCGAAGCTGTATCGATCGTTGTCGACGTTGAGGCCCGCGGCTTCGGTGCGATCGCGAAATGTGGCATTGCCTTCGTTGTGGAGCAGAAAATTCGGCGGCCCATTGCGCGCGTCAAAATAAGGAGCAGGGTAGTGATATTGGTCCAGGCCGAGATAGTAGCTATAGAGGCAGAAATAGATATCGAGCCGGCCGTCATGGTCGTAGTCGGCGATGGCCGCGTGCGTGAACGTGCCTTGCGGAGGGCGCGCGAATTGGAAGGCATCGCGCTTGAGGGAAAATTTTCCCGCACCGTCGTTGAGGAAAAGAAGAGGCCCGCTGCCGCAAACGACAAGCAGATCCTGCACGCTTTTGTTTTCGAAATCGGCGAATAGCGCGCACGCAGTGGCGTCGAGCACTCCAACGCCGGCTTTTTCAGTGACGTCCTCGAATGCTCCGTCGCCACGATTGCGATAAAGTCGATTGGGGAGTCCCGCGGGCTGGCAGATGTACAGATCGTGGAAGCCGTCGTTGTCGATGTCGCCTGTGGCGAGGCCGTTGTTGCCGTACACGTCGATGCCGCAAGCGCCGTCGAGCACCGTGCGCCAGTGGTCGACGCCGCGCAGCATCTGGCTTCGGTACGATTCCGTTTGGCCCAGAGCTTGCGCCGTGACGTCGATGAAAATCGGCCAGCGGGCGCGGCTCACGGTTTCTGCGCTCGCCTCCCAGCGCACTGCGTGCCACGCGTTGGAATCGGCGCGAGTCCAGCGCGTGGACCAATTTCCGATGCGCTCCTCGCGGGCGCCGTCGGCAAGCGTGCCGGCGAGGTCGTAGCGAATCTCGGCTTGCACGGTCAGCGGGGTGCCGGCGATTTCTTTGACGTTCGTGATCTCGAACTCCGCAGTCTGTAGGTGGACGAAAGGCGCGAGGTGCTTTTTCATTTCATCTACGAATCGCTCGCGGTCCTTCGTCGTATTGGCTGCGAAGCGCCTCCGCACTACCTCGATGCCGCCGCCGGAACGCACGCTGCTTTCTTGACTTGACGCGAGGACAGTCGCTTCCAGCGAAGAGTCGAGAAAAGTTGCAAGCGCGCTGAGCCCGGGCGGAGCTGCCTTGAGAGCTTGGCTCCAGTCGTTTAGCAGCCGCCCAATTTCAAACGCGTATTGTTCGGTGACGAACTCGTCGCTGCCAGGGGCGACAAGGCGAAGAACGTCGTCCAGTGGAGATTTCGCCGGGTAATGCGGCGTCAATCGCAAATCAGCGAAGGGGAGGAAAGGGATAGCGCGCGGCGGCGCAACGAATTTCGATCCGAAGGGCAGGGCACGTAGCGGAGCGGGAACGAAAAAGACGGGAGCCCAGCGCATGCCCCGAAGAAAAGTTCTACGCGAAATGTGCTTTTCGTCTTTGTGACGCGCCATCCGGAAGTGCCTGCGTGCGACCGCCCGCCTTGCCATGCTAGCACCCGGACACGGCCGATCCAAAACGCTATAGCCAAGCGCTAGGGAATGATGGGCGGAGCCGGCCCGGAGGAATCCCCCTGGATCAGCTCGGCGGTAATCTGATATTCGCGGCCCTGCGGATCCGCTGAGCGGGAGAGTTCATGCAGCGCGTCGGCGGCTATTTGGCCGAGCACGTCGCGGTGGATGTCCACCGTGGTGATCGAAGGGTTGCTGTATTCCGCCAGGCGCGTCTTGTCGAAGCCTGTCACCGAAATATCCTCTGGCACACGGAGGCCGGACTTCAACAGACCCTTGATGACTCCAACGGCGGTGAGGTCGTTCACCGCCATCACCGCCGTAGGCCGGGTATTGAGCTTCGCGATCGCCAGGCCGGCGCTCAAGCCGCCTTCGAAGCGCAAGTCGCCGGGCAACACCGGCCCAGGCTCGAGCCCTAGATCTCTCATACACTTTTCGTAGGACTGCAGGCGTACGACGTTGGACTTCAAGCGCGGCCTTCCAGCCACAAAGGCGATGTGCCTGTGCCCGTGTTTGTAGAGGTATTCCACGATCTGCTGTATTCCGGAATGATAGTCGATGCGCAGATTGCTGACGTATTTGCGCACCGGACCAAGATCAAGAAACGTCACGGCAATTCGTCGCCGTGCCATTTCGTGGATCACGCGCAAGCTGATCTCCGAAGTCATCACTGCCACGCCGCGCACTTTGTGCTCCATCATGCGCTCCGCGGCTTCGCGCGTTCTGCGCGGATCGTAGTTGGTGTCGCTCAGAATGGCGTCGTAGCCCAGCGCGCGCGCGCGCGTCTCGAAGCTCTTGATTACTTCGGGGAAAAACGGATTCTCGATGTCGGAAACGATGATGCCCATCGTGCGGCTCTCCCGCGAGGCCAGGTGGCGCGCATGCACGTCGGGAAAATATCCGAGGCGCTTGACCGCCGACAGCACCAGGCTGTGCGTGCGGCGGCCTACTTTGCCGGTCTTGTTCAGAACGTTGGAGACCGTGGCCGTGGATACTCCCGCGGCCTTGGCAACATCGCGAATGGTTAGGCCCATAAGCCGAAAGTCTCAGGTCCCGGAATTAAGCTCAACGAAAATCCCCGACTGGCCAGCAAGCGGCTTGCAGTATAGATGAAAAAAAATGCTTGACAACATCGAAAGACCTGTGAGATAGACAGTCCCACTAGGTTAAGCGGTTAAGTGGTTTGGGTGCGTAAATCCGGAGTAGCCAGGGTTTACATTGTCGGGCTTGGGGTGCCAGATTCTCAAAACGCTCATGTCGTGGGGCGCATCTGCCGCGCGTTTCGGTCGGGCCTCGGTCCGCAAAATTTAACTAAGTCGAGGAGCGTTTAAGGCGGCTTCACCGCCTTGGGCGCTGGAGTCCTGGGTTCGTCACGAATTGGGGCCCGCAGGGGCCAGGAGGAACGGCGATGAACGGAAGGGCTTTTTCTGCGTTGTTCGGTCGCGCACCATTGTGGGCGCTGACCAGCCTTGTCGTGTTGCTGTGCGGCGCCGCCCCGCTTCGCGCGCAGGTGGACGCCGGCAGCATTCTCGGTACCGTGTCGGATGCGTCGGGCGGATCGGTTCATGGCGCAACCGTGACCCTCACGAATGAGGGCACGAACGCCAGCCTGTCGACCACCACCAGCGCCGACGGCACCTACAAATTCTCGCCCGTAAGGATCGGCAGCTACAAGCTCACCGCCACCCTGCAAGGGTTTCAGACGATCACCACTAGAAACGTCGTGGTCAACGTTGGCCAGGACGTGGTCGTCGATTTTACCCTTAAACCCGGCTCAGTGAGTGAGACGGTCGAGGTAGCGTCGACGGTTCCCGTCCTTGAAACGCAAGACGCCTCCGTAGGCCAAGTCGTGGACTCCCGCAGCGTTGATAATTTACCGCTGAACGGGCGGAATTTCACTTTCCTCGCCCAACTCGCCGCCGGAGTAAATACTCCGCAGGCCGATACCCGCGGCAACGCCGCCAGCGGCGCCTTCGCGGCCAACGGTCTCCGCCCGGCGCAGAACAACTACCTGCTGGACGGCATCGATAACAACTCCGACACCGTGGACTTCCTCAACGGTACGAACTTTGTTGTTCTTCCCCCAGTGGATGCGGTCGAGGAATTCAAAGTGCAAACCTCGGACTTCAGCGCCGAATTTGGCCGCTCCGGCGCCGCCGTTCTGAACGCGACCATCAAATCGGGCACCAACAATTTTCATGGCGCTGCTTGGGAGTTTTTCCGCAACGACAAGCTCGACGCGGCCGACTTCTTTGAAAACGCCGGCGGTAGGCCGAAGGGCGCCTTGCGCCAAAATCAGTTCGGGTTTACCGCTGGTGGACCCGTCGTCATCCCCAAGGTGTTCAACGGCCGGAACAAAGTCTTCTTTTTCGGCGACTATGAGGGGCTGCGAAGGGTTCAGGGAACAATTTTGACCGGATCGGTCCCCACCCTTGCGGAGCGAAACGCTCCCGGTGGCCCTTATACCGACCTCTCGGATCTGATCACAGGTCAATCGGGAACTCAGACTGACGCCTTGGGCCGCACCATGCCGACCGGGACTATCCTGGACCCGGCAACCACGCGCCAGATTTCTCCCGGCGTGTTCGTCCGCGATCCTTTTTTCACGGCTTCGGCAGCTTGCCCCGCTGCTACGACCACCTTCACCCTCGCCGCCTGCAACCTGAACCACATTCCCGCAGGACGCTTGGACCCCAACGCAATTAAGCTCTTGAATCTCTACCCGCTGCCAACCACGTCCTCGCTTTTTTCTAATTTTGCCAATTCGCCAAAACTGTTTGAGCACCGAAACTCCTTTGACGCTCGGATGGACTTCAATCTTAATGAAAAGAACCAGGTGTTTTACAGATTCAGCTTGGTGGACGACCCGCAATTTATTCCTGGCATTTTCAAGGGCGTCGCCGACGGTGGCGGTTTCCAACAAGGCACTCAGACCGCCAACGCTCAGCAGAGTGCACTTGGCTATACGCACACGTTCTCCCCAACCTTAATCAACGTACTTCGTGGCGGCTTAAATTATCTTCACACCACCCGCGTTTCGCCATCGGCCAACGATCTGACCAATATACCCAAAAATTTCAACATACTCGGCATTCCGCAGTTAAGCGAGAACGGCGGTCTTCCTGCCTTCGGAATCAACGGACTCCAAACCCTTGGGAGCAACGCCTTCTTGCCTTCGGACGAGGTTAGTTCCACGATCCAGGTGACCGACGACCTCACCAAGATCTACGGAAAGCACACCTTCAAATTGGGTATTGAGGTTCAGCACGTCAAATTTTCGACCCTCCAGCCGCCCTGGTCCCGCGGAGAATTCGATTTTAGCGGTCTCTACACAGAAATCCCGGGTGTGGGCGGAGGTAACACCGGCCGCGCACAATTCTTGCTGGCCCCGGCGCTCGCGTCCGTACCCGGCGGGATTAATTACGTGGGAGGCCCTTCCGGGGGTAGCGATGACGGACTGGGTCACAATGGCATATTCATCTCCAACATTTCCCTGACCGATAACGGAAAAAACTACTACGGTGGTTATGTCAACGACGACGTTAAGGTTACTCGCAACCTGACGGTTAACCTTGGCTTGCGTTACGATTTCTTCGGGCTGGTCTATGAGCACCACGGCAATCAAGCTAATTTCGTTCCGGCCGGCCCTCCTATCAATGCTCCGCTGTACATAATCCCGCAGGGACCGAACGCTGGTAACCTGTCCCCGAGCTTCCTCAGCTTGCTCGCCAAAGACGGTATCACGCTCGATACCACGAACCGGTACGGCAAGGGACTTGGGAAATCTCAGACTACCAATTTTTCACCTCGTTTGGGTTTGGCCTACCAGGTGACCCCAAAGCTTGTTGCGCGCGCAGGATTTGGACTGTTCTACAACGGCTTTGAGAACCGCGGTTTCTCACCCAACATCGGTGAGAACTATCCCTTCCAGTTTAACTTCCAATTCCAGCCGCCCGACGCCGCTCACCCCATAACATTCACGAATGCGGACGGTACACCGTGCACGACGGCGGGACCTGGCGGGAGTGCAACCGGGAATGCGACTTTTGAAACCGGGTTTTCGTGCACCCCACTCAGTCCGCTGTTGGTCAATGCCAGCGGCCTCGCCTTGCGTGGTATTCAGTTCGACTACATCACGCCGTACTCCATGAGCGGCAATCTGACGCTGCAATATCAACTGACGTCTTCGATGTCCGTGCAAGCTGGCTACGTCACGTCGCTAGCGCGCCATTTGGAGGTTTTCCCAGGCAGTAACACGATCACCTCCCTTACAAGTTCTGCCCTCCCGTTCCCCGATTTCGGGCAGAACGCCAGTTATGCGGCGACTGAAGGGAACAGCGCTTACCATGGTCTGCAGACCAAGGTCGAGAAACGCTTCGCGGGTGGACTCAATTTTCTCGCCACATACACTTGGTCCAAGGTCCGTACGGACGCTCATGACCTACTTAACGGAGGTAGCATAGGCGGCTACCGCGCTCCGAACGTTCCGGGTTTTGGAATCCAGGGCGATTACAGCCTGGCTCCTTTCGACATCCGGAACGTCTTCCACTTCAGTGGAGGCTATGAGCTTCCCTTCGGCAAGGGCAAGCGCTTCTTCTCCGATGCCTCAGGGTTTACCAACAAGGCCATCGGTGGTTGGAGCGTCATTTGGAGCGCTACTCTCCAAGGTGGCCAGCCGATTACTCTTTCTTGCCCCTCGGGCACGGTCTCAGGCGCAGGTTGCTATGATCTCCTCGTGGGTGACCCGAAACTCGGACTGCACACAGACGCCAAGGGGAAATTGAACTGGTATGGCAACCCGGCGGCATTCGCTCAACCTTGCGCATTGGGAGCTGGTGGGGTACCCAATCCCACCAAGCCCAAAGGATGCGTTCCTTTGACGGGCTTTGCCGCCTTGGGTGGCGGTTCTAC
>WNFS01003216.1_pt1 | contig 12351 bp, 7 predicted proteins | sample 5400141 | NCBI WGS metagenome assembly WNFS01 (sample SAMN13153358, study PRJNA577476) | soil metagenome | isolation source: 60 cm saprolite under Madrone tree | place: USA:California | collected 2016-06-14 | reverse complement strand
GGCCGTCGACCAATACGAATTTAATTTTTGTTTTTTCGTCGAAGATATCGCCATCGGCAACGATCAGGTTGGCGATTTTCCCGGTTTCGATGGAGCCGAGGCGGTCCGCGACCCCGAAAATCTCAGCGGGCGTCAGGGTGAAGGCGCGAATGGCGGCGTCGGGGGAAAGACCGGCGTCGATGGCTTTCTTCGCGGCCTTCAGGATGTCTTTCGGGGCGGTGATCGCGCCGGAGTAGAATGCGAACTTTACTCCCGCCTTGGCGAGAGCGGCCGGCGAAGAGGGCGCACGGTCGCGGAAACGCAGGGTGTTGAGCGAAGGAACGTCATCGGGGTCGGCGTCTTTCTCAGTCTCGGGCCATTTTAGGTCGACGAGAACCGGAAGTTTCCGGGTGGCGATTTCGCTGGCTACTTCATAGCTCATCTGGCCGCCGTACAACACGCCGTTTACATGCCAGCGATCGGCAAGCTCCAGCGCGCGGCGAATCTGCCTGGCATTATTGGCGGGGATCAGCACCAATCCGTGGTCCTCCAGTGCCTCGGCGAGTGCTTCCTCGGTGCGGTCAAAGCGTGGCCGGGCCACGCCGCGCGGATTCTTTTCGTAGATGGCCTGGGCCTTGCTGCTCCAGTCGGTGTCCAGCCAAACCTGGTGCACGTAGGCGATCGAGCCCATCAGCGAGCCGGGAAAGCTGCCGAAGCCGCCCGCGGGCTGTAAGGATACGGGAACAGCGACAGGCGTTTTCACCACCATGTCGCCATTGCGTTCTCCGGCGAGATTCAGCACGGCGGCCTGCCCGGGAAACATGCCACCTTTCGGCGCGGAAATCACGGTGGTGAATCCTGCGGAGCGCCACGTCTCAACGCGCTTGTCGCCCAGGCTGGCTTCGTCGGCCCCGCTGCGCCAGGGTGTCGATCCGGGCCGGTCTTCCGGGCCGCGCGAAGGCGGCGGCTGCGGACGCGAACCGCTTTCGCCTCCGGAGGGAGCCGGAACGGAGGGAATGCCGACATCGGTGAAGGAATCGATGAAGCCGGGATAGACGATGAGGCCTTTGCCTTCGATGACCCAGGCTTCATCGGGAATGGCGACGTCTTTGGCGACCGCTTTAATTACGCCGCGCGCGATGATGACCGTGGCGTTTTCCACGCGCGGGCCGGAGACGGGAACGACGGTGACTCCACGAATGGCGAAGTATTGGGGCTCACCACCCTGCGCAGAAGCGCGACCCGAACCGAGCAAAGCCGCGCCGACCGCCGCGACAACCCCCAGCGCAAACCTCAACCTCTGAAACGTAGAACGCATTCGCCACTCCTTAGTTTTGGACAGCGCGGAAGACGCGATCCACCCACCAACGTTGCTTGAGACGCACGAGGCTAGTGGGAAGTTGCGGAAGAGTCAAGGAGATAGGGCGAGGGAGGTGGCGCTGGCGAGGGTTCTTCGCTTTGAAAGAAAGTAGAAATGCGAGGAAACAAATTGGGGGCGACTTTCGTCTCTTCTATTGTCATCCCATAGGTCTGGCGGCGTGTGCTATGGTTATCCAATAGGAGGAGGGGCCAGCGGATGGGTATCCGGACTCTGAGCAAGGAGAGGTTATGAGGGCGCTTCGCGCGTGGTTGCTGCGACTGTGGGCCATGTTCCGTAGAGAGCCTGGCGACACGGAACTAGGCGAGGAACTCGAAAGCCATTTGCAAATGCACGTCGCGGACAGTGTACGCGCTGGGATGAGCAAGGACGAGGCTCGCAGGCAGGCGCTGATCAAGCTGGGAGGCTTGGAGGCAACCAAGGAGATGTACCGCGAGCGCCGCGGATTGCCATTGCTGGATACGTTGATGCAAGACCTGCGCTACGGCGTGCGGGTATTGGGCAAGAGCCGCGCGTTCACGTTGGTAGCCGTGGCTACTTTGGCGCTCGGAATTGGCGTGAATACGGCAATCTTCACTGCCTTTGACGCGCTGGTTCTTCGCCCGCGCCCGGTGAAAGATCCGGAACGTCTAGTGTCTGTTTTTCGTACTGCACCGGGAGAGTCCCGCCACGGCGTGTCATATCCCGATTACATTTATTTTCGAGACCACAGCAAATCATTTTCGGACCTGTCGCTGCTCGCTTACGGTATCGCGGTCACTTCGAGCGATTTGCCGGCGACCGGCCCTGAAGGTTCATCGCGCGTTGCCGGCGCTGTTGGCTTCCAATTGCCACAACTCCTCGAGGGCAGCGCCCAGCAAATCGGGTGCACTTTCGTCTCTGGCAATTATTTGCCAATGTACGGAGCGACGCCGCTGTTGGGCCGGGTCCTTTCACCAGAGGACGATCGGCCGAACGCCGCACCAGTGGTACTGATGAGCGGAAACCTGTGGCAGCGCCGGTTTCATTCGGATCCGAACGTCGTTGGTTCGGTGCTGCACCTCAACAGCGTGGCGTTCACCGTCGTCGGAGTGACACCACTCAATTATCTCGCTGGGCTTCCGTCGGTGCCCGATCTGTGGGCGCCGGTCGCCGCTAAAACGGATTTGGGATTCTCCGCGAAAGACTTTGCGAACAGGCTCGTGTCTGCCGGGTTCGCTGGAGCACGTTTGCGGCCGGGAGTGCGGCTGTCCGATGCGCAAGCGGAGCTGAATGTTCTCGCCGGGCAGTTGCGGGCAGCCTACCCGGAAGCGGAACGCAACAAGGGCGTGCGCATTGTGTCAGCGAGCAACAATCTGGCGGCCATTGAACCGGAGATGTGGGGTGTGGTGGCGGCCGCCATGACCGCGGTAGCGCTACTTCTGCTGATTGCTTGCGCGAATGTCGCGAGCCTCTTGCTGGGCAGGGCCGTTGCGAGACGCAAGGAAATCGCGGTGCGCCTCGCTCTGGGCGCGGGCCGATGGCGGCTGTTGCGGCAATTGCTCACCGAGAGCATGTTGCTCGCCCTTCTCGCCGGAGCCATCGGTCTGCCACTGGGCGGCTGGATGCTGCACCTTTTGATCCTGCAGATTGCATCGGCGCTCCCTTCGTTTTGGGGCACCATCGTGCTCGAGCTTACTCCGGATGTGCGCATTTTCGCGTACACCGTCCTGGTTTCCTGCGGCGCGGGAATCGCTTTTGGCTTAAGCCCGGCGTTGCAAGCGTCGAAGGCCGACGTCAATTCCGCATTGAAGGAAGAGGGCAGCGCATTTGGGCGGCGCGTCAGCAGTGCGCGGCTCCGCGGGTTACTTATCGCCGGACAGATGGCGGCCTGTTTGGTTCTGCTCATCAGCTCCGCGCTGCTGCTGCGCGGCTCGCAACGCGCGCTCCAGATTGATCCGGGCTACGAGACTCGCCATGTCGTTTCGCTGGAAAGATATGATCCGGCGAACCTTCATTACTCCCAGGCGCGATTGCTGCAACTGAATCGCGACATGATTCAGGGCATTGCCAGCCTTCCGGGAGTGCAGTCTGTGGCGCAAGCTTCTCGCGATCCTGTCGTCGGTATTCGATGGGTACCAGTTGCGCCCGAGGGTGCAGTGCTCCCTGCCCCTGATGCGAGCGGAGGCGCACCGCCAGCGGCCGGCTATAGCTACGTGACGCCAAATTACTTCGAGATGCTTGGCATTTCGATCGTTCGCGGGCGACTCTTCACCCCGCGCGAGGCTGAGGGACAGGCGCCGGTAGTCGTCATCAGCGAAGCCACGGCCCGGCGCTTCTGGCCGAATGAAGATGCGATCGGGAAGCACATCAGAATCGGATCGGAGAAGGGCACGATGTCCTTTCCCGGCGAAAGCGATCCGTTCATTGCCAGCAGCGAGGTGATCGGCATCGCGAGAGACGTGCGCAGCCTGGATCTCCGCAAGATCGACGAATCCTATCTGTACTTGCCGCTCTCGCAGAGCCGACAATGGACGAGAACCCTGCTCGTACGCACTGGGAGCGATCCCCGGACCCTGCTTCCGGCGATCGGCCATGAAGTTCGCCGCCTGGATGCCAATCTTCCAGTCATCGCCGCTCCGTTGAACACGATGATTTCGATGGATCCGTATTTCGTGGTGTCCCGCATTGGAGGAGTTCTCGCCAGCATCGTGGGCTCATTGGGGCTGCTGCTCGCGTGCATGGGCGTGTACGGCATGGTCAGCTACAGCGTGGCGCAGCGAACCCGCGAAATCGGTATCCGCATGGCGCTTGGCGCGCAGGACCTTCAGGTGGTGCGGTTGGTCGTGCATGAGGGATTTCGACCGATCGCCGCCGGGATTTTGGCCGGAATTGTGGTCGCGGCAGCCGTATCGCGTCTGCTGACCGCGACGCTCTTCGGCCTAAGTTCGCTGGATGCGATCTCGTTCGCGGGTGTCTCGCTATTGCTGGCCTCCATCGCACTGCTGGCGACCTGGCTGCCCGCGCGGCGGGCGACGCGGGTCGATCCCATCGTGGCGTTGCGGTATGAGTAGCCGCGAGGCTTTAGGTTGGCCTGAGGAAGGATGATGAGACAGCTGCGCGCGTTGATGCTGCGACTAGGCGGACTCTTTCGCAAGCGCGAGAGCGACCAAGAGATTGCGGACGAGCTTGAGAGCCATCTGGAAATGAACGTTGCCGACAATTTGCGGCGCGGGATGAATCCGCAAGAGGCACGCAGGGAGGCGCTGATGAAACTTGGTGGAGTGGCGCAGACGGAAGAGAGATATCGCGAGCGGCGCGGCGTTCCTATTGTGGAGACGTTGCTGCAGGATTTGCGTTTTGCGGCACGCATGTTGCGCAAGAATCCGGGATTCACCGCGATCGCGGTGATGGTGATGGCCCTGGGGATTGGCGCGAACACGGCGATGTTCAGCGTGGTGAATGCGGTGCTCCTGAAGCCGCTGGCATTTAACGATCCCGACAGCATCGTGACGCTTTCTTCGCTGTGGAAGAAAAGTGGACACCACGGTCAAGTTTCCGCGCCCGACTATCGCGACTGGCGCGATCAGAGCTCGGCGTTTGAAAGCATGGCTTACTACGAAAATTATGACAGCGCGGTGACCGCCGGCTCCGCCGCGGAATACACGCATATAGCGATGGTGTCGCCGAATATGTTTCACGTGTTCCGTTTGCAGCCGGCTTTCGGTCGCGAGTTCAGCGCGGAAGAATCGAGGGCGGGCGCCGCAGGTGCGGTGATCCTCAGCAGTACGTATGCGGTGAATCATTTTGGCAGCGCGGCCGGTGCGCTGGGACATTCGGTGCGTTTGTTGAGCAAGACGCTCGATATCGTCGGAGTGATGCCAGCGGGTTTTCATTTTCCTGAAAAGACCGACGTTTGGTTTCCGGCGAACACCATTATGGGCGACACGGAGTCGCGCTCCGCGCACAACTATCGGGTGGTAGCCCGGCTGAAGCCGGAGGTCAGTCTCGAACAAGCAGAAGCGCAGATGACGGCAATTGGCACGCGCTTGGCGGAGAAATATCCCGACAGCAACACCCGGAAGAATGTTGCGGTGACGCGCATGCGCGATGAAATGGTCAGCGACTTCCGGCTGACGCTGTGGATCATGCTGGCCGCCGTGGGCGTGGTGTTGCTGATCGCTTGCGCCAATTTGGCCAACATGCTGCTTGCCAAATCCGTAGCGCGCACAAAGGAAATCGCTATTCGTGCGGCGCTCGGCGCCGGCCGCGGCCGCATTGTGCGGCAATTAATCACCGAAAGTTTCGTAGTGGCTTTGCTTGCGGGAGCTGTGGGAGTGCTCCTTGCACTTTGGGGTTCGCGCCTGCTCGTGGCGTTGGCTCCGGGCGACGTGCCGCGCCTTTCGGATGCGGGGATTGATGCTCGCGTGCTGGCTTTCGCGTTTGGTGTGTCGGTGCTGGCTAGCTTATTGTTCGGCCTTGCTCCGGCATTGCAGACCTTGCGTGTCGATCTGAATAAATCGCTGAAACAAGGCACAACACGCGCCAGCGGCGGCGGCCTCGCCGACCGCATGCGTGGCGCATTGGTGGTTGCGGAGATTGCGTTGTCGATGATGCTGCTGACGGCAGCAGGCCTCCTGCTGAAGAGCTTCGTCGCGCTGCAGAATGTCACGCTGGGATTCCGCCCGGAGCGCGTTCTGGTAATGGAAGCGAGCGTTCCGGCTTCCGATCTGGAAAGCGCCCGACGCGCGACGCGCTTCTACCACGAACTGCTTCCGCAGCTACGTTCGATTCCCGGCGTGCTGAGCGCGGGCGCGACGCGCGGCGTACCTGGACACCCGACTTCGGATGGTGGCTATTGGATCGATCATCTGCCTGCGGAACTGAGTGTGAGCGCGCCGCAAGCGGTATTTTCAGTGGTGGCGCCCGGCGCGTTTGTGACTTTGGGAATTCCTCTGCTGCAAGGGCGCGACTTCAATGACAGCGACACGTACGACGCACCGTTTTCTGCAGTGATCAATGAGAAGCTCGCGCGGGACGCCTTTCCCGGCCAGGATCCCATCGGACACATGATCTACTGCGGGCTGGATTCGCTGAACCCCATGAGAATTGTGGGTGTGATCGGTGACGTGCGCCAATTCGGGCCCGCGCAAACACCTTGGGCGGAAATCTATATGGCTTATCAGCAGCACCCGGGGCCTGCGACCGACATGAACGTCGTGGTGCGCACGGCCATGGAGCCGGAGTCGCTGACGGAAACACTGCGCAGCAAGGCGCACGAACTTTCCGTGGATGTGCCGGTGAAGTTCACGACGATGGAGACGTCGCTTTCGGAGAATGTCGCGGCTCCCCGGTTTAGAACGCTGCTGCTGGGAATTTTTGCCGGGCTGGCAGTTTGCCTGGCGATGGCCGGCGTTTACGGCGTGATGTCTTACGTCGTAGGGCAGCGATCGAACGAAATTGGTTTGCGCATGGCCCTGGGCGCGAGTCCTGGCGACGTGTCGCGCCTCGTGCTGCGGCAGGCGTTGTTGCTCGCGGTTGTTGGGATTGCCGTGGGGTTGGCGTGCGCCGCGGCGACGACGCAGCTGCTGACCAGCATGCTGTTTGGGGTCAAGGCGAGCGATCCGCTAACGTATATCGTGGTGGGCGTGCTACTCGCGGGCGTTGCGATGCTCGCAAGTTACATTCCGGCGCGGCGCGCGATGCGCGTCGATCCCATCGTGGCGCTGCGCTACGAATGAGTCACTGTTCTGCGAACCACAACGGGGACAACGATTCCGGCGATTATTTGGCGTCTTGGCCTTGGATGGAGAGGAGCTCGACTTCGAAGATCAAGGTGGCGTTGGGGCCGATTTGAGCGCCCGCGCCACGTTCGCCATAGGCTAGTTCAGACGGAATGAAGAGCTGCCACTTTGATCCGACGGGCATGAGCTGCAGCGCCTCGGTCCAGCCTTTGATCACTCCAGTCACTGGAAAAGTCGCCGGCTGGCCACGCTTGTAGGAACTGTCGAATTCCGTGCTGTCCAAAAGAGTGCCGCGGTAATTGCAGACGACTTTGTCGGTCGGTGCCGGCTTCGGTCCGCTGCCTTCTTGAATAACCTTGTATTGCAACCCGCTGGGCAACGTCACGACTCCGTCTTTGGTTTTGTTGGCCTCAAGAAACGCCATTCCTTGCTTCTTATTGGCATCGCCCAGCTGCTGTGTTATTTCCTGCTGCTTTTTGCGTACGTCGCCTTGCAGTTGGGTAAGGACGGCGCGCGCTTCGTCCTCGGTTAAGAGAGTCTTGCCATTAGAAAAAGCGTCTCTTAAGCCGCGTGCGAGGATCACCGGATCGATGTCAACCGACTGCTTACGCAGTCCGGTGCCAAAGTTCATACCCATCGCATAGCTAGCCTTCTCTTTTTGCGTCTTCAGGATTAGAGCCGTTTGGGCTTTGGCCGCTGGAGCGCGCTTGGTAGCGGTACCTTGCTGGGATTTTGGCGGAGTAGCCGGTTGCGCCTTAGCAGGCGGCGCCTGCTGCGCAACGCTGTTAGGAAGCACGACTGCCGCAATGAGAAGAATTAGGGTGATGCGCAATGAATTTTGCATGCAAGCATTGTGGCACGGCCACAAGGCTAGGCAAAACCGGGGAAGCGCCGCAATCACTCAGGGCTTTTTCTTTTTGAAGAGGCCGCTGATGGCGTCGATGGGGTTGTCGGCATTTTGCTGCTGCAGCTGCTTCAACTGCGAAGCTCCAGACGATGCGCCCGCGCAGCCGAGCTGCGTTTTGAGCAAGCTCGCGGCGATTCCACCGACGTCAGGCACAAATTTTGGATCAGCACTCGTGCCATGAATCAGAAAAGGAATGGTGGCTCCCTTGCAGCCACTTTTGCCTCCACCGATCGCGCCTAAGATGCCCCCGATACCTGACACTGGCCCGCCGTTGGAAGACGAGAAGGTCGCAGATGTGGCAAGCGTGGCGGCCATTTTGAAATCGAGACTGTTCTTCGCGTCGACCGTGCCGCTACCAACGAGCGTGCCAAGCGCAGGGACAACCGCGTTGAAATTCTCCGCCTGGATTCCGTCCGGAGCCATGCGAACATTGCTGCTAAGCTTTTCAATGTCGAGATCCTGGCCGGTCTTGAGGCCGGTTAGCGCGGAAATTGTGGACATCTTCGATCCAAGATCGAAACCGGCGAGTTTTGCGTTGAACATACCGACGTTTCCGGAGGTGACAAGTTTGTTCGTGGGGCCGCTGAGCTCAAGATTGGTATTAAGAGTGCCTGCTTGCAGTGACGCGCCAGTGGGTATGTGAATACCTAGAGCGGGAAGGAATGCCTCAAGATCCTTGGCGGGCATATTTTGCCCTTCGACCTTGACGTGCAGGATGACGCCTTCCGAATCAGCGGGAACTTCATAGGTGCCGCTGAGGTGTGCTACAGCGCTCCCAATCTTTAGCGCGGAAGGCTCGAGGACGCCGCGGTTCTTGCGCAGGTCGTATTTGGTGTTGAAGTCCACAACAACGGGAACTGCGGCGGGCGAACCACCGGCGATGAGCAAGGCCTTGGAAAGTTTTGCGCTGCCTTTCACGCTCGATTCACCATTTTGCGAAACGATGGTGGCGTTCAGGTCGAGCAGGCCACCCAGCCCCGCGGAGGGATCGAGGACACCGGTGGTGGCAAGATTCAGATCGTTGACGGTCAACTTCGCATTCACGGGTGTCAGCGCCGTGTTTTCCTGGTCGAGAGGCCCGGCTGTGCCGTCGAGCTTGAGGTCGCCGCCACCGGGAAGACTGGCGGTAAGCGTCACAGGGAATTTGCTGGTGAGCGAAACGTTGGTGGCGGTGAGGTCCACTTTGTCGTAGGAGCTGCGTTTCTGGGAGTTGAGGGAACCGATCACGATGCGCCCATTGCGGAGTTCCATCTTCTCGACCGAAAATTCACCGAGGGTTTGCTGGGTCCGCTGCGGCGGAGTCTGCTTCGCTTGCGACTTGGCGGCCGCAGCGCCAAAAGAGGAGTAGTTCCAAGCGCCGCCGGGACCGCGGATCAGCATGACTCCAGGACTATCGATAACGATGGCCGTAATGTTCAGCTCCTTGCGCAGGATCAGGGGCAGCAGCTCAACACCAACCTGGATGGACTTGGCGGTAAGGAATGGGGCCTTACTGAACTTGGGATCATCGGCAATGGACAAATTGTCGGCAGCCAATGAACCGGAGAAGAGCGAAAGGCTGAGGTTACCAACATCCACTTTGCGTCCCAGAGCCGCGGAAGCCTTTTCCTCAATGGTGGGCCGGAACTGGTTGACCGGGATAAGGAAAGGCGCGACCAGCACAAGAACGACCAGGACAGCGACGATGACGAGTATGATGCGAAGCGTACGACGCATGAGCAGCCTCCAGCTGGGCTGGGACGGGAATTTGAACGCTTTGCGGTGAGAGGAATATTAGCATAGCGCGTCGAATGCAACTGCATACGAAGCGTCACCTCACTTGAGCTCGAACCGCGACCCTATGTATCAAGCCACGCTGCCAAAACATCAAAGGACGGGCCCATGGAACCAACTACACAAGTCGAGAGTCGAACTCGCGGAACGCAGTTTCGCCTCGCTGGGATGTTTGGGAGTTAGCTGTCCGAACTCGGCTGGTCGCACCGGGCCCCCGCTGGTGGCAAATTCGTTGTGTCGAGGACCGGAGAAGCGTACGATGCACGAGCCGGATGTCCAAGTCGGAAATTCCGGTCCCCCCTAGACGAGGAGAAATCGAATATGAAAATGTTCCGGGCGTATGCGTTTCTGTTTGCCGCCGCGGTGGCCTCGATGGGAGTCAGCTCGCTGGCCCCGCCCTGCTTTGCCCAAGACGCAAACACCGGCAACGGCTTGTCGTTCGCTGGCACAAAACAAGTGCTCGGACTGGAGGGTTTGAAGCATAACGTCAAGGGAACACTCGTCGCCGAAAATGGATCCCTAGTATTTACGAAGGGGAAGAAGAAAGTAGTTGTGCCGGCGACCTCGATCCAGGAAGTGCTGACAGGCAAGGACACCGAGCGCGCAATCGGCGGAACCGTTGGCACGCTCACGATGTTCGCGCCGTACGGAGGCGGAAGGTTCCTGAGCCTGTTCCGGTCCAAGATTGACACGCTCGCGATCGAGTATCTGGATCCATCCGGCGGCATGCACGGGGCGATCTTCACACTGGCGCAAGGCAATGCGCTCGGTGCCAAAAAGGCGCTGCTGAGCCAGGGCGCAAGAACGAGCGTTCCCGTTGAAATGGAAGCGGCGGCGCAGGCGAAGCCAAAGGAGAAAAAACAATGAAGTTGATCCGCGATGTGAGCGCCCTGCTGCCACTTGCCCTGGTGTTGCTTTTCACGGGGAGCACGGCACTGGCGCAAGACAAGGTACCCACTAAGATTCAAGCGTCCTCGATCCAGATTCTGGCGGTCCAGTCCGACGAAGTGAAGCTGCCCATTGAATTTCAACTGGCGCTGTACGAGAACCTGATCGAACAGATGCAAAAGGCGAACAAGTTCCAGCACGTGTATCGCGACGGCGACACGGCTGCAGCGAACGACGCCAACCTCGTGATCCTGCACAGCAACGTGTACGGGTTTAAGCACGGCAGCGAGGGGAAGCGCCAGGTGACGACGGTTACGGGCGCTACGCAGATCAAGGTGCACTGCCTGTTTACGGACAAGGCCGGCAAATCCGAGCTCGCGCAAGATGTTACAGGCAATGTGCGGTTTATCGGCGGAAATCTGAGAGCCACATACGACTTGGCGAAGAAAGTGGCGCAGATCACGGTCACAAACTTCCAGTAGGTCTTGTGTCGAGCGGTCGGTGACACCCATTCTTGGTGAGTTACTTGTTCGAACGGATTGGGAAGTTGTTGGAGGAGCGAGGGTTACGCCTGCCTGGCTGGGGTACGGCCTTGGGTACAACTGGGTAGAATGATAGGCTGTTTCCCTGGGGCTGTAGCTCAGATGGATAGAGCAACGGTTTCCTAAACCGTTTGTCGCGAGTTCGACTCTCGCCAGCCCCACCATTTGGTCAGCCGATTGGCGGAGCTTCCATGGCGCTCCAAACGCACACGTCGCTTGCCGAGATTCGCGACACGCTGGTCGAAACCTACGCGAGCAACGACGCAATGAACCAGCTCATCCTGTCAGATCTCGACCCTCGAGCATGGCGCGCCCAGCCGCCGGGTCAAAAAGCCAACGGCCGGACCATCGCGGCCATCTTCGCGCATCTGCACAATGTCCGCTGCAAGTGGGTCAGGCTTACCGCTCCGCATCTGAAGCGTCCGCCGCTACTCGATCCCCACCGCTGCACCATGAAGCAGGCTGCTGCCGCGCACCGGAGAAGCGCCGCACTGTGCCTGCGCATGTTGTCGGATGCCCTCTCGGCGGCCCCGAATCGCCGCGTTGCAAAGTTCTCTCGCGACGGTTGGATGCCTACGTGGCCCGCCGGAGGGACCATGTTCGCTTACATGTTCTCGCACGAGGCGCATCATCGCGGCCAGATTTTGATGCTGGCCCACCAGCTCGGCTACGGCGCCCACAAAGCCATGTACGGCATCTGGCACTGGGAGAAGCTCTGGAAACAAGCCGGCCTTACCACGCGCCCGCGCTGAGTGGAAACCGCCCTCCTGGCTCTTCGGAGCACCGCCCGGTGGGGTGAAACAGTGGGGCTCCGGTCCACGTATGTATCTCCAAGAAGGGCCAATGCTCTATTCGCCCATACTGGTTGTTCATATTTGCGCTGGGACCTTGGGGTTGGTGACCGGGACCGCTGCAATGTCTTTCCGCAAAGGTTCCCCCCGCCATGTGCTGGCGGGAAAGGTCTTTGTTGTATCCATGCTCACTCTGGCTGCAGCCGCGGTGTACCTGGCGATCCTGAAGCACCAGACGCCGAATATTGTGGGGGGCTTCCTGACCTTTTATTTGATCGGAACGGCATGGCTGACCGCCAGGCGCAGAGACGGGGAAACGAGCCGTCTTGATTGGGTTGCGCTACTGATTCCTTTGGCGATTGGAATCTTCAACTGGATAGATGGTCTTAAA
>WNFS01005522.1_pt1 | contig 12358 bp, 13 predicted proteins | sample 5400141 | NCBI WGS metagenome assembly WNFS01 (sample SAMN13153358, study PRJNA577476) | soil metagenome | isolation source: 60 cm saprolite under Madrone tree | place: USA:California | collected 2016-06-14 | reverse complement strand
CCCGTTCGGGTCGAGCGGAGCTCGACAGTTTCTTTGTGGGATCTTAAGACCCGCCGGGCTCTGCCCGGCCAGGCGGGCGGGGACGCCCGCCCCTACATGGATTTTGGCGCGTCGGCGATCTCCAGCCCGGCTTTTCTGAGACCATCGACAATATGCCCGACGAGCTCCGGATCCCACCACTTGCCAAGCTCCTCGCGCGCCACCACGGCGAAGTCCGGTTTTATCCCGAGCAACTCGGTTACCGCGTTGTGCGCCGCGTCCAGCTCGCCGAGCTGTCCGTGGGCAGCCGCGAACGCGGCTTGCGTACGCCAGAAGCCCGGCATGTTGACCTTGAGTGCAAAGTCCAGCGCACCGCGGTAGTCACGCTTGCGGTAAGCATTGAACACGGAGGGAAACCAGTACCATCCGGGATGGTGAGGGTTGAGTTGTCGGGCTTGCTCCACCAGTGCGCAGCCACGATCCCAGTCGCCGGAATAGGCAATCAGGAAGCCCAGGTAGGCGAGGGTGAATCCGTCCATTGGATTGAGGGCCACCGCCCGTTCTGCCGCGCTGCGGAAGGCCCCGAGGTCCCGCCGGAAAAACAGGGCCGAGGCCAGGGCGTGGTAAGCGAGGTGATTGGAAGGCGCCGGCTCGACCGCACGCCGCGCCGCTGTGAGCGCGCGTCCGATGGGATCGGGCCGCAGGTTGAATCCGTGCGTGTACTCTTCCCGGTACATCATCGACAGCATGGCCCAGCAATCGGCATCGCCCGGCGCCTGCTGGACCGCCCGTTCCAGGGCGGCCCTGGCCGCAGCGTGCTCTTCGGCATTGAGTCGCTGGAAGTGCGCGAAGCTGCGGAGCATGGCCTCGTACGGGCTGAGCCGGTCGGGGTCCAGGTTGCGTAGTGCTTCACTCATGGTGTGCGGCAGAATGCCGTGTGTGTCGGCGACAGTGGAGACAATCCGAGGGACGACATCGTCCTGCAAAGCGAAAATATCTTCCGGACGAAAGGGGCGATCATATGTCTCCGCCCAGAGATGGACACCGGAACTCGCATCGACGAGCTGCACCGCGATGCGCAGCTTGGACGCGGCCTGGCGAATACTTCCTTCCATCACATAGCGCGCACCGAGCTCCTTGCCGGCGGACCGGACGTCGACCGCCTCGTGGGCGTATCGCAACGTGGAGCTGCGCGCAATTACCCTGAGATACGAGAACCGGGAAAGGCCGGTCACCATGTCCTCCGACAGCCCCTCGGCCAATGCCACGAGGTCGGCGTTGGTGCCGCCGTACTTGAACGGCAGCACCGCAACCCAGAACCCCTGCTCAGCGCGAACCGCGCCGGAAGTGTCGGGCCCGAAAGCGCGCGCGGCGGCGGGAACCGGCACTGCTTTTGACGACGGTTGTCGCGCCAGATCGCGAAACTCGTTCGGTGGTCCACCGCGCGGCCGGCGATCTGTTCGGGCGACATGTAGGCCGGCGTCCCCATTACGACTCCCAACTGGGTCTGCCCGGCCGAAGTCAGAGTGGCATCGCTGGGCTTGCCCGCCCCTACATCTTTGGCCAATCCGAAGTCCAGCACCTTGACGCGGCCGTCGGTAGTCACCATCACATTGGCAGGCTTCAGGTCGCGATGCACGATGCCTTTGTCGTGCGCCGCGGCGAGCGCCTGCGCGAGAGCATTAGCGATCTCGATGATCTGCTCGATGGACAGGCCGCCCGCCGGAATGCGGCGTTCCAGCGACTGCCCCTCGATCAGTTCCATGGTCAGAAAATGGACGCCATCGGCCTCCTCGACCGAGTACAGGGTGACGATATGCGGATGGTTGAGGGCGGCGACGGCGCGGGCTTCGCGCTGAAAGCGCGCCAGGCGCTCGGGATCACGCGCCATTTCGGCGGGCAACACCTTAAGGGCGACGTCACGGCCGAGCTTGGTGTCGGTGGCGCGATACACCTCACCCATGCCACCCGCGCCGATCGCGGCGGTAATGCGGTAATGCGAAAGCGTACTGCCGAGCAGATCGACCCTCCTGAGAGCCCGTGGTCAGACTGTCGCTTTGTTTGGGGGAGAAAGCACGCCGATTTTACACCCAGGAGCTTCGGGCCACACCGGCCGATGGGTCAATCGCATGGCTTCTAGTCGGTCGCTTCTAGTCAGTCAATGGATTGATCACACGCGTGGAACCGTACCTTTGGCCTGTCGCCAGATCTTCCGAATAAAGCACGGCGGCTCCGGCAGTCTCCGCCGCGTGAAGAATAAGAGCGTCCCAGAAAGACACCTTGTAGCGCGCCTCGAGTTGCAGCGCCTGCACCGCGGAATCCGGACTATTGACGACAACTTCCCAGCTCAAATAGTCCTCAATGAGCCGGATCATCTCATCGCTCGACAATGGACGATTCGACTTGCGCCGCAGATTCACGCACAACTCCTGAAGCACCTGGGTGCTGAGGACGCCCTCCCCGGAATGCCACAACTGCTCGACCAGCGCCCGGGCGCGGTGGTGTTTCTCGCCCGCGGATCGATCATGCGCGTACACCAGAATATTGGTATCTACGAAATATTTATCGCTCATGAAGGTCGTCCCGTGACCGTGGACGCTTCCACTCCAGGTTGAAGCCCTCGCGCAGCCTGGCCAAGCCTCGCCGTCTTGCGCGATCGTACGCCTTTCGCTCCCGTACCATCTTCTCCAACCGCGCCGCGCGAAGACAATCCCGTCTCTCCGCCGCTACTTCCACATCGAATCTTTGCGTTACAGCCCGCCCTTCGAGCGGTGGTATAGTTTTTTGCCTGATTCGGGAGGCCGCATGGCGGAAGCCGCTCCGCTCACCTTTCTCTGCATTACGACTTACGAAAAAGGCCAGGAATTCATGCGCGAATGCAAGCGCCAGGGTTGCCGCGTCTTTCTGCTCACGGCGGAAACCCTGCGCACAGCCGACTGGCCGCGCGAGAGTCTGGACGATGTCTTCTGCATGCCCGCCGAACTTCCCGTGCCCGAGATCGTGAAAGCTGTCACCTACCTGGCGCGGGAGAAAAAAATCGACCGCATCGTGGCCCTGGACGAGTTCGATATGGAGGCTGCGGCCACGCTCCGCGAACACATGCGCATCCCAGGCAGGGGCCTCACCACCACGCGTTATTTCCGCGACAAGCTGGCCATGCGCATGAAGGCGATGGAAAACGGAATCCGTGTGCCCGATTTCATCCCCGTCCTGAATCATGCGGACATTCGCTACTACCTCGACCACGTGCCCGGCCCCTGGGTGTTGAAGCCGCGGTCGGAAGCTTCTGCCATCGGAATCAGGAAGATCGAGTCCGCGGAAGCTCTATGGCCCGTGCTCGAATCGCTGGGCGACCAGCAGTCCTCGTTCGTACTGGAAAAATTCGTTACCGGAGATGTCTATCACGTGGACTCGGTGGTGTCGGAGCAGGAGGTTGTCTTCTCCAGCGTCAGCCGCTACGGCTCTCCACCCATGGCGGTGGCGCAGCAGGGCGGCATCTTTACCACTTACCTTTTGCCGGGCCAGTCACCAGAGGCGGTCAGTCTGCGCCAGCTCAACCGCGATCTGATCAAGGCGCTGGGACTGGTGCGCGGAGTGTCCCACGCCGAATTCATCGGGGCGCACAGCGACGGAGAGTTTTACTTCCTGGAATGTGCCGCGCGCGTGGGTGGCGCGTACATCTGTGAAATGGTTGAAACCGCTACTGGCATCAACTTGTGGCGCGAGTGGGCTCGCATCGAAATCGGAGGAGGCAAACAGCCTTACCACTTACCTGCCACCCGCAACGATTACGCCGGCATCATTCTTTCCCTGGCCCGCCAGGAAGACCCGGATACCTCCGCTTACAACGATCCCGAAATTGCCTTGCGCCTGAAAAAACGACATCACGCCGGCCTGGTTCTGCGCTCCTCCGATCCCCTGCGGGTTCAGGCGCTGTTGCAAGCGTACGCCGAACGATTCGCCACGGAGTTTCTCGCCATCGAGCCTCCTGGAACCAAACCGGCTGCCTAGAAACCGCCGCCTCCTATGCCGTTTGTACTCCGACCGTAATAGAAGTGGTATAGCCGGAACCCGAGGTCGCAGACGCCAGGCTCAACAGCGTTTCGCTGTTGTAGATACTGTCCGTAGCGTTGGTGGTGTCTGGATTGCCGCGTGTGTTGTAGGGCGCCTTTGCCATGATGGTCAAGGTCAACGCGGGATCGAAAAACAGTTGCGTGGTGAATTCGAAAGTTTGAGCGCCCGACGAAGAAAACGTCCGAATCATTACGTGGATGTGGACGGTGCGGCCGGAATACCAGCCCGGGAAAATTGTCTTGAAAGTCACCAGACCGTTGGAGTCGGTCGTCTGGTAGCCGCGGAGGTAGGTTTGTCCCACGGTGTTCTCTACACTCTCATCGGAATAGACGCCGCCCGCGTCTGCGTGCCAGACATCAACCTGCGCCCCCGACAAGGCGCTGCATCCACTGCTGCTGTACTGCATGATGAACATCTGCAGCGTGAGCGGAACGCCGTTGGTCACGTTGGTGTCGGTAGTGTCGGCGGTGAGATCGGACCGGTTGAGTTTTTCATCCACAAAATACGGCCCGACCGTAAGCTCGGGAGTCAAGATGCACGAAGCATTGCCTGTGCTGGCCGTACTGGTTGTAGTGGTGGCCGTGGTGGAAGCCGCGGACTGCCCTCCCCCGCAGCCGAGCATTACGCCAGCTCCCGCGACCGCCAGAATCCCGATCGCTTGCCGCCGACTGATTTCCTTGCTTGTGCTCTCTGATGGCATCCTTTTCTCCTGTTTGAGACACCACGGCCCACGCGCCTCTCCGACAGTTGGGAGAATCGTCACCGGGCCGGGTTTGGTGGGTCTGAAAGGCTTAGACGACGGATTCGGGCTGGAGACTACGTTGGGCGCAACCCGGGCATCAAAAAGACACGGGCCAAGGCTCCGCCAGAACTTGTAATCTAAACTGCGGCCGGATCGTCTGTATCAGTGATGACACCGACGACGATCCCGGTCGACCTCGTCGCACTCTCTGGAGAGCGCCTTATCTCAGAGCTGGAAGATATTGACGCCCTGGTCCGGCTGCACCGGCCGAAGGTGTTCCGGTTCGTGGCGTTCTCCGTTTCCGATCGGGACGCAGCCGAGTCCATCACCCAGGATTGCTTTCTGAAGGCTCATCTCACCCGGCATCAATTTCGAGGTGACTGCAGCATCAGCACGTGGCTGATGCGGATTGCCTTCAACCTGGTGCGTGATCACACCAAGAGCCAGAAGTTTCGTTTCTGGAAGAATGCCGCGGCCACCGCGATCGATGCCAACGATGTCAGCCAGCATCTGGCCAGTAGAGCCGCTTCCGCGGAAGAACAGCTGATCGCGAAGGAACAAGTCGAAACCGTCCACCGGGCGTTGCAGGAACTCTCCGGCAAGCAGCGCAGCATATTCCTGATGCGTTTTGTCGAAGAAATGGAATTGTCGGACATCGCCGTGGCTACCGGAATGTCACTGCCCACGGTGAAAACCCATCTGTATCGCGCGGTGGGAGCAATCCGTACACGGCTGGGAGCAACTCTATGAGCGCACATCTGACCCACGAAGAATTGACCGACAAGCTGTTAGGGGGTTCGTCCCTGACCGTAAATGCGCATTTGCTAAGTTGCCCGGAGTGCGCCCACGAATTGGAGCAAATGAAAAACTCGATCGCGGGGTTTCGCGGCGCAGCCCATGCCTGGAGCGAAAACGCACTGGCGGCTGACCGTGGCGTTTCGGTGGTGCCGAAGTTGCCGCAACGGTCTTGGACCGCAAACTGGGTGCTCGTGGCTGCGTCCCTAATGTTGTTGGCGGCGGCTTTGACGTTTTATCTGCACGATTATCAGGCGCGGAACCAGACTAGTTCCGTCCAACTCGCGACTCCCCTGACCAAAATTGATGCTGCGCAAACTCAGATTGAATCTCAGATTGAAAAAGACAACGAGTTGCTGTCCCAGGTAGACAGCGAACTGGCGGAAGCGGTGCCGGCGCCCATGCAGCCGTTGGGCGTTTTGGAGTCGTCTACCTCAAGCACTGCTACAACCAAGTAAGTTGAAAGAGGAATTTCGGATGCTTTCATTTCGAAGGGGCACGAATTTCATATCGCTGCTTTTCATAACCCTCTTGCTCGGAGCGACATGTTTTGGACAACAGACCTCCCCTGGCAGTCCTGACGGTCCTCCGCAACAAGGCCCCGGTGGGCCAGGCCGCCACGGTATGGGCGGTCCTGGTGGCCCCGGGGGGCCGGGGGGACCCATGCGCCTGGGTCCCCCGGGACGTTGGTGGGACGATCCCGAGTTCATCAAGAAGCTGGGCTTATCCGACGATCAACAGAAAAAGATGGACGAAATCTTCAACACCAACCGACTCAAACTCATTGACCTGTTCGCGGCAGTGCAAAAGGAAGAGGCCATCATGGAGCCGCTGGTGGCTGCCGATCCGCCGGATGAAAACAAGCTGCTGGCGCAAATCGACCGCGTTGCCCAGGCGCGAGCCGAACTGGAAAAAGCCAACGCCCGGATGCTCCTGGGCATCCGCCGACAGTTGACCCATGAACAGTGGCTGAAGTTAAAGGCTGAGCGCCCGCCGATGCATGGACCGATGCGCGGTATGGGCGCGCGGGATGGAGGACCTGGTCCCGGCCAGGACCGAGACGGACCGCCCCCCGACTGACCGGGTTACAGATTGGGTGCAGCGGTGCTCAAGATCTGCAAACCGAGCTTCCCTGCAGCAGACCGTGACGCTTGCATGACTGACTCGAGTTTGGCCTAGCCGCCTCGTCGAGCGTCGACTCCACCAATCGAAACAGCAAAAAGACTGGCTTCCACGTCTTACAGCCTCTGCAAGCGTCCCTGACGCTGTTCATCTCCGGTCGGTCCGCAATATTCCACAAACGTGCAATTAGTAGATGCGCACACACCTGGGCGGGTGGTGTGCGGAAGCCAGGAAGCGGTTCATTCGAGTTGCTTCTCGTAGCGCCGGCGTCCCGCCGGCTGTCTCGAGGGCGTCTCGCCCTCGGGCGCGGGCAACCACACTATGCAATTGTAGGACGGTAATTCAACGGCTATTATGCCATCCATTCCATCGCCTTTGGAGCCGGTCAACCAATTTCAGCCCGTGGAAAGCAGTCTGGAGTCTTTTGAGTGAATTCGACAGCTAAGACTGTAGTGTTCTGGATCGTCATCGCGTTCTCCGCCTTCCTTCTTTGGAAGACTGTGTCAGCTAAACCGAATGTGCGGGGCGCACCCGAGATCAGTTATTCGGAATTCCTTTCTCAGGTCGAATCCGGAAGTGTTCTCAGGGTGACGATCTCTCAGACTCAGGTTGATGGTCTTAACCGCGACAACAGCCCGTTCCGAGTGACTGCACCAGCCAGTCAGGAAGGAATGTTACAAACCCTGCACCAGAAGAACGTAGAAATTTGGTTCAGGGACACGCCGAGCGGAGGATGGCCGGCAACACTGATGAACTTGATGCCTCTCGTCCTGCTAGCCGCACTATGGTTCTTCATGATTCGGCAAATGAAATCGAAACAGGCTCAAATCAAAACAGGCAACGTAACCACGAGCAGCGACAGCCGTTGGTCAAATCAATGAACGCCAGCAGCAGAAGCTTGACGTACTAAATACATAGTTTCGCACTCGGGAACAAACGCGAGGAGGACAAAGTTATGGATGCTCTGCTTTTCGTGCTGTACGCGATCGTGTTCGCTTTCGTAGTCGGCACGATCTTGAAGGGCTTCTTCCAGGTGAGAACGGCGGAAGCTGTCGTCATCCAGCGCATGGGAAAATTCCTTCGGGTGGCCACTGCAGGCATCAACTTCAAGTTGCCCTGGCTGGACCAGATCGCCGGCCGGATCGACTTGCGCGTGCAACAGCTCGCTCTCGACGTGGAGACTAAGACTAAAGACAACGTGTTCGTGAAGATTCCGGTTTCCGTGCAGTACCACGTCATCCCGGACCACGTGTACGAAGCCTTTTATAAGCTGGCCAATCCCAAGCAGCAGATTTCGTCGTATGTATTCAACGTGATTCTTGGCCACGTGCCCAAGATGAACCTGGACGACGCTTTCCTGCAGCAGTCCGACATTGCGGTGGCCATCAAGGAAGGTCTCGACGATGTGATGAAGACCTACGGCTACGCCATCGACCAGGCGCTGGTGACCGATATCGAGCCTGACGAAAAAGTGAAGTCGGCGATGAACGAGATCAACGCCGCGCAACGCGAGCAGGTCGCCGCCAGTGCGCGGGGCGAAGCCGAAAAAATCCTGAAAGTGAAGCAGGCCGAAGCCGAAGCCGAGAGCAAGGCCCTGCAAGGCCAGGGCATCGCCAATCAGCGCAAGGCGATCATCGATGGGCTGAAGCTGTCAGTGGAATCATTTGCCGCGGCGGTCGAAGGAACCTCGCCCAAAGATGTGATGATGCTGGTGCTGGTTACCCAGTATCTCGATACGCTGAAGGACATCGGCGCCCAGGGTAAGAGCAACACTATTTTCGTCTCGCACTCGCCTTCAGCCGTTGGAGATTTGTTCCGCCAGATGCAGGACGCGGTGATGATCGGACAAACCGGCGCCAGCGCCTCGAAGTAGACTGCACCCATGTAGTGGCGGGCGCCCTCGCCCGCCCGGACGGGGCGTCCGGGCCTACGTGGTTTGTTATGGCGTAATGCTCTACGCGGGTGCCATCCGCCCTTCAGGGGTCTTTACATGCTCGGGCCGGAAGCCAAGTCCAATCAGCCTTGCCGGAATGCGGCGCAGCCATGGCGACCTCCCCAGGAGCCGCACTTGCCACGGAACTGATAACGGCTTCGTGCTGCCCAACACACGCGTGATCACGTTGTTCTGCACCAGCAACTGAAGCCGTTGCGTGGCCCGGGTAGGAAACATCCTGTGTTGCTGAACCTCGTCCAGCGCGTCCTCGCCTACAGGTCCCTGCTGCAGCTTCTTGCCCAGGATATTGGCTGTTGCCACCGCATCCTGGATCGCCAGATTGATACCGACGCCGCCGATGGGCGACATGGCGTGGGCTGCATCGCCGATGCACAATAGTCCGGGCCGAGACCACTTACTTAAGCGATCTACCGCCACCGTGAGCAGTTTGACGTCATTCCAGTCACGCAGCTCGCTCACGCGGTCGGCCAGAAAGGGAGCGAGGCGCGCAAGGTCAGCCCGCAGGACTTCCGGGTCTTGCGGCCGAAGTTCGTCCGCGCTCCCCTTGGGGATCACGTAAGCCAGTTGCCAGTAATCCTCGCGATTGAGGAGCGCCAGGATCCTGCCGGTATCGATCCGTCCGAAGGTCGCTCCCGGATCAGTAGGCCGACGGCTGACTCGCATCCACAACACGTCCATGGGGGCGCCCAGGTTTAGCACCTGCAAGCCCGCGCGCTCGCGCACCACGGAGTGGCGTCCGTCCGCCCCGACCGTTAAATCCCCCCGGACCTGCAATTCGCCTTGCGGGGTTTGGGCTCGCACGCCTGTCACCCGGCCGCCTTCCTCGACGAGATCGGTGACCTCCGCCTCCATCTTCAAATGAAATTGGGGATACTTCCCTGCCTTCTCCGCGATGAAGTTGAGAAAATCCCATTGCGGCATGAAGGCGACGAAGCGGCAATGAGTGGGAAGATGGGTGAAGTCAGCCAGCATGACGGATTCGGCGCCGATCTGGCCGGCCAGCTCGCGCACCTCCTGGTGCGGACGCTTTAGAAATTCATCCAGAATGCCCAGCTCGTACATGACTTCGAGGGTCGAGGGGTGAATCGTGTCTCCGCGGAAGTCGCGGAGAAAGTCGGCGTGCTTCTCGAGGACTACGACATCGACCGCCATCCGCGCCAGGAGGAAGCCCAGCATCATGCCCGCGGGTCCGCCTCCAACGATGCAGCAGCGCGTGCGCAGGGGCTCCGTCACGCGCGGAAATATACACTAACGGCGCTGGACTTTGACAGTGGAAGATGGGATCAGGAACTGCAGGAGGGAGAAAAGGAAAAGGCCGTGACTTTGGTTATGCTCTAGCTGCCAGCTCCTGCGAGGGAGCATAACAACGTGGAGGCATGCACCATCACGGCCCCTGATGTGATCGCTGCTTTCGCAGTTCCAAACCCCAACTGCCCCTCGCAGAGCCGTCGGTTTTTTCGGGTTCGGTCGTCCGCCGGGTTGCCCCGCCAGACTGATCACCCGGTCTACTTCGGACTGGCCAAGTTTTAATTTGGGCCAACCCTTTCGACCGTCGACGTTGGCGAAGTTAAATGCACTGACGTGAAATGTCAACGCCGCTTTTCGGTGCAAGCACGATTTTTCTTCCTGTGCAAATTCAAAATTGTAGTTGGTTGAAGCGGCGACGCTTATACGTCTTGGGGATCACGATATCCGCGTTTTCCACAAACTATTGCACAGAGCGCAAACCACGTTGCAGGCGCACAGAATAAACATCTTGACGCGCGAATCGTTCTGACGCATGTTGGGGAGAGCGCGCCGGCAGCATGTCGAATCTCGTAGCCTACGTGGATGGCGGTTCTCTGGGGAATCCGGGGCCGTCAGGCATTGGCGTAGTAATCGAGGGTTGCGCGGGCGGCACCATCCGGATCGCCAAGTGGATTGGGCGGCAGGACAACAATGTCGCCGAATACGTGGCCCTGCTTGAGGCCCTGCAGTACGCTGTGGCGCTGAAGGCCAGGGCGCTGCATGTCTATTCCGACTCCCAGGTAATCGTCAGGCAAATGCGCGGCGAGTACGATTGCCGCAGCCCCCGCCTCTATTCCCTGCACTGGATCTGCCGCAAGTTGACCCGGTCTCTGAAGTTTTCCATCACCCACGTGCCTCGCGAGCGCAATGCCGAGGCCAACGGCCTGGCAAATTCTGCCGTCCGCCAGCAACTCGGGATCGCGCCGCCGCTACGGACCACGTAGGGGCGGGCGTACGTGGTTTCTGGTGCAACTTGCGCCTTCACCAGGGCGTCTGCTAGCTTTCCCCTTCCCCATGCCTGAAACTGCCACATTATTGGTGTCCTGCCCGGACCAAAAAGGTCTGGTTTCCGGCATATCCAGCTTCATCTTCCGGCACGGCGGCAATATTCTGCAGTCCGACCAATATACCGACCTCGAAGCTGGCATTTTCCTGGCCCGTTTCGAGTTCCATCGTGACGGATTCCAGATCCCCCGCGACGAGATTGCGGATCGCTTCCGTCCGCTGGCCCAGCAGTTCGAAATAAAGTTTGAACTCCATTTCAGCGACCATGCCCCGAAAATCGCACTGTTTGCCTCGCGCTTGCCGCATTGTCTGGAGGACCTGCTGCAACGCCAGCTGGCCGGCGAATTCAAAGCGGAGATTGCCGTGGTCATCAGCAATCACGAGGACGCCGGCCTGATCGCCGGCCGCTATGGCGTACCTTTCCTGCATTTTCCCATCACCGCGGAAAACAAGAAGCAGCAGGAAGCGGAAGAAATGCGCGAACTGAAATCAAGAGGGGTTGAGCTGATCGTGCTGGCCCGTTACATGCAGGTTCTGACCGAAGATTTCATCGCCGCCTATCCCAATCGCGTTATCAATATCCATCACTCTTTTCTACCCGCCTTCGTGGGGGCCAAGCCCTATCATCAGGCCTTCCTGCGTGGAGTGAAACTGATTGGGGCTACGGGGCACTACGTGACCATGAATCTGGATGAAGGTCCGATCATCGACCAGGAAGTGGTCCGCGTGTCTCACCGCGATTCAATCGACGACATGATCCGCAAAGGACGCGACCTGGAGCGCACCGTACTCGGCCGGGCGGTGCGGCTGCACTTGGTCCACAGGGTTCTGACCTACGGGAACAAGACTGTGGTGTTCGACTAGCGACGCTCGTGGGAAGCGCACCACCAAAGAGTCTGCGGGGAGTTTCTAAGCTATAATTCGCTCGCATGCCTCGCTGTCATTCCTGCTCGACGGAACTTGCGGAGGGTGCCCACTTTTGCTCTACATGCGGTGAACCTGTCAGCTCGGCCTCCGTGGTTCCCACCCTGACCTCTGATCGGCCACTCGCGGTTCCGGCGTCCTCCTCTCCCAAACGAGCATCCGGCGGGTCTTCGCCGGGTCGTCCTTTGAATCTCTCTCCCGGCACCGTCCTCGCAGAGCGCTATCGGATCCTGGGCATTCTAGGGCGAGGCGGTATGGGCATGGTGTATCGGGCCGAGGATCTGAAGCTGGGACAAGTCGTAGCCCTGAAATTTCTGCCCGCATCCTTTTCTCGCGACAGCGCGCGTGTAGAGCGTTTCTTTGCTGAAGTGAGGATCGCCCGCAGGGTCTCGCATCCAAACGTCTGCCGCGTGTATGACGTCAGCGAGCTAGATGGTCAATACTTTCTCACGATGGAGTACGTCGATGGCGAGGAT
>WNFS01006645.1_pt1 | contig 12361 bp, 12 predicted proteins | sample 5400141 | NCBI WGS metagenome assembly WNFS01 (sample SAMN13153358, study PRJNA577476) | soil metagenome | isolation source: 60 cm saprolite under Madrone tree | place: USA:California | collected 2016-06-14 | reverse complement strand
GAGGGGAACCCTTTGGACTTCTGGATGCGCACCGTTTGGCTGTGGCTCAGATTCGGCTCTAATCGGAGTAAGCGTGAAGCTCGACACGGCGGGTGCCGTGACGGAAGAGCCGACCGTAATTGGCATGTACACGGACTGCCTGTAAGCCGGGCCTTAGGAGTGCGTGCCTCTTAGAGCCCGCCGCGGAAATCGGAAACTGGCCTGCCTCCGACAGTCTTGGCTCGCGGTTCGCACAAACGAAACACGCGGTCGGCTTCAGTTCTCGATCAGGCAAAGTTTATTCGTCGCGCAGGGCAACCATGGGATCGACACGGGTGGCGCGGCGCGCGGGGATGTAGCAGGCGAGCAACGCAGATAGCAGGAGCACGGCGGTGACGGCGCTGATGGCCGCGGGATCCAGCGCATTCACTTGATACAAGATGGTTTTCATCAAGCGGCCGACAAAGTAGGTGACGGCCAGCCCCACTCCCAAACCAATAAGCGCGAGCAGCATTCCTTCCCCAAGCACCAGACGAAGCACCTGCTGTGGGCCGGCGCCGAGAGCGATCCGTAATCCGATTTCGTGAGTGCGCTGCGCGACGGCAAAGGACATCACGCCGTAGATGCCGATGGCCGCGAGGAGTAGCGCGAGGCCGGCAAAACTGGCGAAGAGGACAGTTGAAAACCGATCGCTGGCTAGGGACTCATGCACGAGCTGATCCATGGTTTTTACCTGGTCGAGGGGAAGATCAGGGTCCACGGTGTGGACAACCGCCGTGATGATCTTGGTCATGCTGGCGGGATCGCCGAAGGTGCGCACGGCCAAACCGGCTTGCGGCCAGGGGGATTGCCAGAAAGGAACGTCGATTTCGGGGAAGCCCTCGCGGCGGACGCCGCCGTTGTGAACATCATGGTAGACGCCGACAATCTGCCACTCGATGGGAGGGCCGAGTTTGGTGACGCCGGGAATCAATTGCTCGACGACAACACGCTGCGTGAGGGGATCCACTTTGGACAGATATTTTTTCGCAAAGGTTTCATTCACGACGGCGACGGGGAGGCCGCCCGCGGCGTCTTGTTCGGTGAACGTGCGGCCCTGAATCATGCGGATGCCGAAGGTCCGGAAGTATTCCGGAGTCACCATACTGAAGCCCGCGCCGGGACGCGAGGAAGGAACGTCGACAGCCTGTCCGGCGAGGTTGAAGGGCATGCCGAAATTCACGCCTATGATGGGCATTCCCGTGGAAGCGGAGACGGCCGTGATTCCCGGAAGTGCGCCAATCTTATCCAGGAGCTGGCGGTAAAACGCGTTGACTTGTTCGGGATGGGCGAAGCGGTCGTTTGTGATGGGCAGAAAAAACGTGAGGATGTGGTCTTGCCGGAAGCCGAGATCCACGCGCGACAATTTCCAGAAACTGTGGATGACGAGGCCCGCACCGGCAAGGAGAGTAAGTGCTAGGGCGAACTCAACAACCACCAGGGTACGCCGCAATCCTTTGCCGCCTGCGGAACTGGACGAGGAGCGTCCCGATTCCTTCAACGTGTCGCTCAAATTGAGCTGCGCGGTTTGCCAGGCAGGAGCGCAACCGAAGAGCACTCCGCAAACGATCGATGCCGCAAGACTGAAAAACAGCACCGGCAGGTTCAAGCGAAAGTCGGCTTCCGACGGCAGGGTAAAGGGCGGAATCATGGCTACGATCACTTTCAGCAAGCCCCAAGCGAGACTTATGCCCAGGACGCCCCCAATCAGGGACAACGCAACACTTTCGGTCAAAAACTGGGCGAAGAGCTGCCAGCGTGTTGCGCCCAGTGCGGCGCGGACGGCAATTTCTCTTTGGCGCGCAGAGCCGCGGGCCAGTAGAAGATTGGCGACATTCACGCAGGCGATCAACAGGATGAAGCCGACCGCGCCCATCAGCAGCCAAAGATTCTTGATCGTGTCTTTGCTAATGAAGTCATTCCGCAGGGGTTCGACGGTGGCGCCCCAGCCCTTGTTGGATTTTGGATAGACTTCAGCGATGTGGCGCGTGACGGAGTCCATGTCCGCGTTGGCTTGCTGGAGTGTGACTCCAGGTTTCAGTCGGCCCATCACCAGAACAAAATGAAAATCGTGGTTGATCTGGTCCGGTTTGAAAGCGAGAGGCACGAATAACTGCGCTTCCAGGCGGTCGGGTTGGCCGACAGCCAACACACCAACGGCGGTATAGCGCTCGCCATTCAAGCGGATTGGTTTGCCGATGATATCGCGGTCGCTGCCGAAGAGCTCCATCCAGAGCCGGTGAGTCATAATGACGACGCGATCCCTGCCGACCTGCCCTTCCTCCGGCAGAAAATCGCGCCCCAGGAAGAAGGGAGTTCCCACCATGTCGTTGAATCCCGGCGTGACTAGTCTCGTCTGGATTAGTTCGGGATGATCGGAGGTGGACAGACTGTAACTGCCGCCGGTCCAGGCGCAAATCGACTGGAAGGAGGTGCTCTGGCTCTTCCAATCTAGAAAGTCACCGGCTGAAACGCCGTTGCGGTCTCCATTGATCTTCGACCAGACCATGACGAGCTGGTCCGGATGGGGGTAGGGCATGGGGGAGAGAAGAGTGGCGTGGACCACGCTGAAGATGGCGGTGTTTGCGCCGATTCCCAGGACGAGAGCCAACAGAGCAACGGACGTGAAGCCGAGATTCTTGCCTAGCAGCCGCAAGCCAAAGCGAACGTTGCGCCCAAAATTTGCCATGCTGGTCCCCCCTGCCTGCCAGACGACGACCACCCGTTGGAGTGATTAGACGTTCGGCGGGCCGCGTCGTCACGTTCAGATGTATAAAATACGCTTGAGGAAACAAAAAGTTCCCAAGGCGCTACTTAGTTGTGGTTTGGGGGCAGGGTCTCCACGGAGGAAGGCTAATGACGGGGGACTACTGCGGCTCTAGCGATCCTCGTCAAATTTACGTGTCAGTGGCTTGGGAGCGGCGAGGCGCCAGGCGGCTTCGAGGGAGCGGCGCAACGTAGGCTTCCTGGCGGCCTTCAGGCGGACGTTGGTAGCGCCCCGGCGTCCCCAAACACCCGTGCACGGGTTGAAGACCGTAGGCTGGGCTTTGACGAACATCTCCTGTTCAATGGGCGTGAGTTTGACCATGGCCCAGCCATCCTCAGGGTAGCCGAGGGTGGCAAAGATCTTTCCGGCGACGCGAAAATCCGGATGATCCATGTGGGCGTGTTCCTCCGTTTCGGGGAAGCTCAGGGCCAGGTGGCGAAAGTCGTTGGGGGTCATGAACGCGTCACCAGCGTGTGGAAGATGGGTACCATAGCATGGTTGGCCAGAAATGGAATGACCCACTCAAAGATCAAGAGCCAGTTTCAGGGCGCGGTTGAGTTCGAGGAGTTTGGCAGCAGAGAGGGAGCCGACGTAATTTGTGAGATCCGCTTTTCGCAAACTTACGAGATTGTCGCACATAATCCAGCTCGAATGCTTCATGCCTTCTGCAATATCGACCGCGACTTGCGTAGATAAGCCTTCGCCATTGGTGAATACCGGGGCGCAGATGACCGTCGAAAACTTGGAATCGATCAACAGTTGACGGCTAACCACGACGAAAATCCGATACTGTTTGGAATTGCCTCCCGGCTTAAAGACACGATAAAGCTCTCCGCGGGTCATTCTCCGGAAGCCTGGTAATCCAAGACTTCCGCAACTTCCAGATTGAGCCGATCCGCGGCGTTATTGATGCGCTCGAGGTCTCGCGCCTGCAAGGCGGCCTTGGCACGTTCGCGCAGATATCTGCGCAGCACACGTTCGATGAACGCGGAACGCGAATGCTTTGACCCGGCCAGGCGGTCGACGCTCTTCAAAACATCCCTTGATAGTGTGATAGAAGTCTTCTCTTTCATACTACCATCCTACTACCACTAGACAGAGTCTTGCAAGGCGCGAAGTCAGCCGGCGGAGGAAGAGAATTTGATCAGCATTTTTGTTATCGCGCGGGCGAGACAGATGGCCGAGACTGAGGCGTATGCCAGGAGATCGATTGGCGTTGCAGGAGAGCGATCGCGTAGCGAATGGGGACGGCGGCACCGGGAGTAGAAGGCGACATAGAGGAGGACTTGGCGATGGAGACGGCGCTGGAGCGCAACCAGCGGCCTTCGACAAGACCGACTACCGCGCGGGAGTCGAGGGCGAGGACCGGGGCGCCACTCTGGCCGCGAGTTACGGGATGACTGAGGAGGAACACGTCAGCCGAAGGGGCGGATTTTTCGAGCTGCGTGGATTCGTAGGAGAGGACTTCGCCGGAAGAGCGGTCTTCTTGGGGAGCTTGGAATGTATGAGCATTCTGGAGCTTTGGAGGATGAAGCGAGAGGGCGATCACGGCTTGACCGCGGGTAGCTGGCTCAGGAGCAAGCGGCAGAAACGTTACTTTGTGCTTGCCCTCGAAAGGATTTGGCGTCGCCCGAAGAATGGCGACGTCGTGTTCTGCGTCCACAGCAATGATGGCCGCCTGAAGGAGGCGAGGCGGGCTATTAGGGCGGCTGACCAGGATGTAGGGCTGGCCGCCGTCGCGAAAGGTTTCCAGGACATGGGCGACCGTCAGAAGGTAACCCTGTTCGTTAATAAAGAAGGCGTTACCAAAGAAACTGTAGTGGTAACCGCGCGAGGATGGGGATTGGTCGAGTTGATAAACGACGGGGCAGACGGCGGCGGAGAGAGAGGTGTCGTCAGTAAGATCCTCGGACGCGGCACCGGTCGCCAGGCAGCCGAAGAGACAGACAAGAACAGCTGCAAGGCAGGGAGCGGTACTCCGATTAGTCTGGCGCATTGGTCTTAAAAGCCTTTCCAAGGCCTTACTGGGGCTACGGTTAACAAGGTAGCAGCGCGGCGAGAGGCGGGGAAGTCCAGAAAGACGACAGGTAAAAAGCGCTTGACAGGCAGCGGAAGTAACTGTATATTCTGTAACAACAGAAATAACAGAAATGACGAGGGCGGCAAGAAGGACGCTGGGGACGGAAGGACAAAATGAGTCAGCCGACAAAAAACAGTTTAACGCCGGTGGCGCAGAAGTTCATTTTGCACTGGGGAGAGATGGGCACCCGGTGGGGGATTAATCGCACGGTGGCGCAGGTGCATGCACTGCTGTTCCTGTCGCCGCAGCCGCTGCCGGCGGATGAGATCTCCGCGACGCTGGCGGTGGCGCGCTCGAACGTGAGCACCAGCCTGCGCGAGCTGCAAGGGTGGCGGATCGTGCGCGTGGTACACGTGCTAGGCGACCGGCGCGACCACTTTGAATCGATCAAGGACGTGTGGGAGATTTTCCGGATTGTTTCGGAGGAGCGAAAGCGGCGGGAGATCGATCCGACGTTGAGTGTGCTGGCGGAGTGCGTGCGCGAGGTCAAGTCCAACCCGCAGGGGGATGCGTACACGCGGGAGCGGCTGGAGAGCATGCTGGAGTTTTTGACGGCGATGACGGGGTTGTTTGAGGAGATTATCCGGATGCCGACGGGGGCGCTCAAAGGCGTGGTGAAGCTGCGGGGGAAAGTGATTACTTTGCTGGGGAAAAAGGCGGTTAACAGTTGACAGTTTAGAGTTGAAAGTTTCGGAAAAAATGGAAGAGATTTAACACCGAGATCACAGAGGACGCGGAGAGCACAGAGAAGAGAAGAGAAGAGAAGAGAAGAAGATAACGCAGTTGCACCGAGAGCGCAGAGGCATGCGGAGAAGTAAGAAAGAGAAGAAACGATGATTTCGCTGGTGAGTGAGTACACGGACGGGAAGGGGAGGCATGCGCGGGGTTGGCTGTTCTTTGATGCGGAGTGCCAGTTCTGCACGCGAATCGCGAGGTGGCTCGCGCCGATTCTGGAGCGGCGTGGAATGGCGCTGGCCCCATTGCAGGATCCGCGAGTGGGGGCGCTGCTGGGACTGCCGCGCGAGGACTTGATGCGAGAAATGCAATTTCTTCTGAGCGACGGAAGCAGATTCGGAGGGGCGGATGCGGCCGTGGCGCTGGCGCGTGAGATTTGGTGGGCACGGCCGCTGCTGTGGATGGCGAAGATTCCGGGGATGACGGAAATTTTGCGCAAAGGATACCGGTGGATTGCCGGGAAGCGGAGTTGCGCGGCGGTTTCGTGCCCCGTGGAGCGGTGAGGAGGTGCCGTGGCGAACCGTTTTGTGGAGATGTGGCGTTGGCAGGGGAAGATCGATCGAAAGTCGTATGCCATCGCGGGTTGCAGCGCCTTTGTCCTGAAATATTTCCTCGATAAAATTGTAGCGGCCGTGGTGTTTGAGCGGCCATGGTTTTTGTGGAGCTACTGGCAGCCGCTGGGGCCGGATGCCCGTGTGAATGCTATTCCGTCGGATACGCGCGCATTTGCGGGAACGCTGCTGGTTTTGGCGTTGCCGTTCATCTGGCTGGGCGTGACGCTGACGGTCCAGCGATTGCGCGATGCCGCGCAACCGCTGTGGCTGGTGGTGCTGTTTTTTGTTCCGGTGATCAATCTTTTGTTTTTCCTTTTGCTTTGCACGATGAGTTCCCATTCGGTCGAGGCACAGCGCGAAGCGGCGCCGTGGCCGGAGACGCGCAGGCTGGACCGATGGATTCCGCGAGGCGCGCTGGGGGCGGCGGCGGCTTCCATCGGGATGACGATTGTGATTGGTTCCATCTTTACGGTATTGGGGACGGAGGTGCTTAAGTCTTACGGATGGGGATTGTTTGTGGCGTTGCCGTTTTGCCTGGGACTGTTTTCGGTGCTGGTGTACGGCTACCACGAGCCGCGAACGTATTCCAGCTGTATCGCTGTTTCGCTGGTGCCTATTGCGCTGCTTGGGGCGGTCCTGCTCCTAGTGATGATCGAGGGAGTGATTTGTATTTTGATGGCGGCGCCGTTCGCGCTGGCGCTCGGGGCCTTTGGGGGCATGTTGGGGTACGCGATCCAGGCGGGATATTGGCTGCACAAAGGCACTCCTGCAATGTTGTCGATTGTTTTCCTGTTCACGCCGGCGTTCCAGAGCGTGGAACACTGGGCGAAGCTGCAGCCCGAGACCTTTGAAGTGCGGACGGCGATTGAGGTGAATGCGCCGCCGGAGAAAGTTTGGAATCAAGTGGTGGCGTTTGCCGAGATTCCGCCGCCCACGGAATTGTTGTTTCGAGCGGGGATCGCGTATCCGATTCGCGCGGAGATTTCCGGGCACGGGGTTGGCGCGGTGCGGCATTGTATTTTTTCAACGGGGCCCTTTGCGGAACCTATCGAGGTGTGGGATGAGCCGCGGCTCTTGAAGTTTGGGGTGACGGCGAATCCGGCGCCGTTGAACGAGCTTAGTCCTTACGGAAACATTCAGCCGCCACATTTGCACGGGTACTTTGTTTCCAAGCAAGGGCAGTTCTTGTTGACGGCCTTGCCCGGAGGGCGGACGCGGCTCGAAGGGGCGACGTGGTATCAGCACACGATGTGGCCGGCGGCGTATTGGCATTTGTGGTCGGACTACATCATTCATCGGATTCATTTGCGGGTGCTGGAGCATATCCGAACCCAAGCTGAAGGTGCGGCAGGCCGGAAGTAATGCCGGTATTTCCGCATCCCCGTCATCGGGGCATGATCCCTAAATTTTAGGTTTACAATCGTCGCATGGATCACCATACCGTCGCGATTGTCAGCATTACAGGTACCTGTCTGGATGTGCTGGGCAGTCTCTACCTAGCCTACGACCTATTGGGGGGACAACACGGTCCGCTGCGGTTGCTTACCCGTGCCGTAACATACTCGATTGTCTTCGGCATCGGCTACGGCCTTGGCCTCGGTCTCTTCTTTGGGTTGGCCTCCGGTATCGCCACCGGCATCACCCTGTCGATTGAATTCAGTCGAGCATCTCGTGGGCTGGATCATTATTCCCTGCCTTGGGAAGGACTGTTTTCCGCCATCCGGGGTTTCGCTTTCGCCGCTGGACTGTACAGGATTTTGGGCTTCGGATTCGCTATCGCATTCGCCATTCTCGTCACCGGCGGCCAAGTGTTCGCCTACTCTCGCGGCATGCGTCCTTCCATGGACTATGAAGCGTCTCGCCGTCCACGGCTTACGCGTCGTCAGTTTTGGGGAACGGTGGTGCGAACCGTCGGCTACACGGTCACCGCCCTGATCTGTAGCGCGTTCATCCATCACGTGGACCACGCCTGGCTTTTTGCGATTCGCGTGGGGCTGGTGACAGGCATCGTCACCGGCGTAGGAGCGACGGTGAATCCTTACATCGAATACTACGCCGACAATCTCCCGGAGCGGCGGCTCGGAGTATTCGGCATCGGACTCATCCTTTGCGGTTTTTCCCTGCAATCCCTTCAGTATTGGCTGTCACTCTTTGATGTGCGTCTGACTTAGGCAGCAGCAACGCCGTGCTGGACAACCTCGGGACGCCGCCGACGCAAATTGTGATTATTTAAATATTCTAATCATTCAACGTGTATATATCGCTTTTCCTTTTATCCCTCAGTCGGCTATTGTTTCATTGTGTCGAAGGATTCCGCGTTGCAGCAATGCTGTCCCCAGGAGTACAAGAAAAAGTGGATCTTTCTTTCGGCTGCACTGATCGCCGCGACGGCGATGGCAGCCTCGTGTGGTATTCCTTTTTTCGTAACGCGGGATTTTTCCCGCGCTATTCATCATCGCCTCATCATCATTTATCCCAGCGCCGATTCCACAACCTTTGCCGCCGGACAAATCGAGGAATTGACGCGGCACATGCGAAGCGGCGGCAGCCTTTTCGCGGTAAATGCCGTGGCCCGCAGTTTGGGTGCGCTGTTCGGATTTACCGCCGTGACGCCATCGCGTCAGCGGTACCAGGTGAATTTCTCCGCTGGATTAGATCCTGCACTGCGCTATCTGAATCGTCCCGAGGAGCTGCAAGTTCCTCTGGGTGCTCCCAAGTACGGGCAAATCTTCTGGACGAACGGTTACAGCCCGGAGGAGACGGCCGCGGTGCTGGCTCACTTTGAAGATGGTTCCGCCGCGGTGCTGCGCAAGTCGTGGGGCAAAGGAGCCGCATACCTCTGCGGGGTCAGCTTTCATGATGTGGTTCTGAGAAACCAAGTCAACCGGGACTACGACGCTGAACGGCACTACGTCAATGCCTTCGAGCCTGGCGCAGACGTTTGGTTGCTGCTGCTCCGCGCCTGGTATGAAACGGTGGAACCGGCAGCGGTGCGTATCTCCACGATTCCCGGCGGCCAGATGTCGGTGGTGCTGATTTCGCACGACGTCGACTGGGAGTACTCCTTCACCCCGGCGTTATCCTTCGCGAAAGCGGAAGCCAGTCTCCAGACTCGCAGCACGTTTTTCATACAGACGAAGTACGTCAGCGACGCCAACAGCAAGGCCTTCTTTTTTGGAAAGAACCTCGCGGATATACGCGGCCTTTTTTCCAGCGGTCATTCGATCGGCAGCCACTCCATCATTCACTCGCGCGGATTCAATAAATTTGAGCTGGGTAGCGGCGTCGAAGAGTATCCCGTTTATCAGCCGCGCGGAACAGGATTTGATACCGCCACGGGCGCAAGCGTGTTCGGCGAGGTGCGGGTTAGCAAGCAATTGCTGGATGGAGAAATTTCGGGGCAGTACACCGACTTTTTCCGGGCGGGGCACTTGCGCGTTCCCCCAACGCTGCCCGAAGCGTTGCAGCGCTGCGGCTACCGGTTCGATTCCTCTTTTACGGCGGATGACGTCTTGTCGAATTTTCCATTCGCTCTTCCGCTAGGACTTCTTTTCGAGGAGGACAGCGGGATTTATGAATTCCCGGTCACCATCGATGATTCGGAGGACCCGCCGCTGGCGCAGCGCGTAGGGAACGCGCTCGAAGTGATTCGCGCCAATGCGGAAAATGGCGCTCCCAACGTTGTCTTGATCCACCCTACGGAATCCCAGGGGAAACTTCAGGCGGAAGAGGTGCTCTTGCGCCGGTTGCCGCCCGGCGTCGCGGCCATGGACATGGAAAGCTTCGCGCGTTTCTGGCGAGCGCGCGATCGCCTGCAATGGACTATCCGTGCGCTGAGAGACCATGGGCTGATGGAACTGGAGGTGACTAGCGATGAGCGGATTGAGGGTTTGACGTTTGAATTCCAGCGCGAAATCGCCGATCTGAAAGGAGACGCCAAACTGCTTCCGGATCGCCGGCGAATCCTTCTGCCCACGCTAGAGACCAGAGGGCGGATCCAAATCCGAATACAATTTCACAGCGGCCAATAAAGAAAGAAGCTCCACGTACAAGGGCCTTTCCCGCCCGGCACATTCCGGGTGTATTGCCGCCTGCTCGGAAACTGCCTACGAACGTTAGCACCGTATCGGAAGCGCGCTTCTAGCGAAGGGGATAGCGGCTCCGCGATTCTCTGGCGCGCTATCGATTGAGGAAGGAGCTCCGCCGAAAAGAGAAGCTCAACACAGCGGTGCAAAGACGCAGAGAAAGAAACCGAAATATGAACATCTAGGATTCTTCGAGAGATTCCTCCACTGCGCGGCCAGGCGTGCAAACACCGCACGTGGGAAAAAGCCGGACCGCTGCGGTCGGACTGACAACGGAAGAGAAAGGCGAAGGTCCCAGCCTCAAAAACCGTGACTGGGCACCCGGTTTGCGTGGGAATTCTCGAAGACTCTCAAGACCAGAGACGTAGTCTCAGAGGACTGTCCAACCGGAAGCGTATGACTGATTCCGCCGGCACGTGGACTTCTTTGCCTCGAGTGATGATCTGTGTAGCAGCGAGCACCGCTCCGCCGCCAACATATTTGCCGGTACGCGCATTGCCTCCGACGCCGGGTTTGCGATTTTGCAGCTCTTCATCTGAGGTGCTTACACGATAGCGTCGCCCTGCCACTGTGATGGAATCAACGTCCAACGTAATATCCCCATTCACTTCAACTCGCCGCGTTACCAGCCTGACGTCCGAGCCTCTTGGAATCGCGACCGAGCCGTCGGTATCGCGAATATCTTCTTCAATCTGTGCCGAGAATGTCTGTCCTTCGACGACATCTCGAGAATCGATTCGCTCGTTGGTCCTCACGGCAACTTCCGTACCTACGGGAAGAACGACCCGCTCCATGCGCGATTGTCCGTAATCGCGGTTTTCTTGATATCTGTTGTCATTTCTGTTGTCTTGATTTCTGTCGTAGACGTGGTTTACGCGGCCGCCGTTTCGGGCCGTCCATAGTTGCCTGAATTGTATGGGCCGTCACCGAACTGCACAGCTTCCACGTCGCTTACCGAATAGCGGACTCTCCGGCCAGTGGGGTCCTGAAACGAAATTGTGTTCCTATTCGCCGCGATCAAAGTTCCGGAAAGCGTTCTACCGTTGCGGAGAAGTAGCGTATCGCTCCAGGCAGGCATGGCAATCGCCAGCGTCATAAGGGAGGCAGCTAATACTGATTTTGTCTTCATCGCGGGTGTCCTCTCGGGGTTCCTTATTCTGGGGCTGTACCATGAAAGTCTAATAGGGGCGCTGATAGCGTCTGTCCTATTTAGCACCGTTTGAGAATGAGGCAGTCATGAAGAATGTCTAAGGATTTTGTCCTTCGGAAACTGTCTCAGGATTCGGCGAGGATACGTTTGTAGTAGGTTTCGTAGGCGGGGATGACGTCGTTGGCGCAGAAGTTTTTCTTGGCGTTGAGGCGGGCGATTTTGCCCATTTCGCGGCCGCGGTCGGCGCGGGACAAGATATCGATGGCGTAGCGCGCGGCTTCCTTCACGTCGCCGGGTTCCACCAAAAAACCATCCACTCCATGCTCGACGACTTCGGGCACGCCGCCGACATTTGTGGCGATTACGGGGACTTCGCAGGCCATGGCTTCGAGGGCGGCGAGGCCGAAGGATTCGAGCTGAGAGGGAAGCAGAAAAAGATCGGCAGCGGCGAGTTTTTCGTAGACGTTGTCCTGTTTGCCGAGGAAGAAAACGTCCTTCTGAAGTTTTTTCTTGCGGACGAGGTATTCGGCGGCGCCGCGGTCCGGGCCGTCGCCAATGAGGACGAGCTTGGCGGGCATTTTGGCGCGGACAATGGCGAAAATCTCAATGGTATCGGTAAGGCGCTTGACGGGGCGGAAATTCGACAGGTGCATGAGGATGCGTTCGCCGTTGGGAGCCCATTGGGCGGCAAGACCTTTGTCGGCAGTGCGGTTGTAGAGATCGCAGTTCACGAAATTGGGAATGACTTCGATGGGGCGCTTGATGTCGAACTCTTTGATGGTTTGATTGAGCAAATAGCGGGAGATGGCGGTGACCCCGTCGCTCTGCTCGATGGAGAATTTTGTGATGGGGAGATAGCTGCGGTTGCTGCCGACCAGGGTGATGTCCGTGCCGTGGAGAGTGGTGACGAAAGGGAGACGCCGCGGGGCGGCCATCGAGCGGGCGAGCAGGGCGCTGACGGAATGCGGAATA
>WNFS01003482.1_pt1 | contig 12363 bp, 11 predicted proteins | sample 5400141 | NCBI WGS metagenome assembly WNFS01 (sample SAMN13153358, study PRJNA577476) | soil metagenome | isolation source: 60 cm saprolite under Madrone tree | place: USA:California | collected 2016-06-14 | reverse complement strand
GATGTCGCCAACTGCGCCGATTGCATTGAATACTATGCCGAGTTCGCCGACAAGCTGTACGACGAGGTCGCGCCCACCGGGCCCAACGACCTGGCGCTCGTGCGCCGCGAGCCGCTCGGGGTCGTGGCCGCGATCGTGCCGTGGAACTACCCTCACGTTCACCGGCTCGACCGAGGTCGGCCGGCTGATGTTGCGCTATGCCGCTGACTCGAATCTCAAGCGCGTGGCGCTCGAGTGCGGCGGCAAGACGCCGCAGCTGGTGTTTGCCGATGCCGATCTGGAGGCCGCCGCCTACGGCATCGCCTGGGGAATCTATTACAACAGCGGTGAGACCTGCCACGCCGGCTCGCGCCTGATCGTGCAGGAGTCCGCCAAGGACGCCCTGCTGGCGGCCATCGGCCGCGTGACCGCGACCATCACCTTAGGGCACCCCTTGGACCCCGCCACCCAGATGGGCGCGCTGATCGATCGCCCTCACATGCAACGCGTGCTCGGCTTCATCGACAGCGGCGTGGCCGACGGCGCACGCATTGCGCTCGGGGGCAAGCGGGCGCTCGAAGAGAGCGGCGGCTTTTACGTCGAGGCGACCGTGCTCGATGGCGTGCGCCCCGATATGAAAGCGGCGCGCGAAGAGATTTTCGGGCCGGTGCTCGCCGTCATGACATTCCGCGACGAGAGCGAAGCGGTGCGCCTGGCCAACGACACGCCCTACGGCCTGGCGGCGGCGGTCTGGACCGCCGACATGAACGTGGCGCACCGCGTCTCGGGCGCAGTGCGCGGCGGCACGGTGTGGGTGAACGCCTTCGACCGCTCATCCATGGCCACGCCATTCGGGGGTTTCAAGCTCTCCGGATCCGGGCGCGACCGCTCACCCCATGCCATCGACAAGTATTGTGATCTCAAGACCATCTGGACGGCCTATCCATGAACGCATCACCTTCTACCTCCATTGCCGAATCGAGACGCGCGGCGCCCGTTGCGGAACCCCTGCGCCGGCACGTGGCATCGCTCCTCGCGGAGTGCAAGCCCGGGTTCGCCCTGCCCGGGGCGTTCTTCACGGATGAAGTGCTGTATGCGGCCGAACTTGAATACATCTTCGGCCGTCACTGGCTGTTCGTAGCCTCCGAGCCCGAAATCCCCGAGGGCGGCGACTATCGCACTTTCCAGATCGGTCCCTGGCCGATTTTCATAGTGCGACGCGATGACGGCTCGATCGCCGCCTTCCACAACACCTGCCGGCACCGCGGCTCGCGCATCCTGCTGCAGGACTCCGGCATTGCCGGGGCGACGCTGCAGTGCCCGTACCACCGCTGGACCTACGATCTCGATGGCCGGGTCATCGGTTGCGGCGCCACCGGAGAGGCCCCGGCGGCGCAGCGGCGCCTCAAGCCGGTGCACGTGAGGCAGCTCGCCGGACTCATTTTCGTCTGCCTGGCGGATGAGCCGCCGGACGATTTCGACGACATGGCGCAACGCATGACGCCCTATCTCGCACCCCACGGGCTCGCGCGGGCCAAGGTCGCCAAGCAGGTCGACATCATCGAGCACGGCAACTGGAAGCTCACCATCGAGAACAACCGCGAGTGCTTTCATTGCGCCGGGCACCCGGAGCTGCTGTGCTCGCTGTTCCATTTCTTTGGCGAGATCGACGAGCCGCGCATGTCGGCGCCGGAGCGTGTGACCTACGTGCGCTATCAGAGCGCCCGCCAGGAGACCGAGGCGATCTGGCGGCGCCAGGGGCTGCCGTGGCAGTGCATCGAGGAGCTGCACGGCCGGCCCACCGCATTTCGCACCGAGCGGTTGGTGCTCGACGGCGCCGGTGAATCCATGACCCCGGACACCCGCGTGGCTTCGCGCCGTCTGTTAGGTGACCTGAGCGATGCGCGCCTGGGGACACTGCACTATCACAGCCAGCCGAATGCCTGGTTCCACTTCCTTTCCGACCACGTGCTGACCTTCGCGACCCTGCCGCTCGAGCGCGGACGCACCCTGGTGCGCAGCACCTGGCTGGTGCACGCCGACGCGCAGGAAGGTCGCGACTACGATCTGGAGAAGCTCACCAGCGTGTGGAACGCCACCAACGCCCAGGACGCGGCGTTTGTCGAAGAAACGCAGCGCGGCGCGTCCAGTCCCGCCTACGAGCCCGGCCCGATCGCGGCGAATGAGTACATGGTGAAGCTGTTCCACGTCTGGTACGAAGAGCGCCTGCGCGCGGAACTGAAGTTGTAGAGCGGCGCCTACCCCAGTGGTTTGCCGGCCATTTCCAGGTGCAGCTGTTTGCCGCGGTAGGGGTGCCGCGCGATGAACTCCTCGTTGAGCTCGACGCCGAGTCCCGGCTCCGTCGGCGGGATCACGTACCCCGCCTCCCAGCGGATGGGTTTGACGAGCACATCGGCATGAAATCCCTGCCAGCGCTCGATGCCCTCGAGGATCAGGAAGTTCGGGCTGCAGGTGGCGAGCTGGATGTTGGCGGCGCCCACGACCGGGCCGCAATACAGGTGTGGCGCGAGTTGCGCATGGTGCACTTCGGCGAGGGCTGCGATCTTCTTCGCCTCGAGGATTCCCCCGACCCGCCCCAGGTTCATCTGCAGGATGGCGGCAGCCCCCGCGCTCAGCACGCGCGCGAAATCGTACTTGGTAGCCAGGCGCTCGCCGGTGGCGATCGGGATGTGCGTGGCGCGCGCCACGCGCGCCATTTCCTCGGGCGCATCCGGCGGCACCGGTTCCTCGAACCACAGCGGGTCGTAGGGCTCGAGCCGCCGCGCGAGGCGAATCGCGCCCGCGGCGGTCATCTGGCCGTGGGTGCCGAACAGCAGGTCCGCCTTGGAGCCGACGGCGGCGCGCAGCTGGCGCATGAAGCGCTCGCACAGATCGAGCGCCGCGAGCGACAGCTGCCGGCCATCGAAGGCCGAGTAGGGTCCGGCCGGATCAAACTTCAAGGCGGTGAAGCCCTGCGCGAGGTATTCGACGGCGCGCTCGGCCGCGAGATCCGGATCCTGGTACACGTCGCTCCGGTCCCCGGGACGCGCGTAGATATATGTGTAGGAGCGCAGCCGCTCGTGCACCCGGCCCCCGAGGAGGTTGTAGACGGGCTGGTTCGCTTCCTTGCCGATGATGTCCCAGCAGGCCATCTCCAGTGCACTCAACACCGCCATGAGCGACAGGTCGGGATGCTGCGTGTAGCCGGCCGAGTACACGCGCCGCCAGATGCTCTCGATGTTGTGCGGATCCTCGCCCGCGAGGTAGCGCTCAAAGACATCGGTGAGCATGCGCGTGACCACCTCGGGGTGGAACGGCACGCAATAGGCTTCGCCCGCCCCGTGAACGTTGCCGTCGGTGGTGAGCTTCACGAACACGAAGTAACGCCCGCCGTTGCCCGGGGCCGGGTTACCGGCGACAAAAGTCCTGATGTCAGTCAGTTTCATCGCGCGATGCTTAGCACAGATGACCGAGTATGACTACATCGTCGTAGGCGCCGGCTCTGCCGGGTGCGTGCTCGCCAACCGCCTGACCGCCGGCGGTGAGCATCGCGTGCTGCTGCTCGAGGCAGGCGGAAGTGACCGCTCGCCGTGGATCCAGGTGCCGATCGGCTACGGCCGCACTTTCAACGACCCACGTTTCAACTGGATGTACCAGGCGCAGCCGGATCCCGCGCTCGACAACCGCAGCGCCCATTGGCCGCGCGGCAAGGTGCTGGGCGGCTCGAGCTCCATCAACGCCATGGTGTACGTGCGTGGGCAGCCCGCGGACTTCGACGACTGGCGCGCGGCCGGTAATCCCGGCTGGTCCTGGAGTGAGCTGCTGCCCTACTTCAAGAAGCTCGAGGATCACGCCTGGGGCGCGTCCGAGTTCCACGGTGCCGGAGGTCCGCTGCACGTGAGCGACGTATCGGCGAGCGTGCATCCGTTGTGCGCGACCTTCCTGCAGGCCTGTGCGGATGTCGGCATCGAACACACGCGCGACTTCAACGGTGCGCAGCCCGAAGGCGCGGGCCTGTGGCAGGTGACCATCAAGGACGGGGTGCGCGTCTCGAGCGCCAATGCCTACCTGCGACCCATCTGGCGGCGCGCGAATCTCGACGTGCGCCTGCGTGCGCACGTCACGCGGGTGTTGTTTTCGGGCTCGCGTGCTGTGGGGGTGGAGTACCTGCGCGGGGGGACGCGGCAGCAGGCGCGCGCGCGCCTTGAGGTTGTGCTGGCGGCCGGCGCGATCAACTCGCCGCAACTGCTCGAGCTGTCGGGCGTTGGCGATGCGCAGCTGCTGCGGCAGTTGCACATTCCGCTCATCGCCGACTCGCCCGCCGTCGGGCGCGGACTGCAGGACCACCTCGCGGTGTCGTATTTCTACCGCTCGCGCGTGCCGACCCTGAACGATCAGCTGGCGCCCTTTCTCGGTAAGGTAAAGGCGGCGTTGCGCTACGCGCTCGGACGGCGTGGGCCGCTCGCCATGAGCGTCAATCAGGCCGGCGCCTTCCTGCGCAGCCGGGCGCAGCTGACGCGCCCGAATCTGCACATCTACTTCAACCCGGCCAGTTACAGCACCACCACCATCGGGCCCAAGCGGCGCCTGCTGAACCCCGACCCCTACCCGGGGTTTTTGATGTCGTTCAATACCTGCCGGCCGACCAGCCGCGGCACGGTGCACATCCGCTCGAGCGATCCGCTCGCGAGTCCCGTCATCGTACCGAATTCCCTGGCCACCGAAGCGGACGTGCAGGATGTGTTCGAGGGCGCGCGAGTACTGCGGCGGATCGCAGGCGCACGGCCGCTCGCGGAGGTGATCGAGACGGAGCGCGAACCCGGTGCGCAGGTGCAGTCCGATGCCGAGGTGCTGGCGGACTTTCGCCGGCGCGCCGGCTCGGTATTCCACGCCTGCGGGACCTGCGCCATGGGCGCAGATCCGCGCACTTCAGCGGTCGATCAGCGGCTGCGGGTGCGCGGGGCAAGCGGCCTGCGCGTGGTGGATGCCGCTATTTTTCCGAACATCAGCTCGGGCAATATCAACGCTCCGACCCTCATGGTCGCGGAAAGGGCCGCCGATCTCATTCTCGAAGACAGCTCTCACCCGCTGGCGTAACCTCCTTCGCATGCAGGGCAAGAACCTATGAGCGAGCTGCAGTCGACCGTGGCATCCGACACCGCGGCCCTCGGCGTTGCGCCGCTGCAGTCAGCCTCCTTCATGGAGCGCTGGTACGTGCTCATCATGATGTGTCTCGTTTACACCCTCAGCATCGCCGACCGCTACGTGGTGTCCACCGTGCTCGATCCGATCCGGCTCGAGCTGCATCTCACCGACAAAGGCGTCGCGTGGCTCACGGGGGCGGCATTCGGACTGTTCTACGTCGTGTTGGGATTCCCGCTGTCCTGGCTCATCGACCGGAAGAACCGCCGCAACATCGTCGCGGCCTGCCTGGTGCTTTGGTCGATAATGACTGCCGTCTGCGGGCTCGCCCGGACCTCATGGCAGTTCTTTTTCGCCCGCGTCGGGGTCACCGTCGGAGAAGCCGGTGGCACGCCCGGTGCGAATTCGCTCCTTTCCGACTACTTCCCCGCCAGCCGGCGCGCTATGGCGCTCACGGTTTTCGCGCTCGGCGCGCCGATCGGCGCCTGGGTGGGCTACAACATTGCCGGTGCCATCGCCGATCACTACGGCTGGCGCGCCGTGTTCTTTGCGCTCGGGATCCCTGGCGTGCTGGCCGGGATCGCGGTGTGGCTCACGGTGCGCGAGCCCCGGCGCGGATGTCTCGACAGCGGCGACGACGGTGAGGCGCCCTCGGTGACTGCCACGATGCGCTTTCTGTGGCGGCAGCGCTCCGCAGTGCATGTGATGATGGGCACGGCGGTGTGTGCGCTGTGGGGCTGGGGGCTCATGTTCTGGACACCGACCTTCCTGCAGCGCACCTACCACATGAGCGTCGGCGAAGCGGGCGCCGTGACGCAGAACATGCACCTGTGGGGCGGAGGTATCGCGACCCTCGCGACCGGCTTCCTGATGGCCCGGAGCGGGATGACCGATGCGCGCCGCATCGTGTGGCTGCTCGCCGGTGGTATCGGCATCGCCACTCTCGCCTCGGGGGTGGTGTACTACACCCGCGACCTCTCGGTCGCCAAGGCGATGTTGTGGATCTTCATCCCTGCGATCTACTTCTATATCGGTCCCGGCTTCGGGCTGCTCAACAATCTCGCGCAGTGCCGCATGCGGGCGATGTTCTGCGCCATGGTGCTGTTTCTGGCAAATCTCGGTAATCTCGTCATCGCACCGCCGCTGATCGGCTCCTTGAGTGACTGGTTCGCGCCCAATCACCTCTCCAATGCCGAGTCGCTGAGGCTGGCGATGCTGTGCCTGGTGCCCACGGGCCTGTGGGCCACCGCGCATCTGCTCCTCGCTGCGCGCGACATCCTCAAGGACCAGGAACGGGCGCGGAGCTTTCTACTCTAGCGATGCGCCAGTCGAGCGGGCGTACGGCCGGTTGCTCAGCCGGCAGGCTTCGCATTCTTCTGGTCAGGAACCAGCACTTCCGCGCGCAGCTGCGTCGCCCCAATCTGCAATTGATGGGGCAGGCAGTTCGAGCTGTACTGGACGTTGCGGGTCGCGAACAGCGGCAGAATGCTCTGTTTGACCTGCTCGACGAGCTCGCACTCTCCCGCGGCCGAGATCGCGTCGCGATCGGGTGTGAGGTCGATCCTCTTCCAGTGTGCCGGCACCGACTGCGTTCCCGCGGTCGCGCTCTTGTCGGTGGCCGGCTGGAGCACATTAATCTTGATCCTGACACCCGGGAACGGGTCCGGTCGTCCGAGTTCCGAGCAGGGCGTTTCGGTTACCTTGAGATCCTCGCGGGCTCCGAGCTCGAGCAGGATACTTCGTACCTTGTCCCGCAACCCGTCGCATGAGTACCTGGTAGTAAACCCCTGATAGACGAAAGTGAGCTCCTTGGGCGTCCAGACCGCGGATTCACCGCGCGCCGCTGCAGCCTCCGTCTCATCCGCGGCGCCCCACCCCGTCGCAGTCAGCAGCACGGCCACGGCCCCCGCCGCAACCACCCGTAGTGCAATACCTGCACCGTGATTCGAGAACCGCATAGACCTCCCGAACGCTGCTTCCATGAGTTCCATGGATCGGCGAACTATAGGCACATGTCAAGGATGAGTCACCGATTCAGTCCCTGTTACGCCGACCAATAGACTCAATTAGTTATGTGTAGCTTGTCGGAGATCCCTGACGCGGAGACCCGATGTCAGCTGACCCCGAGACGGGTCTTTGCGGTCTTGGCGCACGGTACTGCGTCGCTATGCTTCCTGCAATGGAAGGCACTACAACGGTCTGGCTCGTAAAACCGGAAGCTCCGCAGGACGCACAGAGCGTCGCGGTCATGCGTCGGGCCATCGAACAAGATGGCGCCCGCGAAGGCAGCTTAATCTGTGAATGCCTCGATGCCGCTCGAGCTCGCGGCCTCAACGGGGAAGAGACCTACGTGTTTCTCGCGTACCAAGCGCTTCTGCGGCTAGAAGAAACGCATCAACAGCATATATACCTGAGCGACATCGCGCCGTTCCTCGAATCAGCGCCCCGGCCCAGAGTCACGGCGCACATTGCGGCGCGCATCGCGGAGCACGTGAGGTGGCTCGTACGCAGTGCGGTTGATCCGTTTGCGCCTTGAGCGGGCTGCAGCGGAATTCACGCGAATTTGCTTTGGCCGCGACTCGAAACTGAAAGGGCCCCTGAAGACGCTCGAAGTCTCGCGCGCTCGCCATACCGCAACCCGGTAAAACGTCGTACTGCATAGCCCCACCGGGTCAAGTGTTCCCGCAATCTGCGGCGTGCGGACGCTTCCTTACATCAAAAACTCGACGCGGCCGTCGGCCCCCACTGTGTACTCGTCAAGTGTTGGATTGCTGCCGGGAGCAGGCGTGAGTTCTCTACTCACGGTAGTATTTACCCTACCGCGTTTCGTTGCGGCGGGAAAAAGCTCGCGTCCGTCGCTGATTTAAACGCCCGCATGTATTGTGCCGCGACGCGCGCCGGCACATATTTCACCTTAGTCGCTCGCCTTCCGCCCGCTGCGATTTAAAGACATCGCTGATCAGCCGCCCAACCGTGGCGTTGGCGGCGCCACAAGGAGAAAGCGCGATCCGATAAGCGACGGGGAGTGAGTTCATGAATCGGCCACCGAACGATGACGGACAGGGCGGTGCCGCTCTGTATGTCATCAATCTCGACTCTTCCAGTATGCCGATGTCGCTCGATGTGCCGTTCCGGCATGAACTGGTCGGCTTTACGGTATTTCGCTCGCGTTCGTTCGAACACGGCCGCGAGCGCTTTCGCCTGCACCTTGGCTATTTCGAATCGGAACGGCGCGCCGAAGAGGCGTTGACCGTCGCTCGCAAGCACTACCCGTCCGCATGGGTCTCGACGGCTCCCGAGTCACACCTGGGCTCGCTGGATAACACGGTTAATACCGAATTCCGTTTGCTGCGCAGCGCGTACGCGCGCGTCGCAACGCCCGCGAGCGCCCCGCCGGCACCTGCACCCATGGCCGCGAAGGTCGCGGCAAGCGCCGTGGTCAAGGAGCCAAGCCTCGACGCTGCAAACCGGGCGCCGGCGCCGGCCGTTCCGCCGCCACAACGCTACGCCGTGCAGCTCGAATGGTCGCTAGCGCCGCTCATTGGAGCGCACGTTCCGCGGCTTGCGATCTTTGAGGAGTACCACCTGTACACGGTACGTATGCTGCGCGAAGGTTCTCCGCAGCAAGGCCTGCGACTCGGCTTCTTCACCAGCGCTGAAGCGGCCTTCCGGGTCGCTGAGTACGTTCGTCCTGAGTTTCCGGGGGTTGGGGTCGTGCCGGTGAGCCACAGGGAGTATTCACGCGCCATCGAGCTCGCTCAGCAACGCGCGCTGAAGGGGACCGCCCGCGGAGAAGCGCCGGACCCTTCCGACGTTACGCGTTAATCCGCAGCGCTTGCCGCGCCCGCGCGACTGAGACGGGTGCCGCGTCGACGGCGACCTAGGAGAGAATCATGCAACGCGGGCTCCCCCGCATACTCAGCGTCAACGCCGGATTCATGGACACGGCGGCTTTTCTCGCGCTGAAGGGTCTTTTCACCGCACACGTGACCGGCAATTTCGTCACCCTGGGCGCGTCACTTGTTTTGGGAACCTCCGGCGCGCTTGCCAAACTTCTAGCCCTGCCGGTGTTCTGCATCGTAGTGATCCTCGCGAGACTTTCCTCCTACGGCCTCCGCGCCCGCTCTCTTCCCGTAATGAGCACACTGCTGGCGGTGCAGCTCGCGCTGATGATTCTTGGTGCAGTGCTCGCCACCTTGTTTGGCCCCTTCGCGAACGCAGACGGGTATGCGGCCTTGGTGACCGGGATGACCCTGGTCGCTGCAATGGCGATTCAAAACGCCGCTCATCGAGTTCATCTGGCCAGCTCACCCCCGTCAACGATCATGACGGGCACTACCACCCAGATCATGATGGACCTCGGGGACGTAATGCAGGGGTTGGCGCCTGAGAAAACAAAGGCCACCAGAGAACGACTCACCCAGATGACGATGAGCGTTTTGGCCTTCGCCGTTGGTTGTACCCTGGGTGCACTTCTGTTCGCATGGCTCAGCGTCTTGTGCTTTTGGGTACCGCCGGCGCTGGTTCTCGGCGCGCTCCTGATGCGCAAAGCGCTCGCTGACGCCGACATACAGCGATAATCCGCGGCTTGCAGCGTGTGAACGCGCTGCATCCCGGCCCAGCGTCCCCTCGAAGTGGGGTCCCGACATTACGTCATGTGGACCTGCGACGCACTTCACGAGTCCGCGCTCTCGCCTATCCAGATGTGATGCAGGTCCGACTCTGCCGGCCGTCCGGTGTGACGTCGCGCAACGGCCGCGCCGCGGCTGCGCCGTATCGTGCCTGCATCTTGGGTCCGGTGTCGTGATCGAGAGTCGCATGAAAAAATACCTCGCACTCACTCTCCTGCCGTTGGTGATCGCGTCCGCCTTCGCGGACGTGCAGCCGGTGTCGCAGGATGCCCAGAAGCAGCCGCGGACGCTTGGTCAAAAAGCGGTGCTGCATATCTACTACTACGCGCCGAAGTCGCTGGAAATCACCTATGTGGATTCTTATCTGTTCAGGGATGAGAGCGCTTGCGAGAACGCAATTTCTGCGGCCCTGAAAATCGCCATGCCCTACGCTGACGAGGGTGATCTGGTAAGCGCGAAGTGCGTCGGCATGGATCCACCGGACGCGATCACCAAGCCCGACAAGAGACGGGAGTCTCCGGAAAGCACTGAGTTGTAGCGATCATCCCGCGCTTTGCCCGCTGCCTCGACAGCGGGGTTTCGTTTACCGAGCCGCTTTATGATCCGCAGGACTGCGGATCGTTGCGGACTTCCATACGGTCATTGCGCAAGTCGCGACGATCTCTTCGCACGTCCTGAGCGTCCGCGCGAAGATCCCGGGCGTCTTTATGAATTTCCGTGCGGTCCTTCGCGATGTCCCGGCGGTCGGCCTGAATGTTGGCCTTGTCTCGGGCGATGCCGGCGGCCGGACGATGCCCGGAGCATGCTGGTCGGAGCTCAGCGATCGGCAACGTAAATAGCAACTCCAGAGCCTGCTTTTTGGAACGCCGCTGCGGAGAGTCCCGTCCCGACGCCCCATGCGGTGTTGCCGGATGCTGTAGCGGTGCCCGCTCCGGTGCTAACCGAACCGGCGTACCGGTCGCCAGCACTTTCCAGGAGTATTCCGTTTGCGCCGAGCTTCGCGGCTTCAGCCTTCAGCCGCTCGACGACAGCGTCCATCTTTCCCTGTTGTGTAAATGAAAACGATCCCTGACTCGAGGTATCGAGGATCGCGATCTCCTCGTACTTCTCGGGCGGATGCAGATAGATCTTGACTTGGCTAGGTGAAATCGCGGGGCGGGCGTTACCAACCATCACGTGAGATGTAGCGCAGCCAGCCAGGACGACAAGAAGCGAAGCGACGAGAACGGAGCGCATGCGTACTTACTCCCCAAAGAGTGCCCAAAGGGCGCGCCGAAGTGTCCGACCTCGATCACTAGGCTTCTGTGCACTGCGTCACAGCGCGGGTCCTTCTGAGTGACGGGCAGGCGGAATCTTGACCTTCGCGAGAGCGTTTTGTGGCCCCAGAACGTTTTGGAACAGCGGCGCGGGACCCCACCACTTTCACGGCGTGCCACGGTGTGCGCCTGATGCAGGAATTTCCCTAGCAGACTCGCCAGCCTTCGCCCCAGGGAGTGGCAGTTAGCCGTATTTTCTCGTAACCGTCGGATGCGGTATTTCTTTAAGCCGAAAACACAACTACACGGCCTCGAATGGCTTACGTAACGTGCCCCGAATGCGGCGAGGAGGTTTCTGAGCCGTCGTCAATATGCTCGCAATGCGCTGCGCCGCCGGCCAAGGCTTCGCCCGCTTCAACGCCACAATCTGTGCCCGCGCAACGGCGCAAGACTCACCCGGTTACCTGGGTGGCTACCGCAGCGATTATCCCGCTCCTTTGCTGGGATGCATGGCAGACATACAAGGAAGCGAGGCTTCCGAAGACGTCGGTGGATGTGAAGTTAGGTCCCGTACCACGGAATTGGGGCTACATGCCGCGCTCGGACGAGCAACTGCCGACTCCAGTCGCACAGGAGCATGGTCGAATGTCCGATTCCGCCCCCTTACGATCAGACCCGTCTCTAGCACAACAAATCCGCTGATATGGACTATCCAGCTGATGCCGCTGGAGACGCGAGCGTGACCCACTTCCAAAGGGATTTAAGGGTTCCTTAAGACGCTCGCCATCACGACGCGCCATGATGTGACCGGCCCGCAAAGCGCGGCTCGTAACCAACTAGCCGGCGGCCGTGGTCAGCGTCGTCCTCGCAGCAGCGTGCGTATGCAGTACAACTCGCAGTGCGCGACGCGCAGGCGTTGCCCGAGCTGCATGCGGCCCGCCCTGCTGCGCGCCTGCACGCTGAGTTTCTGCACCCGCGCCGCGAGCCGCTTCGCGCCATGCCTGGCGGCCGCCCGCGACCGATATCTCGAATGGCGCAGGCCGCAGACCTTCACCCGCCACCAGCCGGCGCGTTCGACCACTTCAATCTTGATTTTCATTTTCAAATGACTTGCGGATCCGCCGCGAGAGTCCAATTTAACTCCCGGTCCACGGCAGCGCCATCGGTTGATGGGAAATGAGGGTCGCGAGCGTATGCATCGGGGCCAGGGCGAAGGCTTTAGGATCTGAGTTCCACCGTCCAGGTGACCGGTGCGTCGGCAATGAGGGAGGAACGGACGCTGCAGTACTTGGTGATCGAGAGTTCGACGGCTCGAGCGGCTCTCGCTTGTGTGGTGCCGGGCGCTGTGATGGTGA
>WNFS01012893.1_pt1 | contig 12368 bp, 7 predicted proteins | sample 5400141 | NCBI WGS metagenome assembly WNFS01 (sample SAMN13153358, study PRJNA577476) | soil metagenome | isolation source: 60 cm saprolite under Madrone tree | place: USA:California | collected 2016-06-14 | reverse complement strand
TGCAGGCGGCGAAGCTGTTTGGGTCGTTGGGTTTGTGGATTTCGCGCCGGGCTTGGACGCGTCGAACATAGTCACGCGTACCTGGTTGGTGCGAGCCATCTGTTGAATAGCGTCGAGTACGTTTGAGACTTCAGCTTCGCTTGGCAATAGTTCGCGCGCGGTGGTGTAGTTACTAATCAGGCGGCGAAATTGGTCGAGGAACTGCGGTTTTGTTTCCTGGACCATGCGAGCGATGGCGTTTTGTTTGCGCTTGTTCGCAAGCGCTTCTCTGAGAGCGTCGTTCGCGGCTGCCTGCGGTGTGATGTACTGGTGGTAGATCAGGGCGCCGAGTGCGAGCGAGAGCAGGCTCGCGAAAACCAAAAGCTTGGTGGTGCCTGCTTGAAGAGCCCGGTCCCTGAGCTTAGTGGCAAGTTTGTTGGCGCTTGACTTGTTTTTTTTGCGTCGAGCGTTTTTTTGTTTGAGTGTAGTCATTACTTTGTTCCCTGTGACTGCGGTGGTACTGGCAAGTTAGGTATCGGGCCGGACGGAAGGACGGAAGGGCTGGCTGCTGGTTTGGGTCCTGCTTGGGGACCATTTGTTAAAGACGGCTGTTGTAGTGAGCCCATCTGCTGCGGTTGGGGCGGTGCGGCCACTGCTTTGCCTGGGGTGGCGAGCGGCGCATAAGTGGAGAGAATCGTAAATTCGATTACGCTTGAGCGTGGGGCCTGGCTTTGTTGTTGCGGGGCGGAATTCGGCGAGTTTCCCTCGACGTTGTTGCGAGTGAGTATCCCGGTGAAGAGTCCGTTGCTGAATTCCAGTGATTTGGCAAACGAAGTGATGGCCTGTTCGTTTTTGGTTTTGCCCTTAATTTCAACGTTTGCGCCTTTGACATTGAGTTCCGAGATGTACCAGGTTGGGTCTTGGGGCCAACGTTGATTGAGATCGCTAAGTAATTGGTGTGCAGCTGGTTGTCGTTGTCGAAGCGTGATCAAGTTGTCGAGCAGCGAGTGGAAAGCGGCGAAGTTAGCTTTGGATGATTCATAGTCAGAGTTCGCCTGGGCTAACTTCTGGCCGGTTAGTGTTTCCTCTTTAATTCGCGAGTTGAGTCGGACGTGTTCGATACCGTTGTCCGTCCAGGCTGCCATAGTGAAAGCAATCACTGCGACGAGTGGGATAAGGATCGCCAGTACAGCCGCGCGGGCTTTGTGGGAGTTAGCAGTCCTGACCTTTAGGTTGCGTTCGCGTTCGATCTCATCAAGACGTATCTGCGGAGTGACCGCGAGATTGCAGGCGGGGATTGTTTCGTGATCGAGGAGTGAACCGATAGCAAAGGCGGTAGGTTGATCCAAAGGTTGATCCAGGCGCGTCGCATCGCCAATGTTAATGGAGACGTGTTCTATCCGTATTCCGTCCAGTTCCGGGGATTCGTTCAATAAAGCAAGCATCGAGTCAGCGTAGCCGTCGGCTGCCGAAAGAACGGCGTTGGTGACCTCGGGAAGTTTGAGTTTAGCGAGGCTTGCTGGTGCAACGAATTTGGTGAACATGTCGCGGGCGTGCTGGCATTTGATTTCAATGCCGGCGCCGGGTTCAAACAACTCTTCGGTTTCGTATACGAGGCCTGTTTGTTCAGACCAGAGTCCAATTGCATAGTCGTTATCGCCGATGACGAGGATGGCGGCCGTGCCGGTAGGTTGGATATCGCCCAGGCTGGCTCTCCAGAGGCGGGTAATTGCGCGCGTTCTGGTTTCGGCGCGCAGGGTCTTTTCCTGTGGTTGAGTGTGCTCGGGTTGCTGGTCGTCGAGCCATTGGTCGGTTCGCCTAACGATCTCTGTCACGGCCAGCGCTTCAACCTGGGTGACAACGATCCGAGCGTCCGGGGTGCGCGTGAAAGCGAGTACGTGCGATTGGTCGCCCTGACTTCTTTCGATGATTGTTCTGAGGATGTCTTCTTCTGCGGCGCCCGGGCTGACGGGAAGGGAAGGCGCGTCGGTATGGGCATTTCCCTTTGTGAGAGTAGTGCGCAGATCGGTACTCGCCAGATTGACGGAGCGGCGCTCGCCGATGATGGTGCGGTAGATGTCGAATCCGCCATTGGCCGCATATTCGGCAATAACGATCTGTCCGTTTCTATGGTCAAAAGCGAGACCGCAGGGAGACTGGGGTTGTGCCGATTGATGACGGTTGAACATGAAAGCTCCTGTTTTCCTACTTCAGTTGAGTTGGCTTCAGTTGAGTTGGTTGGAGGCAAGGTTGAGTGCGCGGGGCCTGGATCTGAATTCGATAGTGCCGCGCGTTTCGTCTGAAGTGGTTGCGTTTGTTTCTATGCCTTCGGCGGCGATGGTTATGTCTACCTGAAATATCATCGCGGTAGAGTTGAATTCGACGTAACGATTGAAGTTTGCACGTCGTAGATTGAAAGCGATGGTGGAGGCACGGTCCCCTTCCATTCGGACTAAGCGGGAATCACTGCTAAGAGCGTAGGAGACCGGTGCTTGGAGTTTGGTCAGTGTCGAGCCAGCGGCAAAGCTGTGTGCGTGATCTGCATCGGTGGACCAAAGCCGGGCCCAGGCGGGATTCTCTTTACGGACTCGCGCGATCGAGAGAGTTACTTTGTCAGTGGTGGAGCTGACGGATGAAATCAAGCAAAGGGATGACGCCGCTCCGCCAAGGCTGGAGGGATCGAGGCTTCCCCAGTCGATGATGAGCACATAGTCACCTCTGTTAAAGGAGCCGCGCTGCGGAGCGCGCGCGACGATGTCAGACGAGCTTTGGTCAAAATCTGCGACAGTGGTGACAGCATCGGTTGTATGGTCGCCAGACAGGACTGTGACTCCGGAGCCGCCGCCAGTTGTTGTGATAGGCGCGGTAAGTTGTGTGTTGATGTCGTAAGGCAGCGGGGCAAACTCGGTGGCGTTGCCGGTAAGAGCGATCAGCGGCGCGCCGGTGATCTTAACGTTCGTAAATGATTGATTCTGGCTGTAGACATTAAGTCCAAAGGCGATCGGGTATGACGGCACAGGCGCATTGCTGGTCCATAGTGGCGCTGGCACGTTATTGCGCACTCTGTAAAGCTTGGCAATGCGCTGCGAAGGTCCGTTTTCTATCTTGAAGTTGTAGGAATCGCCGGAGAGATGCGGGGAGACGGTCTCGTTTGGTGGATGACAACAGGTGGCGGCGACTTCCACGCCATTGACGTAAACGCCCATCCATACACCGATCTCCGGGTTGCCGAATCCGATGACGATGGCGAAGCTGTCGCCGTTGGGTCCGTTGATGTACGCGCTTCCTCCGGTTGCTGGAGGTGTAAAGCTAAAGGAACCAAGGCCGCTCGCGAGCGCGTGAGTGATGTTTGCCGGATTGTCCCATCCGGTGGCGCCTGTTTTAGTGATAGTGCCGTTAGACCAGGTGTAGAAATCAAACGAGGTCAGGGTAGCGAAGATTGTTCCTGCCAGCGGAGGAGAGGGGCGAGTTAGATTATGTCCAGCTCCGTCGAGATCGGCGCGAAGTAGAGTTTCAGAGGTGCCCCTGGCTTCCTCCATCGTACTGACTTCTGTGAAGGCGCCGACAGTTCTTGCGAACTTCGTCATGAGGCCAACAGCAGCGATTACAGCGATCACGGTTATAGCCATTGAGATAAGGAGCTCGAGTAGGCTAAAGCCGGTTTGAGTCCTGCTCAGGGAGCGGGGCTTTCTCTGCGTGGTCGTGGTGGTTGTTCTGTGGTATCGCATTTTCTTTTCGAGTTCCAGAGATCCCGAAAGCGGTCAGAATGTTTTCACGCTGACGTTGGTTGAGCCGCAGGGCGACGAGAAGTTAACGCTGCCGTTGCTGGCCATCACGTTGACGGTAAAGGTGGCCGGCGAGCTGTCGGTAACCTGCTGGGTTAATGGTGAAACAGTGATATGCGCGCCGGTGTTGGCTTTGGCGGTGATAGTTCCAGTACCGCTGAAGGACCATAAAGTGACGGTCACACTTCCTGAGCCGTTCTTAGGAATCAAAAGCGGGCTGGGGCTAGCTCCTATAGAGCATGGTCCGGGAGTAGGCGTCGGAGTTGGAGTCGGGATCGGCGTTGGTGTTGGCGTTGCGGTAACGCTTCTATTAGAAAAGCCGTTCCAGGTGCCAGTCTTTTCGTCATATTGCCAGAGTTCGACTAAGCCCGATGGGTGTACAGCAACCGCGCGGGCGGCGCTGCCATTAGTCAAGTAAATAGCTGGAAAAGGACTCTCAACGTCGGGGTTAGTGTTGGACGTGGCTGACGGAAGCGACGAAGGATCGAGTTTGCCTTCCGCGGTAAAGCTGAGCGTGGTCGTCGGTGTTCCGAGTGGAATCAAGGGAATAGGGGAGAGTTGCGAAACGGAAGCAGCAATACGCCATCCTGAGGGAACTTGAAGAGACGTTCCCTGATAGACGAAATTCCATTGCCCAGTTCCGCCCAGAGAAGGGGGTGCGCCGAAAGATGTTCTCTCTTCTCCCTCGACGCCTTCGACAACAAGCGGAGCAGTAGTCGAGAGGTTGGAGAAGTCAATACTAATAGGTGGCTGCCGGAAATTTTCGAGCAGCGTTGGTTCAACGAGCGCGTTGATTCTTACGGCAGAGGCGCGGCGCTCACGGATTCGAGCGGCCACGTCTGCCATAAAGCGGCCGGCCTGGTCACGGTTGGCGAATGAGGCGAGGGAAAGGGCTGCGACGACACTAACAATGGCGCAGACGATCACCAGTTCGAGCAAGGAAAAGCCCGCAGCCGCCGCGCTACGCGAATTAGGAGCTGTTGAAGTGGTCATTGGCCGTTTCATTTTTATGGACACCTTTAATGCCGTTCGGTCGCGGAGGCGGACGCAGGTACACCAGTCCTGTTAGTTGAAAACCAGGTTCCGTCTTTGGCACACCCTTCAGCAGTTTTCCCTGAGGGTGTCTTGCTTGTTAGAAGTTCACTCAGTTGCAGGCAAGAAGGATTGCGTGGGTGAAGGTGAACTCGATATTTCTTTTCCTCGCGAAGCCGGTTTGGCGCCAGTCCCGTTTGTCGTGGGCCATCGGCTTCGCTGGTGGAGCGACAGTGCATATGGTGTGCCGCATTATTTAGCAGAGGATGAACGTTGTTTTGGCTGTGTGTAAGGTGAGGTAGGGTGAAAAAACCTCAATGCTTGGAAAAGCAAGGAGCAAGAGTAGGTGTTAAAAACATCTATCGTTTTGAATGCTTGGTGGAGTTTGTCGATTTGTCGATGATTACGGGGATCGTTGCGATGGCTTTCTATTTGCAAAGGGTCGTGAGCGAGCTGGAGGAAAGGACTTCAGGGTTTTGCTTACTTGCCTATGCTCTTGCCTATGTCAGCAATCAACAATCAGGGTGTTCGCGCTTGGAGACACTGGTTGTTCGTTATGGTGTTCGTCGCTTGTTGCCTCTGCGTGGGGACAGGTGAAGTTTCTGCTCAGGGCGTGCGCATAAGTGATGCGGATGTGAGTCTGACGGACATAGCTGTTATCAGCCACGCTGTGAAAGAGGAATCGGTTAAGATGCAGGGGCGTTTAATGCCTGGAGTAAGGCCTCGAGCCGGTCGTCACCCGCTGGTTAAGCTGACGAGTTATAAAAGGACTGCTGATCAAACAATGTTGGAAGAGGCCGTTTATAAGGAGGCGGCACGGTATAGTATTGATCCGGACTTGGTTTTTGCTCTTGTGTGGCAGGAATCCGGTGGACGGTTGAATGCGGTATCGCCGAAGAATGCGCGGGGACCACTACAGTTGATGCCAGGGACGGCAGCGAGATTTGGGGTGCGGAATCCCCACGACGCAAAAGAAGGGGACGGAAAAGTGATTAACCGCCGGGGAATACGAACGGGAGGCATCCCGCCTTATGATGAAACAGAAAATTATGTGCGGCAGATTGCTGAGCGTTATCGGATGATGCGTGCCGCGCGGGCTGGGCGTTAGAGATTTGAATAAATCGTAGAGGACTATGGGAGTATTGGAGATATGTCTATGTCGACTACTGCTGTGGGTACGGCTTCGGTGACGGATAGTGGGATCGGTTCCGGGGATTATCCGGCGGGTGTGCCCGCTTTGGTGGTTGACGATGACGCCGATGTGCGGAGTGTGATCTCTAAATGCTTACGCAAGTTTAAGGTTGGGGTCGTAGAGGCGGAGAGCTTGGCGGAGGCGCGGGAGATGTTTGAGGATGGCGAACAATTTTCCATCGTCTTTTTGGATAGGTGCTTGCCGGACGGCGATGGGGTTGATTTTTCAAGGGAGGTTATGGATCGGCAGCCTGGGTTGGCCGTCGTCATCATCACAGGACAAGGAAGTACAGACAACGCGAATGTTGCGATTGCCGGAGGTGCTTTTGGCTATATCCCTAAGCCTTGTCAGATCGCTGAGATCCGAAATGCTTTGCTTAGAAAATACCCGACGCTATCGGATGCGTTTCATGATGGATCTGCGATTGGTCCTGTGATCGATGGGTCAAGCGCTGATGAGGAGGAGGAAAGCGGAGTTAGGCTGATTGGGAATAGCAGCGTGATGATCCGCGTGGCGCTTGAAATAGGTGAGATTGCGAAGATGACGAGGCCAGTTTTCATAACGGGAAAATCAGGCACAGGCAAAGAAGTAGTCGCCCAGAAGATCCACGAAATGAGTTCCAGGGCGGGCCGGAAGTTCGTTGCTGTGAATTGTGGGGCGATGCCTCAGGAGTTGATAGAAAGCACGCTTTTTGGGCATATGAGGGGAGCGTTCACCGGCGCAATAACGGATCGTAAGGGCGTCTTTGAAGAGGCTGATGGCGGCACTATTTTCCTGGATGAGATCACGGAGACGACGGCCTCATTTCAGGTCAAGCTGTTGCGGGTCTTGCAGGAGCACCGCATTACGCGGGTGGGATCGAATCAAGAGATTAAGCTGGACGTGCGGGTGATTGCGTCAAGTAATCGTAACGTAGTGGACGAGGTTGCGGCCGGACATTTCCGCGAGGATCTCTATTTTCGTTTGAAAGGTTCGGAGATTTTCCTGCCGCCGTTGAAGGACCGGCGAGAGGATGTAATGCCTTTGGCCTTCCATTTCGCGGGAATTACTGCGAGAAAGACTGGGAGGAAAGTGGCGTTTTCGACTGCGGTGATTGCGGCGCTAAAGGCTTATGACTGGCCGGGAAATGTGCGCGAGCTGGAATCAGCAGTCGACTCGGCGGTACAGCGATGTAATGGGATCGTGCTGCTTAGCGACTTACCGCGGGATCTGAGGGCAATAGTCGGTGATTTGAATGAGAATGAAGTGCCGGTTGTGGGTGCCTTGGTTGGCAACACGGAAGAGATGCAGACTATGGAGGAGGTCGAGGATGCGCACATGCAGCGGGTTTTGCGTCACTGTAACGGGAATAAGACACAGGCGGCAAGGATGTTAGGTTTGGATCGTAGTGCGTTTGGGAAAAAGTGTCGAGAGAAGGGCTGGGGGTGAAAATAGGCGAATAGTAGATAGAAAGTCGCTTCGTCTGCCGCCGGGCTCGCTGGATTTAGGACAGCGTGGCCGGCTTCTTGTTTGGGGATGAAGGCCTAACAAATTGGTAATTAACACGACATGCTTGCGGATTAGAAGCGAGGTTAAGGCGCGGATTCTAAATAAGTTAGGGCGATAATACGGGCGCTGGCGGGCTTTCTAAGGCGTTTTTGGAGGGAAGTGCGGGCTAGGTGCTGGATTTTGAGAGTATTCGCTCGATGGTTGCGAGTAGGATATTCGGCGCAAATGGCTTATGCAGGAAGTCAAAGCCGTCTTTGGTTTTTCTGGAGTTGCCCTCCAGTTCGATTCGATAGCCGCTGGTGAGAAGTACGCGGGCGGTTGGATGCTCCTGCCTTATCGTATTACATAGCGTGCGCCCGTCGGTGCCTGGCAGACCAAGGTCTGAAATGAGCAATGCTGGCTGGTTTCCCTGCTTTGTGAGCTTCCGATAAAGCTCAAGCGCCGCACTTCCATCTCCTATAATTAATGTCTCATAGCCGGCTCGGGTGACGACTCGTTGAATGAAAATCTGGACGTCGGCTTCGTCTTCTGCGACAAGGATTAAAGAACCATTGGGTAGATTGGGTAGTCGACCTCCGGGGCTTAAAGCAATTTGAGTTGGCTGACGGAGAAGATGCAGGACAAGCACTTCATCGTCGTCTTCAACTGATGGTGGGGTTATTGGGCCCGGAGGTGTTTGCGGAAAATAAATATCAAAGCGAGTGCCTTTACCGATCCAGCTTTCAACGTCGATGTAGCCTTTGAATTGTTTGAGGATAGAGTAGACGGTAGGCAGACCCAAGCTCGCGAGATCTGGTGTCTTATTGGAGTTGGGAATGTCGAAGATGCGTTTGAGTGTTCCCGAATCCATGCCAGCGCTCGAGTCAGTAATGCTGAGCCGGGTGTAACTTCCTTCGCGAGCGCCGGGATGCGCCGCTACGAATTCTGCATCGAGAAAAACTTCTTCGGTTCCAATGGTGACGCGGCCTCCGGCGGGCATTGCGTTTTTGCAGTTAACGAGAATGCTGAGGAGGATCTGGTCGATCCGAAGCCGGTCCATGTAGATTTGTGACAGATCTTCAGAGGGAAGGAATTCGATTTGGATTTTGCGGCCGAGCAGACTTCGGGCCATGGTGATGGTTTCGGTTATCGCTGTATTGAGGTCGAGTGTCCGGCTGCTTGTTGGTTGTTGTCTGGCATATTGTTGAAGGGTGTTGATGAATTGCGCCATTTCTCGTGACTTGCGCACGACGTCTTGTATTTCTGGCAGTCCTTGATCAAGCAATGGAGTCAGAGGCTCAGGGATTGGCGGCTTCAGAAGGGCCGATATCTGTTCTTCGATAAGTTCAGCGTTTCCGATGATGGAAGTCAGTGAATTGCTGAAGTCGTGTGCAATCTTCATTGTTAGTTGGCCGAGAATCTGCTGATAGACAGTAGCCGTGGTGTGATCTTGCGCTTGGGTGGAGATTTGGGGTGTGACGATAGCTAGTGCTGTAGGTCGTGGCTTGAAGGCAGCGAAATATGGAATGTAATCGAGAGGCAGAAAAGTGGCCGAGTGTGGTACTGCGTGTATTTTGGCTCGCAGAACGAGTAATTCCTTTGGGGGTAGTTTTATGCTGGTGACTTTCAGCTGCGTTTGAGGATTTTCGAGTGAGAGGATGGACTCGATTTGTTGCCCGATTAAATTTGTTTCCTCGAGTGTGGTCATTTGTTGGGCAGCATTGTTTGCAAGAATGATCCGTCGCGACCGGTCGATTAAGAATAACGCTTCGGAAAAGATATCCGCGGCGTTCTTTAACATTGCGGCGGTGTCAGTGGATTCGGGGTTCCGTTTATTGCTTCGGCTGGGCATAGGGTTTTCTTGCTGGTCTAACTTAGGGGGTGGCCGGGTGGAGGATTTCGCTTGATCCCAGGACGTCGCGGACTTTGCGGATGACGTCGGCATTGGTGAAAGGCTTTTGTAAAAAATCAACGCCTTCTAGCAGGACGCCGCCGCGATCAGTGATGGCATCAGTTGGGTGGCCCGAGATGTAGATGATTCGCGCGGTGGGCCTGATCTTGTTGATGAGTAGGGCCAGCTTGCGACCGTTCATTTGCGGCATTAAGACGTCAGTGATGACGAGTTGTATGTCGTGTTGGTGTTGCTGGAAGAGTTCCCATCCGTCGCGTCCGTTAGCGGCTTCCAGTATTTTGTATCCGGAGAGGTGAAGGGCATCGCGGAGTACCTGGCGAACGGTATGATCGTCTTCGGCAATAAGGATTGTTTGGGTTCCTTTATGATCGTCTGTGGGTTCGGTGGGGCTCTCTGGGAGTATCTCGAGATGTTCTTTAGCGATCGGGAAGTGTATCTTAAAGATAGTGCCCTCTCCTTCTTTACTATATAGCCATATCGACCCGCGAGATTGTTTGACGCTGCCGTAGACGGTCGCTAGTCCTAAGCCTGTGCCTTTGCCTTCTTCCTTGGTGGTGAAAAATGGTTCGAAAATGTGCTTCTGAGTTTCAGCGCTCATGCCTGCGCCTGTATCAGTGATTGAGAGCTGGATGTGAGGATGTGTTTTAGTTTTGGAATATTGCTGGGGCCGTTTTTTGTCGAGATAAACGACAGATGTTTCGATGATTATTTTGCCACCCTGCGGCATGGCGTCTCGAGCATTTACGGCAAGGTTCATGATGATTTGTTCTAGTTGGCTTTTGTCGGCTTTTATCTGCGGCAGATCTTCGACCAGATTGCAGGTGATTGAGATATCCTCGCCTATGAGTCTGGCGATTAACCGTTCCATGTCTGTGACAACGGTATTCAGGTTTAGATTGACTGGTTGAAGGACCTGCTTCCGACTGAATGCCAACAGTTGTCGTGTGAGCATGGCCGCGCGTTTGGCGGAGTCTTTTATATCGTGCACATATTTGCGCAAAAAATTGCCTGGGTCGAGGCCTCTCATTAGCATGTCGCAGTTACCATACATTGCGGTTACGATGTTATTAAAGTCATGCGCGACTCCGCCGGCAAGGTGGCCAATCGCCTCCATTTTTTGCGCTTGTCTGAGCTGGTTTTCATGCTCTCGTTCGCGATTTAGTAGTCTGACGTTTTCAATAGTATTCGCGGCGAGATTTGCCGCCATCTGTAGAGCGGTAGTGTGTTCGGTTTGATACGCGTTGTCAGTCGTGCATTGAATTTCAAGCGTGCCAATAGTTCGACCCATAATCGTCATCGGAACGGTCATAGCTGAGGCGGGTTTAAGATCTGTGTGTGAGTACTCAAAAATTGTTGGAATGGGGTGATCACACTGGGATGCGGTCGAGATGATAGTTTGTCCGGAGACTATGGCTCGCCGAACGTCGGAGTTGGTGGTAACAGGGATTGGTTCTAGATCTGTGATGTCAATATTGTTTCCTTCAATCCAGAGAAAATGTGGGTTGAGTTCTACAAGTTCATGATCGTATAAGGCAATGCCGAGTGCGTTACATGGCAGCGAGATGGTTGTGAATTCAAGTAACGCTTTGAAGATTGGGGCCAGGTCTCGGGCTGAAGCTAGTACCTGCGCAAGATGTGCAATTCGCTCCAGGAGTGTCTTGTATTCCGTGATAGCGCGCCGTTCAGCCTCAAGTAGGGATTGGCTGACTTGGCGGAACTGTTCTTCAGCCTCTTTGCGCGCTCTGATGTCCCGGGCGATTCCTTGAACTCCAGCCGGTCTGCCGTTTTCATAGATGAGTTGTGTATTCACCTCTACTGGGATGACTGTGCCATCTTTCGCCAGGATTGAGACTTCATAGATGGTGGAAGTTTCGTCGCTGGCAAGTTTGCGGCGAAGCATTTCTCTGGCAAGGGCTACGTCTTCTCGGGTTGCTAAGTTGGTGAATTCCAGCGCTGCGGCTTCTTCACAGGTGTAGCCGGTTATCTGCTGTCCTTTTTTGTTTAGTGACGTGTAATGACCTTCGAGATCGTGCGTGTATACGATGTCGTTTGCATTGTCGAAGAGCTCACGATAGCGTTCTTCACTGCGGCGCAGGGCTTCTTGGGCGCGTTTGCGTTCGATCAGTTGGCCGACCCTGGCGATGAGTTTGAGTTGGTCGTAGGGGGCTCGGAGAAAATGGCCGGCACCGGTTTCGATTCCTTCGATGGCGTTCGAGGTGTCGCCGCGAAAGTTACTCAGGAGCAGAATTGGGGTGCTGGCGAGCTCCAGTCGGGCGCGCAGACGGCGGGAGAGCTCGATGCCGTCGGTCTCCGACATGGAGAAGTCGTTGATGATCAGGTCGGGTTTTTCGTTGGCAGCCAGTCTAAGGGCAGCCTTGGGGTTTGCGGCCTCGAGGACATCGTAGCCGGCGGTTTTGAGCGTAGATCTCAGTAACTGTAGTTGGTCCGGCAGGTTGTTTATGACCAGAATGGTGCCAGGACTAGGGCTTCCATTTTGTCCTCGCTGTGTACTCTGATCTGGCCCATCGCCGAGCGATACGCTTAAATCCGATTCTTTCATACTTCCTGCGTAATCCTCCCAGTGTTCAATGGAGCTCTCTTCATAATTCGGTCTTCTCGGCCCGACTCACTTGCCCGTGTCGGACGCGTTTTATGAAGTCCGTAATTCGGAGTATCGCTAAATGATTATCGACAGCAGGTAGGCTTTGTGGGGGAGGTTCTCCTAGTCATGAGCGTTTTTATGGAGCTTGGCACGAGCAGACTAAATAAACGAGAGCATGGCAAAAACACAGCAGAATACACTAGCGACAAAGAGATTGTCCGTCACTAACCAGACTCAGTCTGTAACCAGACATAGCTAAGAGATCAGTTTCAAGCAGTGAGAAAATGCTCGAGAGTTTCTGCCACAATCCGGTAGCACTCACAGGCGGCCTCTTCGAGACCGCTCCTATCAATAATGGTAATTATGCCGCGCTTGTAGCGGATCAACCCTGCGTCCTGA
>WNFS01004835.1_pt1 | contig 12371 bp, 7 predicted proteins | sample 5400141 | NCBI WGS metagenome assembly WNFS01 (sample SAMN13153358, study PRJNA577476) | soil metagenome | isolation source: 60 cm saprolite under Madrone tree | place: USA:California | collected 2016-06-14 | reverse complement strand
CCGATCTCGACCGTCATTGCCAGCGCACGATCCGCTCGGCCATCGCGCTCGGACTCGGCTCGCCGCTCTCGGCCGGCGAGATCGAGGAAATCCTGCGCGAGGGAATATCCAAGTTTCCCAAGGGCACGCCGCTATATCTGCGCCCCTTCCTGTGGGGCCAGGACGGGTGGATGGCGCCCGATCCCCAGAGCACCAAGATCGTCATCTCCGTCGTCCAGACCGAGATGCCCGATCCGGCCAAGGGCGCTTCCTGTACCTTGTCGAAATGGCGCCGGCCCTCGCCGGAGACCGCACCCACCGACGCCAAGGCCACCTGCCTTTATGCCCAGGCCGGCCGGGCCAGCGCGGAAGCGAAGTCGAAGGGATTCGACGAGGCCGTGATGCTGGATCCCATGGGCCATGTGGCGGAATTCGCCTCGGCCAATCTCTGGATCGCCAAGGATGGGGCCGCCCATACGCCGGTCGCAAACGGCTGTTTCCTGAGCGGCATCACGCGTGCGCGCGTTGCGGGACTGCTGCGCCAGGCCGGCATTGCGGTGCATGAGCGCACGCTGGACTATCAAGACCTTCTGGATGCCGACGAGATCTTCTCGACCGGCAATTTCGGCAAGGTGATGCCCTATACCAGGATCGACAACCGCGAACTCCAGCCCGGCCCGATCTTCCGGCGCGCCCGCGAGCTCTACTGGCAATTCGCCCACGGCGGGTAGGTTGGTTCACCACAGAGACGCACAGGCACAGAGAGAACGAGTTCTCTTCGACGACCTCGTGTCCTTGGCTTCGGCTTGACTTTCTTGGCCCGTCTTCGACGGGCCAGGAATCAGAGGTCCACGCTCGCACCGCGCCAGCCCGCGCGAATCTTACTTCTCCGTGCCTCTGTGTCTCTGTGTTGAGCCAGCCCTTCAAGCCGCGTTCAGGTTTTCGCCGGCAAGAACCCGGCGGATCAGCGCCGCGGTTTCCCTGATGCCATAAAGCGCAATGAAGCTGCCCATGCGCGGGCCGGTGCTCTGGCCGATCAGGATCTCGTAGAGGGCCTGGAACCAGGCACGCAGATCGGCGAAGGGGTGGCGCTTGCCCACGGCATAGACCACGTTCTGGATATCTTCGGCGGCAGCAGTCGCCGGCAGGGCTTCGAGTTCGGCCAGGAGATCGGCAAGCGAAGCCTTCTCCATCTCGCTCGGCGCCCGGTAGCGCTTGGTGGGCACCACCACGTCGCGGTAATAGGCCAGCGCATGGCCAACCAGCCGGTCGAGGAACGGCTGGTTGGCCGGGCTGGCCTCCGGCAGGTAGCGCGAGATGTAGCCCCAGAGGGCCGCCTTGTCGGAGGCGTGCGCCACGCTGGCGAGATTGAGGAGGATGCCATAGCCGATGGGCAGGCCCCCCTTGGGCGGATGTCCGTCATGGATATGCCAGACCGGATTTTCGAGCTGCTGGGCCGGCGACTCATCCGGAAATTTTTCCAGGAAGGTCAGATAGTCGTCGACGGCCCGCGGAATGACGTCGAAATAGAGCCGCTTGGCCGCACGCGGCTTCTGATACATGAACAGCGAGAGACTCTCCGCCGGCGCATATCTCAGCCATTCGTCGACGCTGAGCCCGTTGCCCTTCGACTTGGAAATCTTCTGGCCCTTCTCGTCGAGGAAAAGCTCGTAGTTGAATCCCTCCGGCGCGCGGCTGCCCAGCACGCGGCAGATCTTGTTGCCGAGCTCGACCGAGGGGATCAGATCCTTGCCCGACATTTCGTAGTCGACGCCCAGCGCATGCCAGCGCATGGCCCAATCGGGCTTCCACTGCAGCTTGCACTTGCCCCCGGTGATCGGCAGTTCGGTCAATGTCCCATCCTCGTCCCGGAAAACGATCGAGTGGGAATCGAGCTTGCGCTCCAGGATCGGCACCTGCAGCACGCGGCCCGTCTTGGGCGAGATGGGCAGGAAGGGGCTGTAGGTCTGCTGGCGCTCGTCGCCCAGCGTGGGCAGCATCACCGTCATCACTTCGTCGTAGTGTTCGAAGACGTCGATCAGCCCCTGGTCGAAGCGCCCGCTCATGTACCAGTCGGTCGAGCTCTGGAACTCGTAGTCGAAGCCGAACCCGTCGAGGAATCGGCGCAGCATGGCGTTGTTGTGGTGGCCGAAGCTCTCGAACTTGCCGAAGGGATCGGGAATGCGGGTCAGCGGCATGCCCAGATACTGGCGCAGCATCTCCGGGTTCGGCACGTTGTCCGGCACCTTGCGCAATCCGTCCATGTCGTCGGAAAAGGCGAAGAGGCGGGTCGGCAGATCGGAAATGCGCCGGAAGGCCTGGCGCACCATGGTGGTGCGCACCACCTCGCCGAACGTGCCGATATGGGGCAGGCCCGAGGGGCCATAGCCGGTCTCGAACAGCACATAGCCCTTGGCCGGCGCTGCGTCCTTGAATCGCGCGATCAGCTTGCGCACTTCCTCGAAGGGCCAAGCCCGCGCCGCCAGAGCATAAGTTCGTTCCTCGTTCATCGCCTCATTCCGCAAAAAGAACCGCCGGACCCTATGGGCCACCGGGCGTGGCGTCAACGGGTGGCGGTGCGGCGTACTTGTTGCCGCCCTATCCCCCTGCGGGCTGACGCCCGCAGGGGGAGAGGAAAAAATGTGAACGCGCGAATCAAAATCCCCCGCCCCCTTGATGGGGGCGGGATGGGGTGGGGGTGATAGGCACTGGCAGAGGTGAATGTGGGCCGTGCGGGCATGACGCCAATGAAGTGTGCGCACGCCAATTACCTGTCACCGATCTCGCCCCTACCCTAAAATCGCAACCCAATGACCGTACCCGCTCGTTCCCCCGTCCTTCCCGAAGCCCCCGTGCTGGCCGCTGGATTTGCCGGGGCGGGCTGGCTCGATATCGCGGGCGAGGTGAGCCTGCTGGCACCGGCGGACGCGGCCCGCCGTGTGGCCAGCGCAAAGCCCATCCTCTGCCATGGACCGGCGACGGCGCGGCGCCTCGGCATCGAAAGGTTCGCCGGCTACGACCTGCTGGAGCTTTTCGCCTTCGTTCGCCCCGCGCGTTTCTGCCTGCCCACCCCGCGCGGATTGGCCGAGGCCCTCGGCCTGCCCCTGCCGCACTCGCTGGAGGATGAGGTGGTCACGCTCCATAACGCCATGCGGGCGCTGATGGCGGAGCTCGCGGCGATCACGCCCGACCCGCGCCTCGCCCGCATCGCCTGGACCATGTCGAAGGGCGGCTGGGCCTGGGGACCTGCCGTTCTCGGCACGCTGGGTCTCGAATCGAGCGCCGGCGATCGGGGTAGCGGCCTGGACGTCTGGCAGAAGCTGCCCGAGTGGCAGGACTACGCCCCGCCCCCACCGCCCGGCAGCGAGCCGGTGGAGCCCAATGACGCGCGCCGGCGTCTCGCCGAACTGCTGGGCGATGGCGCCGAGGCCCGGCCGCAGCAGGCGGATTATGCCTCCGCCGTGGCGGCCGCCTTCGCGCCACGCATCGCCGAAGGGGAACCGCAATTCGTGCTGGCGGAGGCCGGCACCGGCGTGGGCAAGACACTCGGCTACATCGCGCCCGCCAGCCTCTGGGCCGAGCGCAACGACGGTACCGTCTGGATCTCCACATATACCCGCAACCTGCAGCACCAGATCGATGGCGAACTCGACCGGCTTTATCCCACGCTGACCCGCAAGATCGAGAAGACGGTCATCCGCAAAGGCCGCGAGAATTATCTCTGCCTGCTGAACTACGAGGAGGCCGCCCGTGGCCTGGCGACGCGGCCCGCCGATGCGGTGGCGCTCGGCCTTGTCGCGCGCTGGGCGAGTGCTACGCGCGACGGCGATATCGCCGGCGGCGATTTTCCCGGCTGGCTGGTCGATCTCATCGGGCGCAACCGCAGCGTCGGTCTGGCCGACCGGCGCGGCGAATGCATCTATTCGGCCTGCGAGCATTATCGCAAATGCTTCATCGAGCGCAGCATCCGCCGCGCCCGGCGCGCCAGCATCGTCATCGCCAATCACGCGCTCACCATGATCCAAGCGGCGCGCGCGAGCGAGGGCGAGAGCGACCTTCCCTCGCGCTATATCTTCGATGAAGGCCATCATTTGTTTGACGCCGCCGACGGGGCCTTCGCCGGGCATCTGACCGGCCTGGAAACTTCGGAATTGCGCCGCTGGCTGATCGGGGCCGAGGCGGGGCGCATGCGCGGCCTGAAACGACGGGTGGAGGATCTGGTCGCCGCCGATTCGACAGCCAACGAGGCGCTGCAAGGGATCCTGGAAGGAGCGCGGGTTCTGCCGGGCGAGGGCTGGCTCAGGCGCGTGAGCGATGGCAGCCCGGGCGGCACCCTGGAGCGATTTCTGGTGGAGGTCCGCGCCCTGGTGCGCGCCCGAGCCAAATCCACGGATAGTCCCCATGGCCTGGAGGCAGATTGCGCCGGCCCGCCCGACGACTTGCTGAGCCGCAGCGCTGCCCTGGCCACGGCGCTGGAGGCCCTGCTGCGGCCCATGCGCGCGCTGACCCAGCGCCTGGGCGCGCGCCTCGTCGACGAAGCCGAGACCATGGATACGCCCACGCGCCAGCGCATCGAGGCGGTGGTGCGGGGCTTGAAGCGTCGGGCCGAGATGGAAATCGCCGCCTGGCGCGACATGCTGGCCGGGCTCGGGCGGCCCACCCCGCCGCAATTCGTCGATTGGTTCGCCATCGAGCGCAGCGACGGGCGCGATGTGGACATCGGCTTCTATCGCCACTGGGTCGATCCGACGGTGCCCTTCATCGCCACGGTGGCGGCACCCACCCAGGGCGTTCTCGTCACCTCGGCCACATTGACCGACGGGCGCGGCGAGGATGCAGGCGATTGGGCCGGGGCGGAAGCCCGCACGGGCGCGCGCCATCTGCCCTCCTCCATCCGCGTGCGCGTCGCCTCGCCCTTCGACTATTCCAACCAGACCCGCATCCTGGTGGTCAGCGACATCGACAAGCGCGATCCCGATCAGGTGGCCGCAGCTTATCGCGCGCTGTTTCTGGCCTCGGGCGGCGGCGGGCTCGGCATCTTTACCGCCATCGCGCGCTTGCGCGCCGTGCACCGGCGCATCGCTGCCGATCTCGATTCCGCCGGCTTGCCGCTCCTGGCCCAGCATGTGGATGGGCTCGCCACCGGCACGCTGGTGGATATCTTCCGGGCCGAGGAAGACGCCTGCCTGCTGGGCACCGATGCGGTGCGCGATGGCGTCGACGTGCCGGGCCGCTCGCTTCGCCTCATCGTCTTCGATCGCGTGCCCTGGCCGCGCCCGACGATCCTGCATCGCGCGCGCAAGGCCGCCTTCGGGGGCAGCGATTACGACGACGCCATCACGCGGCTGCGCCTCAAACAGGCCTTCGGCCGCCTGATCCGGCGCGCCGACGATCGCGGGGTCTTCGTGCTTCTGGATCGCGCCATGCCCTCGCGGTTGGCGAGCGCCTTTCCCGAGGGCGTCGAGCTGCGGCGCACGGGCCTCGCCGACGCGGTCGCCCTCACCCGCGACTTCCTCGCCCACGAGCGCCCGCCGGCACGTACTGCGCCGGAGACGTGACGGTCGACCTCCTGTCCCAGGTGGCGCACGTCCGCGCCTTACCCCACCATCACCCCCACCCTTGCCCGCCCCCATCAAAGGGGGCGGGAAAATATTCGAGCTCTTGGGCGAGACCGCGCCAATGTCTTATTCGTCGAACCCAGCAAGAAACCCCCCCCCTTGATGGGGGCGGGTTGGGGTGACGCGGGGAAACCGCCCGGGATGAATGAGCACTACTTGTCAGAGAACTCGGTAGACTATGCCAACGGGTTGCGCTTGCGGCTATCCGCCGACTACAGTCCGGCCCAACCATTCATGGAACACAACGGCGCGGAGCCAGACATGATCACCCACCACGAAGCCCTCATCTACACAATGGTCCTGGTCTCGGCGGCCGATCGGGAGATGCCGGATGTCGAACTGGAATCCATGACCGACATGGTGGCCCATTTGCCGGTGTTTCGCGATTTCAAGACGCGCAGGGTCGGCAAGATCGGGGCGGCCTGCGCCAAGCTCCTGGCGGACGAGAACGGGCTCGACAAGGCCTTCAAGCTCATCCGCAAGGGCTTGCCAAGAAAGCTGCGCGAGACCGCTTATGCGCTGGCCTGCGACGTGGCCGCGTCCGACGGCAAAGTGAGCCAGGAAGAGTCCGGCGTGCTGGAGATGATTCGCGATCAGCTCGACATCGGCCGCTTGCCGGCCGCGGCCATCGAGCGCGGCGCCCGGGCTCGATATTTGACCGTCTAAGCGGAGATGATGAGCGTTTCCCTTGCCGGACGGAGGAATGGGCCATGCCTATCTTAACTTCGTTATGCCCGGGGTAACGGTTCCGCAGCCATGACCGCGTAAAAAAGGGCCGCACCCGAAGGTGCGGCCCCATTCTTTTGAGCTTTGAGAAACTTGGACTTTAGAAGTCCATGTCGCCCATGCCGCCCATGCCGCCGCCCATGCCGCCAGGAGCGGACGGGCCGGCCTTCTTCTCCGGCTTGTCGCCGACCATCGCCTCGGTGGTGATCAGGAGACCGGCCACCGATGCCGCGTCCTGCAGGGCGCAGCGCACGACCTTGGTCGGGTCAATGATGCCGGCCTTCACCAGATCGGCGTATTCGCCGCCCTGCGCATCGAAGCCCCAATTGGCCTGCTTCGATTCGAGCAGCTTGCCGACGATGACCGAGCCGTCATGCCCGGCGTTTTCGGCGATCTGGCGCACCGGCGTCTGGATGGCCCGACGGACGATGTCGATGCCGACCCGCTGGTCGTCGTTGCCTGCCTTGAGGTTCGCGAGCGCCTTGGTGGCGTAGAGGAGCGCCACGCCGCCGCCGGCGACAATGCCCTCTTCCACCGCCGCGCGGGTGGCATGCATGGCGTCGTCGACGCGATCCTTGCGCTCCTTCACCTCGACTTCCGTCGCCCCGCCGACGCGGATGATGGCGACGCCGCCCGCCAGCTTGGCGAGACGCTCGGCCAACTTCTCCTTGTCGTAGTCGGAGGTCGTCTCTTCGATCTGGGCGCGGATCTGGTTGCAGCGACCCTCGATCTCCTTCTTCTTGCCGGCGCCATCGACGATCGTGGTCTCTTCCTTGCCGATGACCACTTTCTTCGCCTTGCCCAGCATGTCGAGGGTGACGTTCTCCAGCTTGATCCCGAGGTCTTCGGAGATCACCTGGCCGCCCGTCAGGATGGCGATGTCTTCGAGCATCGCCTTGCGACGATCCCCGAAGCCCGGCGCCTTGACGGCCGCGACCTTGAGACCGCCGCGCAGCTTGTTGACCACCAGGGTGGCCAGCGCCTCGCCCTCGATGTCCTCGGCCACGATCAGCAGGGGCTTGCCCGACTGAACGATGGCTTCGAGGATGGGCAGCATGCTCTGCAGGCCCGAGAGCTTCTTCTCATGGAGAAGAATAAAGGGGCTCTCCAGATCGACCAGCATCTTCTCGGCGTTGGTGATGAAATAGGGCGAGAGATAGCCGCGATCGAACTGCATCCCTTCGACGACCTCGAGTTCGGTCTCCAGGCCCTTGGCCTCTTCCACCGTGATGACGCCCTCGTTGCCGACTTTCTGCATGGCCTTGGCGATCATGTCGCCGATCTCGCGCTCGCCGTTGGCGGCGATCGAGCCGACCTGCCCGATCTCGTCGGATGTGGAGATCTTCTTGGAGCGCTTCTTGACGTCTTCGACGACGGCTTCCACCGCTAGGTCGATGCCGCGCTTCAGATCCATCGGGTTCATGCCGGCGGCAACCGCGCGCACGCCTTCCTTGACGATGGCCTGGGCCAGCACGGTGGCCGTGGTGGTGCCGTCGCCCGCGACATCGTTGGTCTTGCTGGCGACTTCGCGCACCATCTGGGCGCCCATGTTCTCGAACTTGTCGGCGAGTTCGATGTCCTTGGCGACCGTCACACCGTCCTTGGTGATGCGGGGTGCGCCGAACGATTTGTCGAGAACGACGTTACGGCCCTTGGGGCCGAGGGTGACGCGAACCGCGTTCGCGAGAATGTCGACGCCACGCAGCATGCGATCGCGTGCGTCGGTGCCGAAACGGACTTCTTTAGCAGCCATTGTGGATAATCCTTCCTACTTGATCTCGTTAGGCGGCTTTCTTGCCGGCCTTGGCGGTGTCGACGATGCCCATGATGTCGGACTCCTTCATGATCAGAAGGTCCTGGCCATCCATGCGCACTTCGCTGCCCGACCACTTGCCGAACAGAATGCGGTCGCCCGCCTTGACGTCGAGGGGGAACAGCTCGCCCTTTTCGTTGCGCGCCCCCGGGCCGACAGCGATCACTTCGCCTTCCATCGGCTTTTCCTTGGCGGTGTCGGGGATGATGATGCCCCCCGCGGTCTTCTCTTCGGCCTCGATCCGGCGCACCAACACCCGATCGTGAAGCGGACGAAACTTCATTGACGTAACCTCCTCTAAGGATTGACAGAAATGCTTCCCCGCCCAGCGCCTTCCCCACCTGGCGGCGGGATTGTTGGCACTCGGGCGAATTGAGTGCCAGCCACATAAGCGAGGATGGCCCTGACGTCAAGAGGGACTTGACCGACCGTATTGGCAGCAATCCGCCTGCAGGACTGCTAACTGTCTGTAAAATATATGTTTTCTGTTTTGGATCCGGAAAGCCTGCGCCATAGTTCTTTATGCGACTCACGTGATTTGATGGGGAGCACGTCATGGCCAGCCTGATCCGCCAGCTCGATCGCTACCGCCTGACCACTGCGGAGATCCTCTACCACCTGCCCGACCATCCCGGCCTGCTGCAAAGCTATACTTGGCAAGACTACGACCTGACTCCGGAATACCCGGTCCTGCGCCGCTTCCTGGATTTCTGGCACCGCAGCCTGGACGGCAAGCTACATTCGGTGACCGTCGCCTCCACGCAGCTGATTTCGCCGGGCGAGATGCGCTACGCCGGAACCGTTCTGACGCTCCATTGAGCCCTGCGCCCTTCTGACGCTGAAGGCCCTCTGGCTCGCCAGCGCGGGTTCCGCTAGAAGTCCCGGGCCGGCTCTCATCCTTGACAGGCTCAGGATGAGTGTTTGGATGGCAGCTTAATGCAACATTGAAAAAGCCCATGCTGAGCTTGTCGAAGCATGAGCTTCACCAGATCTGGCGCCCATGAGCGATTCCATCGCCCTGACACGGCCGAAGAGCGAGGACGAGCGCCTTGGCGACGATCGCGCCGTGGCGCTGTGGCTCTTCGTCGTGGCAGCCATGATCTTCGTCATGGTGGTGATCGGCGGCATCACGCGGCTCACCGAATCCGGACTCTCGATCACCGAATGGAAGCCCATCAGCGGCGTCCTGCCGCCGCTCGACGCAGCCTCATGGCAACGCGAGTTCGACCTCTATAAGCAAATTCCCGAATTCCAGAAGCTGCACCCGGACATGACGCTGGCGGAATTCCGCGGCATCTTCTGGTGGGAATATTTCCATCGCCTCTGGGGCCGCCTCATCGGCGTCGCCTTCGCGCTGCCCGGGCTCTGGCTGTTCCTGCGCCGCCGGATCAGGCCGGAACTGCGGGCGCGCCTCCTGGGGGTATTCCTGCTCGGCGGGCTGCAGGGCGCATTGGGCTGGTTCATGGTGAAGAGCGGGCTTTCCCAGCGCACCGATGTCAGCCAATACCGTCTGGTTGCCCATCTGCTCATGGCGCTCGCCATATACAGCTATATTTTATGGACGGCTTTCGGGCTGATCCGGCCGGTGGCGCGAGAGCTGCCGGGTACGGCTTCCTTACGGCGCCACACCGCGCTGCTTCTGCTGCTGGTTGTCGGCATGCTGACCACCGGCGGGTTCACCGCCGGCCTCGACGGCGGCAAGATCTACAATACCTTCCCGCTCATGGGCGGCGCGCTAGTTCCCGGCGATCTGCTGGCGCTGGAGCCCATCTGGCGCAATCCCTTCGAGAATCCCACCGCAGCCCAATTCATCCATCGCTGGCTCGCCATGATCGTCGCCGTAACCGCTGACGCTGACGCTTTGGGCCTTGCACAGCCTGCGCGGCGCCCGATGAGCGAGGCGCCGGAGCGCTTGCCTGTCTCCGTGCTTACCGGGTTCCTGGGCAGCGGCAAGACGACGCTGCTGCGCCATCTGCTGCGCCAGCCCGAGCTTGCGGATACGGCTGTCATCATCAACGAGTTCGGCGAGATCGGCCTCGACCACCTGCTGGTCGAATCCTCGAACGAGGACATGCTGCTGCTGGCCAGCGGCTGCCTCTGCTGCACCATCCGCGGCGATCTGATCCAGACCCTGCGCCGGCTCTACAAACGCCGCGCCAAGGACGAAATCCCGTCCTTCAGCCGCGTGGTCATCGAGACCACCGGCCTTGCCGACCCGGCGCCCATTCTCCATACGCTGATTCAGGACCCGATGCTGTCCGATGTCTATCGCCTGGACGGGGTGATTGCGACCGTCGATGCGGTGAACGGCATGGATCAATTGGACCGCCAGGTGGAATCGGTAAAACAGGCCGCCGTCGCCGATCGCCTGGTGCTGACGAAGGCGGACATCAATGGCGATACGGCGGCGCTCGAACGGCGCCTGCGGCATCTCAACCCTGCCGCCCCCATCCTTCGGGCGGTCGATGGGCGCATCGAGGCCGCAAGCCTGTTCGATGCCGGGCTCTACAATCCGGCGAGCAAGAGCCTGGATGTTCAGCGCTGGCTCCGTGAGGAGGCCTATGCGGATCGCGACGCCCATCGTCACCATGACGGCCATGAGCAGCCACACGAGCATGACCACGATCATGGCCCGCTCGACCCCAACCGCCATGACGATCACATCCGCGCCTTTTGCCTTCGCTACGAGACCCCGCTGGATTGGGCCAAGTTCACAGATTGGATCGAGATGCTGATCTCCCTCCACGGCACCAATCTGCTGCGGATCAAGGGCATCTTGAATGTCGCGGGCAGCGACGGCCCCGTGGCGATCCACGGCGTACAGCATCTGTTCCATCCGCCGGTCGAGCTGCCGGCCTGGCCGGACGAGGACCATGCCTCGCGTCTGGTTTTCATAACCCGGGATATCGAGGAAGCCACGCTGGCCGAGGGCTTGGCCGCCTTCCAGGCCGGTGCACGGCAGCCTGTCTAGCGGGCCGGCCACAATCCGGCTTAACAATCCGGCCACAATCCAGCTTAACAATTCTGGGGGGCCGGGGTAGCCTTCAGCCACGCTATTGGCGTGACAATCAATAACAAACCCAAGGGTTGCAGGAGGAATCATGAAAGGGAACAAGCTGCGGCTTTCCGCGGCCATCGCGGCAGGGGCCCTCTTTGCCATCGGTACGGCCCGGGCCGACATGATGACGAAGGTCGGGCCCGGCGAAGGCGAAGTCGATATCGTGGCCTGGGCGGGCTACATCGAGCGCGGCGCCAACGACAAGAACTACGACTGGGTCACCGATTTCGAGAAGCAGACCGGTTGCAAGGTGAACGCCAAGGTCGCGGGCACTTCCGACGAAATGGTCTCGTTGATGAACGGCGGCGGCTTCGATCTGGTGACCGCCTCGGGCGACGCCACCATGCGGCTGATCGCCGGCAAGACGGTGCAGGAAATCAATACCGATTTGATCCCGAGCTTCAAGACCGTCGACCCACGCCTGCAGAGCGCGCCCTGGAACACGGTGAATGGCCATCACTACGGCGTGCCCTATCAATGGGGCTCCAACGTTCTGATGTACAACACCAAGGTCTTCAAGGACGCGCCGAAGAGCTGGAAGGTGGTGTTCCAGGAGATGACCCTGCCCGACGGCAAGTCGAACAAGGGCCGCGTGCAGGCCTATTACGGTCCCATCTACATCGCCGATGCCGCCCTCTATCTGAAGGCGCATAACCCGGAACTCGGCATCGACAACCCCTATGAGCTGAACCAGAAGCAGTTCAACGCGGCGATCGACCTGCTGCGCGCCCAGCGCCAGATCGTCCAGAAATACTGGAGCGATGCCACCCAGCAGACTCAGGATTTCACCTCCGAGGGCGTGGTCGCCGCCACATCCTGGCCCTATCAGGTGAACCTGCTGCGCGACAGCAACAAGCAGCCCATCGACAGCGTGATTCCGGAGGAAGGGGCAACAGGCTGGGCGGATACGACGATGATGCATGCCAGGGCGCCGCATCCCAATTGCGCCTATATGTGGCTGGAGCATTCCCTGCAGCCCAAGCTGCAGGGCGATCTCGCGGCCTGGTTCGGCAGCGTGCCCGTCGTGCCGGCGGCCTGCACCGGCAACGCCCTGCTGGGCGATAACGGCTGCAAGACAAACGGCAGCGACAATTTCGGCAAGATCAGCTTCTGGCGTACGCCCGTCGCCGATTGCGGCGGCGGCAAGACCTGCGTGCCCTACAAGGATTGGGCCAGC
>WNFS01003414.1_pt1 | contig 12371 bp, 9 predicted proteins | sample 5400141 | NCBI WGS metagenome assembly WNFS01 (sample SAMN13153358, study PRJNA577476) | soil metagenome | isolation source: 60 cm saprolite under Madrone tree | place: USA:California | collected 2016-06-14 | reverse complement strand
TTTTTTGTTCCAATTTCTGTCACTCATCTCTTCAAAATGCCCCCCGAGTTGGCGGGCCAGGCGCGCATTGCCCTCTTTGTCCTGTGTGCTTCAATGCCGATTATGCTGGGCAATAACGCTCTACGTGGTGTCCTCGAGGCCACCCAGCGCTTTGATTTGGTGAATTACGTCAAAGTCCCCTCCAGCGTACTCTTCTATCTTGTTGCAGTCATGGCGATTCCTTTTGGTGTTAGCGTCGCAGGTATCGTCTCTTTGCTCGTTACCATTCGTTTGATTTCCACGCTGGCATATCTACTGCTCTGCTTTCGTACTATTCCCGGGCTTGGCAGTGGGTTCCGTCTTTCTCGAGCGTCGCTCGGGCCATTGGCCATCTTCGGTGGCTGGATCATGGTCACCAATGTCACTGGGCCAGTCTTCGGATATGTAGAGCGTTTCATGATCGCATCGCTTCTTTCCGTCAGCTTGCTGACATTTTACTCCACCCCCTACGAGCTCGTTTCCAAGCTCTTGATATTTCCCATGAGCGTTGTGCCATCGCTCTTCCCGTATTTTAGTTATCATGGCGCAAAGAAGAGTTCCGAAGTCTCGGAGGTTACCTCTCGGACGATTAAGTATCTTTTTCTTGTCCTTACACCCCCAACAGCGGTCTTCATCTTTTTTGCGAAGGACATCATGAACCTCTGGTTGGGCCCGCAGTTCGCCGAGTGGAGTACCGTAGTGCTTCAACTGACCGCCTTGATCTGTTTCTCTAATGCGTTTGCGTATGTTCCCTACACATCCGTGCAGGCTCTCGGCAGGCCCGATCTGAAGGCCAAACTGGATTTGATCGCCCTTCCCACGTATTGCGCCATAGCATGGTGGTTCATAAAGCACGACGGTATTAATGGAGCGGCTTTCGCCAAATTGTTGGTTACGATTGCCGACTGCGTCGTCCTTTACGTTTTTGCTCTCAAATTGAAGGCGTTTTCTCTCCGCGACTGTGTTTCTGGCCCCTTGTTCCGTGCGATTTCGGTTAGCGGCCTGCTCTTCGCACTGGTTTTTGCTGTCCACACTATGCACCTCAAGCTGCTGCTCACTATTCCATTAGTCATCCTCAGTTTTGGGGTGTACTTACTGACCTTCTGGGCCTTCGCGATAGACCATGAAGACCGAACGACGATTTACGCTTTCCGCCAACGAGCGGCGGGACTTTTGACCGGTCGACGTGCAAGTCCGGTCATGCAGATTACACCAGACAATACTGCCGTTTGATTCACGCTTAGCCGCTCTGGGTCTTTCCTCAAACAAGGAGTCGAATGAGAATCACTTTCCTGATGCCGGGCTACATGTGGGGCCCTTCGGGCGGCTACAGAGTCGTGTATGAGTACGCCAACCAACTCGTTGCTCGAGGCCACCAGGTCGCCGTCGTACATCCGCGCCACTTGCGCTTCACCCCGCTCGCCCAGCCGACATTGCGGCAACGCCTTCGGAAGGCCCGCCTCACCCTACTGGAGTCAGTTTCTAGGCCAAGAATTAACTGGCACCCCATCGATAAACGTGTTCGCCTCCTGTATGTTCCTAACGCAACGGAGCGATATATTCCCGATAGTGATGTCCTCTTCGCTACTGCGTGGAATACGGCAGGTTCTGTTTCGGAATGTTCTTCAGCTAAGGGCCAGAAATGCTACTTAATTCAGCATTATGAAACCTGGATGGGGCCCCAAGCGCTGGTCGACGAGACATGGCGTATGCCGTTGCGCAAAATCGTCATAGCCCAATGGCTCCTCGATCTCGGAAAGACCCTTGGCGCGCACTCCTTGACTTATATTCCTAACGGCATTGATCACAGACGCTACCGAGTGACCCAATCGATCGAAGGACGCCAGCGACAAGTAGTGATGATGTGTTCACCGGTAGAGTTCAAGGCTTCTAGGGACGGCATCGCCGCTCTTCAAATCGCAAAAAAAGAATTCCCCGACCTTCGAGTAGTTCTGTTCGGTAATAGCCGTCGTCCTCCCTGGGTTCCGCAGTGGATGATTTATGAATACGATCCCCCGCAACAGCGCATTGTCGAAGAGTTTTACAACGGCTCAAGCGTTGTCGTAAGTTCCAGCATTGCAGAAGGTTTCGCGCTTCCACCGGCGGAAGGAGCCGCCTGCGGCTGTGCTATCGCCGCTACGGACAGCGGAGGTATTCGCGACTTTGCCGAGCACGGCGTCACCGCGTTACTTTCACCGCCCAAGGATCCGGAGGCGCTGGCCCGCAATATCTGCGTGATCCTGGGCAATGATGATCTCAGAATTCGCTTGGCGCGGTCGGCCAATGACTTCATCAAGCAATTTACCTGGGAACGAAGCACCGATCTCATGGAAGACTTCGTTATTAATGTCGTGACCCGTAAAACTATTGCGCGATCTTCCGCTTCCGCTGTTGAAGTAAGTCCGGCTTGACCATTTCACTCGAGATGGAGACCTACTAATGCCACCAGATAATCTAAGGTTTGGCGGGGGTGCATCGGAAACAGTTCTGCACCCTATTGTCCTCGTAGCGATGCTCATTGCCGTCGCTCTCATTTTTCTGCTACCTCGCAAGTACGTTATCTGGCCATTTCTCTGCACTGCATTTCTAGTCCCGCTGGGACAGTCGCTCCTTGTTGGCGGACTGCACTTTTTCGTAATTAGAGTCATTATCCTTAGCGTCGTCGTCCGCATGCTCGTTTCGAGGTTTACCTCTCCCGAAGGCATATTCGGCGGTCGGCTCGGCACATTGGACATCGTATTCCTCGTCTGGGCGTTCTGCCGCGCCCTCGCGGGTGTCGTGGTCTTTTCCTTTGATGCCGGAGCCTTGGTTTATCAAGCGGGTTTCCTGCTGGATGCCATTGGCGGCTTCTTTGCGCTCCGATATCTCATTTGCGATGACGACGACATCTATCGCACTCTGCGTGTGTTCGCCACCCTCTGCATCATCATCGCTTGTTGCATGCTTTTTGAGAGAGTGTATAGGTTGGATGTCTTTGGCCTTTTAGGAGGTGTTCGCGCTGTCCCGGAAGTGCGCAATGGTTCCGTACGAGCTGAGGGTCCGTTCCAGCATGAACTTTTGGCCGGTACCTTTGCCGCTACACTTCTTCCGCTTTTCTTCCTGCTATGGCGCGACGGCAAGTCGCGATTCCTAGCAGTTCTCGCGCTTATTGCCGCCACTGTGGTGGTAATCACCTCTCATTCCAGCACATCCGTAATGGCGTATGGTGCGGGCATCCTCGGTCTTTGCGCTTGGCCGCTTCGCAGGCACATGCGGCTTGTTCGGTGGGCCTTCGTCCTCACCCTGATTTCGTTGCACGTGGTAATGAAGGCTCCGGTTTGGTTCTTGATCGCCCGCATTGACATTGTCGGGGGCTCTTCTGGTTATCACCGTGCTAGGTTAGTCAACGATTTCATCACCCATTTCGGCGATTGGTGGCTGGTCGGTACCACGGAAAATGCCAGGTGGGGAGCCACGATGTGGGACCTTTGCAATCAGTACGTTGCCGAGGGCGAATTGGGCGGCTTGGCAACATTTCTCTGCTTTCTGGCCCTGATCTACCTCTGCTTATCGCGGATCGGAATCGCTCGGCAATCAGTGGAAGGGGATCGCACTAAAGAATGGTATTTCTGGATCCTAGGCGCCACCCTCTTTTCTCACTTGGTTGGGTTTTTCGGAATCAGTTATTTTGACCAGACTCGCGTCTCGTGGTTTGCCTTGTTGGTTATAATTGTAACAGCGACGGCGCCTTACATCGTCAAGGTACCTGTGAAGCATTTTGCTCGACCTCCCCTGCGCCATCCCAAACCGGCTTACTCTTCTTCTTTTGCGAGGCTTCGCTCCAAAGACGTCCTCGTCACGGATCGCTCGCAACTAAGAACTCGTTTCTCGTGAAGCTGTAGCTGTTCCGTATTTACATTCTCAAACCTGATCCTCAAATCCAATCAGAGACTCCGCCCATGACCCAATTCTCTAAAAACTATGTTGTAATTTCTCCTGTCCGCGATGAAGGAGCTTATCTTCGCTTCACCATCGAAAGCATGCTCGCCCAGACAGTTCGTCCCGTCGAGTGGATCATCGTTAACGATGGTTCCACCGACAATACGGCGGCTATCATCGACGAATATGCCTCGCAACATCCTTGGATTCGCGCGGTACATCGCGATAATCGAGGATTTCGCAAGGCTGGAGGTGGCGTTGTCGAGGCGTTCAACGATGGTTACCACGCTTTGACCACCCATAACTGGCAGTTTATCGTTAAGATGGACGGCGATCTTACCTTCGAGCCAGATTATTTCGAGAAGTGTCTCAATAATTTTCAGCGCGACCCGCACCTTGGCATCGGTGGTGGCGTCATTTGCTACATCGAGAACGGGCTTAAACGCATTGAGTCTAATCCTGAGTTCCATGTTCGCGGAGCGACAAAAATCTATCGCCGCGGCTGCTGGGAGGCGATCGGCGGGTTTTGGCCGGCTCCGGGGTGGGACACTATGGACGAGGTCAAAGCCAATATGCTGGGTTGGGGCACAAGAAGCTTCCCCAGTCTCCATCTTCAGCATCATCGCTATACCGGAACTGCTGAAGGGATATGGGCCGGCATGGTGAAGAATGGCCGCGCAAATTATGTTTGTGGTTACCACCCACTCTTCATGCTTGTCAAATGCTTCCTGCGTTTACCCCGCAGGCCTTACTTCATCGGCTCAGCTGGCCTGCTCTACGGCTTTCTAAGCGGGTACCTCAAGCAGATTCCACAGGTTAATGACGTCCAGACAATTGGCTTCCTTCGTCGTCAACAACTTGGCCGCCTATGGGGACGTGAAACTATTTGGCGATAAGGGCGATCGCCAATTGTGACCGTGCTCTGCTCGAACAATCTACTCGAATCGAAATAGAGCGCCGCTAGGCTTGATTAGAGGCGTGGCGGATCTGGAAAATGGAAGGAATTCCGTGATAGCAAATGAAAACTGTATCGAGCGGCCCCAAGCCGACAGGATCGAGCGGGTGCGCAACCTGTTCGATCATCGCGAGAATTACCTGGATAGAAGACAGTTGGATATTCGTCTCCGAACGGAAACCGTCAGCAGGGTCGTTGAGGGGAGAAGTTACAACGATATTCTCGATATTGGCTGCGGTGATGGTTCTATCTCGACGCCCCTTCTGTCTTCCAAGTGCCACCTCACTCTGCTCGATATATCTACCCAAATGTTGGAGCGTGCCCGCTCTCGCGTACCCACCGATTTGTTATCGCATGTAAAAGTTGTGAATCAGAATTTCATGGAAGCTCCATTTGAAGAAGGCACTTTCGACCTGGTAATTTGCGTCGGAGTCCTCGCACACGTTCCCTCTCCATCCGAAGTTGTAGCTAAGATTGTCTCCATACTTAAGCCGGGTGGAACACTGATCCTGGAGTGCACGGACGCATTCCATTTGATGGGCCGCATCAACCGGCTATCCAACGCAATTGCCTGGTATTTTAAGCCGCCCCAGTACAAACCGAATTTGCTCTCCGCAAAAGCAATACTCAGCATGGCGGAGAATGAAGGGTTGAAGTTAACCTCGTCATTCCGGTATTCCTTGCCGTTACCCGGAGTTGGCCGTCTTTTTTCTGCGGCCGGTATTTACCGAATGACCCGCTTCATGTTTGGCGATGTGATGCGCAATCATAATCGGTGGTTCGGGAACCAGTTCATTTACTGTTTCGTTCGACCGTAATTCTCCATTACTGCAGGGTTCCAAATACTCAGGCCGAGCAGAGTTCATTAAGTCGATTTGACCACTGCGGCTTCCCGTTTCTTCGTAGGGGTTATTTTAGTGTCTGGTGTCTGTGGAAAACTAATATTTGACCCGGCCCAGCAGGTTTCGCCCGTTCTCATCAAGAGCATGGCGGACGCTATTGCCCACCGTGGCCCAGATGATGACGGCTATTTCATCTCTGGACCAATCGGCCTCGGCTTCCGCCGGCTCACCATAATTGACGTCGGCGGCGGCCACCAGCCCTTATCCAATGAGGACGGCAGCGTTCACATCATTTTTGACGGCGAAATCTACAATTACCAGGAGCTCCGCCGATACCTGATCGGTCACGGACACATTTTCAAAACCCAAACCGATACCGAAACTGTTGTTCACCTCTATGAACAACTCGGCGAGGCCTGCGTTGAAAAGCTGCGCGGAATGTTTGCTTTCGCCATTTGGGACGATCGCAGCGAATCACTATTTCTCGCACGCGATCGCGTCGGAATTAAGCCGTTGTATTACTCGCAATCGCGGAATTCCGTCCTGTTTGCTTCGGAGATCAAAGCAATCCTTGCCGATCCGGAGATGAAAACAGAAGTTCGCATTTCGATGATCGACAGGTTCCTCACCTTCGACTATCTTCCCGGCGAAGAAACCCTTTTCAAGAATATCTACAAACTCGCGCCCGGGCATTCGCTCACCTTCCGCGCCGGCAAATCTTACAAGCGGCAATATTGGGATCTGCAGTTCGAGCCTTCGCCGTCAACCATTCGCCAAGCCAAATCCCGACTCTTACATCTCCTGGAAGAATCGGTTTCGCTGCACATGATCAGCGATGTTCCTGTCGGTTTTCTTTTGAGCGGTGGGGTTGATTCTACCGCGATGATCGGACTAGCCAAGGGCAAGGCTTCATTCCCGCTCAGCAGTTATACGATCGGTTTTTCCGATGCTCAAGTGGCCGATGAGCGGCCCTATGCGCGTATGGCGGCCCAGCACTATGGTTCCGAGCATCATGAGACCACCATTAACGCCACTCAATTCGCGGAATTTCTGCCCAACTATATTTGGCATATGGAAGAACCCGTCTGCGAACCACCCGCCGTGGCGCTCTATTATGTATCGAAGCTCGCCAAGGACTTTGTAAAAGTCCTGATTTCCGGAGAAGGCGGCGATGAAGCCTTTGCCGGCTATTCTAACTACTGTCACCTCTTATGGATGGAGCGCCTGAAACGCTTGCCAACGCCAATACGCCAGCTATTCACTTCTGTTTTTCCCGTTCTCACGCATTTCGCTGGGCTTGGTTCGTCGGCGAAATCTGCGCAATTCCTTGGCTCTCGCCTCGAAGACTCATATTACGGCCGAACGTCGCATCCTGCGCGCTTCTTCAATCGTCAGTGGCGCCAATTCTATTCGAGTGATTTCGCCCAAAGTGTTGACAAGAAATTCTCCTCTCACGTTGCCACCAGGCACCTCCGCAACGCGCAACACGCCGGGCAGTTAGGCAAAATGCTCTACACCGACACCAAGACTTGGCTTCCGGACGATCTCCTCATCAAGGCGGACAAAATGGCCATGGCTAATTCCGTCGAGCTCCGCATGCCTTTGCTTGATCACAAAATCTTGGAATTCGCTGCGTCGCTGCCGCAGAATTACAAAGTTCGCGGTTTCACCACCAAATACATCGCCAAGAAGACCCTCAGCGGCCTCGTCCCTCGTGAAATTCTCCACCGCAAAAAGATCGGCTTCCCCGTGCCTTATGAAAGATGGCTTCGTCAGGATCTCAGGGACTGGGTTCGAGACCTTCTCCTCGACACCAAGACGACCGCACGCGGATATTTTCAGAAAAATGCGGTAGAACGAATGCTCTCTGAGGACATTGCCACCGGAGGTTATTCCAAGGAGATTTTTGACCTCACCGTCCTCGAACTTTGGCATCGCCAGTTTCTAGACAGGGTCCAACCCCAGGCTTCGTCAGACCCACGTTGCTATTCCGCTGCTAGCACAGCGGCCTGACGATTTTGCGAGTGAGTCAAAGGTCTAAGACGGCTTTGAAGATACTTTATGATGGATAAAACTGTGAGCGTCTTCAAACTCAATCCATTGCAAGATCCACGTTGGCAGGATTTTGTCGACCATCATCGGCATGGCTCGGTGTTTCATAGCACTCCTTGGCTTGACGCTCTGAGCCGCACCTACGGCTATGAACCTGTGGTTTACACGACTACGCCTCCGGCAAACAAGCTCTCGAACGGTATTGTATTTTGCCGCATTCGCAGCTGGGTCAGTGGCAGTCGCCTCGTCTCTCTTCCATTTTCCGACCATTGCGAGCCCCTCGCCAGCCCACAGGAGATGAGCGAATTGATGAATTCTCTCAGGGCGTCGCGCCGTCTCACGCGATGGAAATATATTGAACTCCGTCCATTACGCCGGGATGCTGCCGCATACACTCCCGATCTGACCAGGAGCGAATCGTATTCTCTGCAGGTCTTGGATCTTAGCCCTGATCTTTACACTCTCTTCCGCAATTTCCATAAGAGCTGTATACAGAGGAAAATTCAGCGCGCTCAGCGCGAGAACCTCACCTACGAAGAGGGCCGCTCCGACTCATTTCTCAACAAATTTTATGACCTCTTGCTACTGACACGCCGGCGTCACGGTTTGCCGCCTCAACCTCTAGCGTGGTTCCGCAATGTGATTGCTTGCCTTGGTGACCGCATTCTCATCCGCATCGCTTCAAAAAACGGTCAGGCCATCGCCAGCATCATCACCATGCAATACAAGGACGTACTCGTTTATAAATACGGATGCTCGGACTCGCGATTCAACAACCTCGGCGGAAACTCTCTCCTGTTTTGGAGAGCAATACAGGATGCCAAAAAGGATGGCCTGCTGAAATTTGATCTGGGAAGATCCGAGGCACACAATCGCGGCCTAATCGCTTTCAAGGAAAATTGGGGCGCCGTCAGCAGGCCTCTCGACTACTATCGGCTTCCTGATCGGCAACCCCTCCATTTGCATTCGGGCTGGCGTTCGCGCGTTGCCAAGGGCGTTTTCTCGATCATGCCGGACACCCTCTTCGCCGCTACCGGAAAGCTGCTTTACCGCCACATCGGCTAGTCGCAAGATCTACTTAAATGAACAACCAATTTCTGGAGTATTTTCGTTGTCCCGCAAACTATGTGGATTTTCGTCTTCGCGGACAGCCCATGCCTGATTCCGGATTCTTTCGGGTCGGGCCTGACTTAACCTGCTATGGCAGACTTTCCGATGCTCATACCAGCCGTGATTCATCTGGTCCTCTGGAAGATGTCCTCTCCGCTATTCGCGTTGAAAGGAACACCTGTGTACTGCCCTTCGACCTTGATGAGGTCGTAGAAAATCTCAGATTCGAGCGCTACGAAGGCGCTATGCCTGTTGTTCGTAGGTCTCTCACCAAAACGGTTGGTCGCAAAACCTACTATGCCATGCGCCCGTTCCTGCCGACTGGTATACGCAAGCATTTGCAGCGCATGGCGTTGCGCGGTTGGGATCGCGCCAATTTTCCTGCGTGGCCTATCGATCAAACCGTTGATCGCTTGTTCGATCGCATGATGGCGTGTGCTATTCGTGCCAATTCTGGCCAGCGCATCCCTTTTATTTGGTTTTGGCCGGACGGTTATTCGGGTTGCGCCCCGATGACCCATGACGTTGAAACTGTCGTTGGACGTGATTTCTGCGGCACTCTTATGGATCTGGATGACGCCTTTGGCATCAAGGCGTCCTTTCAAGTTATCCCCGAAGTCCGTTACGAAGTGTCCGATGAATTTCTCCGCACCCTTCGCGATCGCGGCTTTGAAATTAACGTTCACGATTTTAATCATGATGGCGACCTCTTCCTCGATCGCGAGGAATTCCTTCGTCGTGTCGCCCGCATCAACGACTACGGCAGGAAATTTCGGTCCGCTGGCTATCGCTCCGGTGTTCTTTACCGAAATCTTGATTGGTATGAGTACTTCGATTGCTCCTATGACATGTCGGTCCCCAATGTCGGGCATCTCGACCCGCAGCGCGGTGGTTGCTGCACTACGAAGCCTTATTTCATTGGGAAGATCCTGGAAATCCCTGTCGTGGCCACTCAGGATTACACACTATTCCACATACTCCGCCAATACTCGATGGACCTTTGGGAGCGCCAGATTGACCTTATCCTCCAGCAAAATGGTTTAATCAGCTTCATTGTTCATCCCGACTATCTGCTCGAAGCGCGCGCCCGCGACGTGTACACCTGCCTGCTGGCTCGCCTGTCGCAACTTCGTGAGCAGTCAAAGATGTGGATTCCTCTACCGCGCCAACTCAATGATTGGTGGCGAAGCCGAAATGAGATGCACTTGATTAGGCAACAAGGCGCCTGGCAAATTCAGGGCCCAGAGGCGCACCGCGCCCGCGTAGCCTTTGCTACTTTGGAAGGCGATCGGGTAGTCTACAGTTTTGATTCCGAAATTCAGCCTCACGAGATCCCAAGTCTTGCGTCTTCGCAGACCACTCTGTCTCCTTGAACATGGATCGCTGGCGTCTGCGAATCATTAGCCCCACCCGAGAGCCGGGCTCAGCGAGACAACAACTCTCAGGAAAATGTCTTGTGACGTAGCCATTGTCGGCGCCGGTCCTTATGGACTCGCCGCCGCCGCCCATTTACGACGGCTAAAGGGTCTTAGTGTATCGGTCTTCGGCGAACCCATGCGCTTCTGGCGGACCGCCATGCCTGCTGGAATGTTGCTCCGTTCGGCTTGGTCTGCTTCCCATATCGGCGATCCCCACGCTTCCCTCACGCTGGGCGCTTACAAGGTAAGCAGTGGCAATCACCTCGCCGCTCCCATTTCCCTTGAACGCTTCATCAGCTACGGATTGTGGTATCAGCGCGCAGCCGTCCCGGATGTTGATCCTACCAATGTATCCAGCATCGAGCCTCGCGCTGGAAAGTTCCAACTTCGGCTTGAGGACGGCCGTGACTTTCTCGCTTCCCGTGTGATTATCGCCAGCGGCATCTCTGCCTTCGCTGCCCGGCCCTCAGTGTTTGACCACATCTCACGGGAACTCGCAACACATACCTCCGAAGGGCCTGATCTTTCCCACCTTGCTGATAAGCGAGTAATCGTCATCGGTGGTGGCCAAAGCGCTCTAGAATCGGCCGCTCTTCTTCATGAAATCGGTGCCGAAGTGGAAGTCTTGATTCGCCGCCCTCGCGTCCATTGGCTCGGTTGGAAAGACCGGCTTCGCCCGCTCGGTCCAGCTTCACGCGTGCTCTTTTCCCCGACAGACGTCGGCCCCGCTGGTATCAGCCGCTTGGTAGCGGCTCCCGACCTGCTCAGAAGGTTTCCACGCACAGTTCAGACCCGTCTCCGTGTCCTTTCCACTAGACCTGCAGGTGCCCGATGGCTGCGAGACCGCTTGAACGGGGTTCCAATCTCCACGCGCACAAATGTGATTTCCGCTTCTCCCGTCAATCGGCATATCAAGTTAGTCCTCAGCGACAACACTACTCGCCTTGCCGATCACGTGCTTTTGGGCACCGGTTATCGCGTCAATGTCGCTCGCTATTCCTTCCTGAGTCCTGGCATTCTCCAACAGCTCAAGATTGTTGATGGCTTTCCGATTCTTGGTCCTGCATTAGAGTCCTCCATACCAGGGCTACATTTTCTCGGTGCTCCCGCGGCTTGGAGCTATGGGCCTCTCATGTGCTTCGTTTCGGGAACGAAATATGCCGCTGACGCACTGGTCCGTCACTTCTCAGTTAGCGGAAGGGTCGCCGCGTGAATGTTGGTCCACCCATCGGTGTTCTGGGGAAGAGCGCCATGCTTAATCTGGGCCGACCTCCGGGCGCTGTCGTAATCGGCGGCGACTATCAGGGTCTCGGCATCGTCCGCAGTCTCGGCCGGATGGGCGTTCCAGTTTGCGTAATAGACGACGAACACTCGATTTCGCGCTTTTCCCGCTACGCTACCCACAGCGTCAGAGTTCCCGATCTTCGTCAGGAAGAACCCACGGTAGCCACGCTCTTGCGCATCGGTCGTTCCCTCAACCTGCAGGGCTGGGTTCTCTTTCCCACTCGCGACGAAATTCAAACAGCTCAACATACCTTTCCCCAAGACTTGGTCGCCACTAACCGAGGAAGCTTTAGATGAGATCGACTCTCCTTTTCCTCTCGTTCTCAAGCCTGCTATCAAGGAACACTTTTTCTACGCGACCAAGGCCAAAGCTTGGCGCGTTAACTCCCGTTCCGAGCTTCACCTCATGTTTCGGCGTGCCAGTGCGCTCACCGGTGCCAGCGAAGTACTGATCCAAGACCTGATTCCTGGGGACGGCCGCCCACAATTCAGTTATTGTGCCTTCTTTAAGGATTCTAAAGCGATCGGCAGTATGGTGACTCGTCGCCGCCGTCAGCATCCACATGACTTCGGTCGCGCCAGTACTTTCGTCGAAACAATTGATTTACCGGCTCTCGAAGCCCTGTCTAGCCGCTTCCTGCGAAATATCAATTACTACGGCCTTGTCGAAGTGGAATTTAAGTTAGATCCGCGAGACGGCCAGTTCAAATTGCTGGACATCAACGCGCGTACTTGGGGATATCACGCGCTCGGTTCCCATGCCGGGGTCGATTT
>WNFS01006272.1_pt1 | contig 12373 bp, 11 predicted proteins | sample 5400141 | NCBI WGS metagenome assembly WNFS01 (sample SAMN13153358, study PRJNA577476) | soil metagenome | isolation source: 60 cm saprolite under Madrone tree | place: USA:California | collected 2016-06-14 | reverse complement strand
CAGCCCGACTCCTCTTCGGGATCTCCTACGGATGGAATACCGGAATACACGAGGACTCTGACGCCGAAGGAAACCCTGGATCGCATACTCGCTGTGCTGACTTCCATGGATGAATCGATCCTGGACAGTGGAAGGTACGCATTATCGCCCTGAATCCTATTTTGATTTTGATTTCTCCCAGGAAAGCGCTCAAGGCACTCTTGACACACAATAATGCCCAAGACGCCGAGCTTACGAATGAGTCGCTGCAACTCGCATTTGTGACCGCACGAGAGCTCGGGACAAGCAACATACGTTTCTTCGAAGTGGTGGCGGACCTTATTTGTCAGTCTCCAGACCACAAGTTCCGGTTCGAAGAGACGATATGTCTGGGCTTGGCCAACCTTTGTCATATCCTCCGTCCTGTCCGCAGCCGCGCACTTCAGCTTTTGGAGGCCGTGCACCAACGGTCGTCCGGCATGCTTTCCCTCACCCAATTTGAAGCAGCTGTCGGGAGTTCCACACCAAGTACATACCTGCGTGCTCACCGCCTCGTGTCCGATGTCCTCGCGGGAGAACACCCGGACGATGCCATGAGTGTACTTTCCGCATTTGCAACATGGCTCCCCCGTATTTTCAGCGTTCCTGGTTGTCCGTTGACACTACTCCAAAGTCTGGAGTACTGGACCCCGAATATTAACCTCACGGAAGACAAGTCTATTCTTTCGCAGGAAGGACGGACGACGATATTACACCTAATGGCTCTTACGATGCGTTACTCTGACAATTTCCCCGAACAGATCGAGGTTCTTTGGACTCGCCTGGTCGACGCCCCATATCAATCAAACGGACATGCCACCATTCGCTTCCTACTGGAACAGTCACAGAAAGTTGGTAGCATCACTTACATCCAATGCGCTTCGAAGATCGTCTCCTGCCTGTCCCACTCCGTCATTGGTCGTAGCGTCATGAAGGACCTGTGCAGCGTCATAGAGCCGGCCCGTATGCTACCCAGCATCGAACACAAGCTAGCATTCCCAGAACAAAGCGACATCGATTTATGGTCCGAGCTTGATGCTATTTTCTCGGAACAACCCCGACAAGTGTTGGGTGCTGGACAATTCGCATTGCTGTTCCTTGCAGACGTTGCCATCGAACGTAGCTGGGAATTCCAAGATGAATTGCCGACCCTCTTGCATGCCATTTTTACCCATTTGGATCACCGATCCCTCATTGTGCGCGAGTCGGCGAAGCAGATGCTGATACAATTATTGCGCTCCTGGATACCTGGTTACGACGAACTTCCCGACCGTTTGAACCATCCTGCTCGATCGCTTCTGGTATCCTCCATCTCGGAGCTCGAGCGAGAGTTGAACAGTATCGTTTGGAAAGAGGAGGAAAGTAGCAAACAAGTCCAACCCAAGATGCAGAGTTTATGTTCGCGGGTTCTTACCATCCTCGTTCCGTTGCATCCGAAGCTGGCAGAACGCTGGGGCTCCTTGGCACTTTTATGGGGTACTGCGTGTTCCATTCGCGCGATAGCCTTTCGTTCTTTGCAAATATTTAGGGCGCTCCTCCCAGGCATAACTTCAAGCGATTTGGCGCTCTTATTGGCGCGGTTGTCAAATACCATTTCCCGCCCTGAAGAAAACATCCGGTCCTTCAGCAATGAATTGATTCATACGCTCAAAGTGCTGGCGTCGAGCACCTGCCTCGACAAGTCCCTTCTTCCTCAGATGTACTGGTGTGCATACGCATGCCTATCAACGACAGTCGAAAGTGAATTTCTCCAAGCCGTTGCTTTTCTTGAGTCGGTGTTAGATCGCCTGGATCTGGATGACGAACATACGATCAATACTTTGATCTCTCAACATCCTGCTGAGTGGAAGGGCAGAAGTTCTCTCCAGTCACCCTTGCTCGTTGGCCTACGCTCATCACGGACGAGTGATGCAACCTTCAAAATGTTGCAGAAACTTGCCAAAGTCACCGATAGCAACATCGTCGATCCGACTCGGGGTCGTGTTCGCGACCTTTACACTGTAGCATTGCCTTGGTGCTATAGGTCGATGACTGAGGATATATCAGATCCTGATCTACAAACCTTCGCTCAAGACGTCGGTTATCTGGCAGATAGGGAAGGGCGATCGAGCATCAGCCGCATCATGGCCTCCTTCATAAAGGGACGGTTCCGTACTAAGGAGGATTTCCTTCGACAATCAGTTGCTAGTCTCAGAGAGCACTACGGTGACGAGGACTGGACGGAGGTCGTTACTTTACTTCTTGGCCTGGTGCTCAACTCGCACCGGTGGCTACGAGTCTCAGCGTTACAAATTCTGAAGGTCTTATTCCAACAGAGGGAAACCCGAAATCCAGTAGAACTCTTGGGCTCCGAACTGCTGATGCCACTCCTTCGCCTGCTGGAGACCGACTTGGCACCTGCCGCGTTGGAGGTGTTGGAGGAACCTATGACAATCTCGGGCGGTCCTCCGGCCAAGCAGGTCCTACGAATGAGCATGCAACTGAAATCCCTAACGAAGGACGTCGAATCCGTGTCCGATATATTCGGCATGCCTGAGGAATCGGGTTGGTGCGTCGCTCGGCCGGAACGCTCGCAAGATGCCTGTCTATCAAATATCTTGGCTGTTTTCGAAACGTGCAAGGTCCCATCACGACCATCGCAAATCCATTTCGAACCTGAGGACGTCGAAAGGCTCGCCTCTCCAGCACCATCAGAGGACGACGATTTGGGTGGCCTGGTCCGGAACCTCCACGAACTTAGCTCATTCTTCCAAGGCGACAACTCTGCAGCCGAGATCGCACCATCATCGTTATCTACGGAACCCAGTCAACAATTCGAGGCTCGAGTTGCCGCCATTTTGGCAAAGTCGACCGAATCTTCGCTTGACATACCTCAAACGCCGTTTATCGACGTGTTCCGCGTATCAAGTGCCACCGCCTTTGGACAGCAGGGCGGCGGATCGGACGACGATAGCGATTATAGCTCGGATTCAGAGGCGTTTGTGTACGACTCACCCGCGGCGTTGGGGGTTGTACGGAGCATCAATGGGTCGCGACATTGACCAAACTAAATGCCTCGCTCCTTCTCCCTTCGCTCAGTTAGTCCACTAGTGACACTCTAAAAAACTATCCTGACTAAAATCACTAATGAAACACCACAGGTCACGTTCACGTTTTTTATACTGATTCTGACAACGCAATTAACTTTATTTTTGTCACCATGCCCTCCGCAACTCTTGTCCACCACTGGTCTCTCGTCATGATACGAACTGTTTCATACACCTCTCCCTTTTTATTTCTCGTTTCGTCTCTCTGAGGTCCCATCCATATAGTCCCATCTGTTATCTCACGTACTCATGCTATCCTGAGTCTTTGATTTGTTCCAACCACGTTGGCTCCGCGTAGATACGTTGCATCTCATAAATTAACACGGAACGCTGGCTCCATCCCGGACATGTGTAATGTAGATTAAAATGTTGCTTATAGTCATGAATAGACAAAGAAAAAAAGTCCAATTCTTCCATACATCAATACATCAACATCTCTCAAACACTCGATACAAATCTGGTAGGCTAGCGATTTGCACGACGTCTCGCGTTAGAAGAGATTTGGGAGCAATTAGGTAGCGTTTCATTGCTGGGAAGAGAACATGCTCGATCTGCCATTTCTCTGATGCTGATGCTTCTTCTTGCTGTTGAGTATTGATGGTGTCGTCTTTGTCATTGTCAGCGTCATCATTTCCCGTGTGCCCTGGAGGCGAGGGGACGAACAGCGGGCCGGGACCAGGAACGTAGAAATATGCGAGCTCTCGCAGGAACGTATCAAAGCACTCTTGTTCACTGTTCCAATTGACCTTGTCGTTGACTGAGTGGCTACCCCTTACAAGACGGATAAAGGCGAAAACGAGCTCACCTGTGGACCAAGTCGCATGAAAAATAGAGGAAGCTTGTCCAGATTCGGTGTAAAATCAGGGACGAGCACGGGAAGACTGTCGACCATCCCTTCTGTTGTGATACCCAGCGAGAAGTACTCTCTCAGCATGTCTCTTCGTGAGATAAGTATATGAGCGATGGACTGTATGAAAAAAAGAAAAGAGTGAGGAAAATACAGGTCGTATAATGAGAAGATCCCTTACGTCTACGATCTGTGGTTTTGATAACTTGCTAAGCTCGGTATTTTGCTCTGCGTCAACCGCTAATGTGAGTAGCGCTCGCAGCGGTGCAGGTGGATCTAGCTTGAGTCTCGTAAAGTCGCCAAATTGCCTGAGCCCGAGCTGATAAAATAATTCCTCTCTGTCGAACCGAGGTCAACGCCGCTCACCGCTCAATCCAGTCTAGGTTACTTACGCCAATGCTCCGTGATTTACTAGATACAACTTTTTTAAGACTTGCACGACGCTGAGCTCGCGGAAGAGGTCCACGACACCGACAAAAACGTGCTTCTGAAGAATTTCTGTCAGTTCTAGATCATAACTGTCAATTTAAAATCGTAAAAGATAATGGGAAACGTTACATACCCATGTGCTTTGCCTTTTTGACGTTCTCCCTCAGTGTCAACACGCTTGTCAGGAAGCAAGTGGATTGTGGTATCTCCTTTATCTTCCTTCTTTCCTTCACCGTATCGGTGCCATGAGATGCAGCCGTATTACCGATGTCTCCTGATTGAGTTGGAGGGGGAAGAAACATCGAGTCGAGCGTTCGATCAGCCGCAGATGTTCGAACCTTATGTTGCGACAAGACTTTCTTAGCCCCAGAGGTACCAGCCGGGGTCGAAAACGCAGCATCGCTCCCTGTGCCGCTTTTACATGCCTTCTCCTTTCCTTTATGTGATGTACCAGAGTCTGAGGCGGCGACGCCTCCAGTGAGGAGCGCCTAAGCGAAGAGTAGTTAGATGGTGCTGTGAACATGTGTGTGCGTAGCATTGTGCCAACCTGATATTCAAACGTTCGTTCTCCAGACTGAGCGAGTTTAGCTTGGATGGCATCTGCTATACGCTCGGTGATTTCTTCTTCTTCTAAAAAGTGAACTTCACGCTTGGTGGGATGCACGTTGACATCAACGGTTGTCGGGTCCAGCTGTAAGCTGTTGACGGAACCTGTTCGATTTTCCGTTGAATTTCAGAGAGGAAGTGCATTTACCTAAGATAGATGAATGGCGAGGTGCCTCTTGGAAGGATACTGGTGTAGCAAGCTTCCAAGGCCTTTTTAATCCTTGAAGACTCAACCAGACGGTCTACAAAAATGCCTCAACCGTCCGTATGAGCTTTGGTCGATAAGCACTTACTGTTGATGAATAACAAAAGAACAAACTTCTTTGAGTGATAGTTTGCGCTAGTGAAATGGGCCTGCGCCACCCAGCTGTTGTCTTCATCGGACTTGCTATCTCCTGGTCGATTCTCATCTGCATCGCGCTTTCGTTTTCCCTTTCTCGTTACCGAAACTTCGGCAGTGAGCAAATCCTTGGCTACTCCCTGACCATACAACAAACGGATTGCTTGCTTTGTCGTAGAAGACGGGGTAGACAGGTCAGGGGCTGAGGTGCCAACCTCACAGAGGATGTCAGCAGCGATACCCTCAGACCTTGAGAGGGGGTGGCATAGGCACCTTTTTACAGAGAAACGAGACACCAGCATTGTGAACGGCATATTTGGTGACGACATCCAAAATGCGAGCATATTCCTCAGATGAACTCCGGAGTGCAGAAAGACGCGCAGGTACGTTGTAGAACAAATTCTCTACCTAGCGGGCACATACGCATATACAGACCATGAGAGGGGAGACAGGGCAAGATAGGTTCTGCCTACGCACCGTTATTGTCGTCCCATCATTCCCAGCGCAAGGCTTTGGATCTGCGGTCGCGCCTTTTTGAGCTGGTATCATTTCACCATCAACGTAGATGGCTCTGAAAAAAAAACCGTCCATCAAAAAGGCGGTCACCACGGATCAGCCCATCAAAGAAAGGAACATAGAAAAAAATGGAAGGAAGGAAGAATAACGCTCTTCCATGCACAGCTCTCTTTCTTCGCCTTCGTGACAACGGTCAGGTTGGAGACGTGTGATATCGAAGCCAGTGCCTCTCCACGAAAACCATAAGTCGTAAGATGAGACAAGTCTGAGAATTTGGATAGTTTGGATGTCGTGAAGCGATGCGCGAGTATCGGAAGGTCTGATTTCTGCGAATGGAATGACCAACGAGCGCCGACTGTTAGCTAACTTGGCTGTGGCTACTGCGCTGATGCTGATGACTTCGGACTCGGAAAGGGAAAGAGACCCACCTTTATTCCACATCCGTTATCCTGTATCTGAAGCAGTTTCATACCCCCGTCCCGAACGGTGATACGAATCGATGTAGCGCCCGCATCCAAACAGTTTTCAAGTAGTTCTTTGAGGGCAGAAGCCGGACGGTGTATGATCTCAAGACCAGTGCATCAGAGCGAGCGCGTACAATGACAGGGGAAAACGGGCGTGAAATGGCAGATGGTCACGGTAGAACCGAACCGGAATGGAATGGAGGACTTACCTCGCCTGCAGCAATCCGGTTGATGACTTGATCTTGTAACCGGCGGATTGGCTTTGGCTCTGGTTGACTTTCTATTGTCGGACGCGTGCTGTCCATACTGTGTACAGTATATGTATGCGCGAAATGCGCGAACAGACCGGGGCAGAACAAAGTCCGCAGTCGTACACTGGCACGTGCCTGTCAATCTTCCATGTAAAGTAACTCTTGATGTAACCTCCGCCTCGGTCGCGAGTATCTGCAAACCTCGTCCGAGCTATCAGGCTCTCCTTCTCCCTCTCTTACTTGTCTACCATCCCCAATGGCCACCGCAGAAGTCTCCAACAACCCCGCCGATGCATCCGCCGCATTGCCGCCACCAGACAGGTATCGCGGCGCAGTAGTGGAGGTAACGCACAATCCATCAATCAATCAAGAGCGCCCCAGACATCTATCTGACCATCTCGCAAATGACCTTTCTCTCTTTTTGTTTTTTAAAAAAAACTGTAGGACTTGCAACTACCACCGGCATTTTGTTTACCTGGAACCGAGCTTATCGCCCGTGCGATTGAACTCGCGTATGATCGCGACTTTTCGCACATACCGTAAGTAACGGACTCCCATCCACGCCTCAAACCAGTCGTTCACGTTCATCCGTTCCATCGCTCCTCACGCCACCAATTCAAACGTAACGTCACAAACAGTGTTCTCGGCAAACATCGTAATCTGCTGGGCTACGTCGAAGTCGCGAACCTAAAGAAGAGATGGGAGGCAGGCGAGGTGAACCCGGTGAGTGTAATGTGTTATTATCAATTCTTCTTCTGGCGACACGGGACTTACAAAGCGAGCTGTTCTGCTGTTATGTGACGTGTAGATAGACAAGATCTCTTCCTGCATGACGAGGTTTAATCGTTCGGCGAGAACGAACCCATACACGATTATCACTCCCGATACCGCCCTGGCTGACCTGGAGAGTTTCCTGAAAGATCACATCTTTGCACTCAGTACGTAGTTGTTGTTCTTTGAACTGGAAGGGCGTAGCCTGGATCATAATCGTCTTTTTTGTCTGTCTTTAGTCACCGATTACGAACGCAAGTTTGTGCTTGGAGTAGCAACACCCCAGGACCTTGAGGTGAACCTCTTCTGTGCTAGGCTTGGTTCACCCTCGGAATTGTTCGCCACTGATCCGATCTTGTTTCATCACAGACATTCGTCTCGCGGCGCGGCATCTAGACCCCATCATGCGATCTCGACTACTGTATGATTATTTTTTTATGCGTCATGCTCCTGCCAATACAGCTTGCCATATTTACACCGGGAGCTTTCTGTACTTTGACAATACAGCTGCAGTTGTCCGTATCGCATTTTTCCTCGTAACAGGCATATATAAAAGGCTTAAAGGGCTTAAAAACAGCGCATAATTTCTAAGATTACAATGTACAAGGTATGTGTAGTGTAAAGAAATGTATACATAGTTAGTTTAAGACAAATGTGCACTAAGCACGGCAGTGCTGAGGTAAGAATGGGTTGCGAACACCTGGAAGATACCCTGGGAGACAGGTGAGGAATCCTTCCGATTAAAAATGGGGGGTGCGGACGAACCAAAAACAATGGTTGGACACCAGGCAACCAAAAGAATGGCGATGTCTTGCGTTCCAAACGCTGTAGGGACCGTCCGATCCCTGATCAAGTCGATGACCGTACTCAACGAAGCAAGGATCAGGATAAAGAAGAAGACCCTAAAAACGAACCAAGTGGAGGTTTGTAATGGTTAGACAAAAAGGAGAAAACCACAACGCACAGTTGAAAAACGACCATAGACAAGATAGCTGGATGAAGTCCTGGTGGACGAACAATGGAAGGACGAGGCGTCGACCCTACGGGATCATCAAGCTCAATATATTGGTCACGGGTGATGAAGGGGCAAAACCTGCTCACGACAGAATTGTCTGACTGGCTTCAATGACGGTTCTAGGGAATCCAGGGACACCACTTTGCATTCACCCACGGAGGTATCTTCTTCACTCATCACCATGAGGCTGTCCCTATCCACACTGTCGACCTCTGGCAACTTCCTCAGCGTACGATCCATGTACGTGATGCTCGGGCAGGATCCAATAATATCACAGCTTTCCCTACTCGTTAAACTCGTAAGAAGTTGGCGATGCGAGGAGCAAGGTGACGAGGGCAGGTTCTCCAGGCGCCTCGCGAGGGAGGCACGATCCGCTTCGAGCCGTGCCCGCGCATATTCTGGCGAAAGTTCCAAGCTAGGACGTAAGCCGCTCGGGGGCGACCGTGTGGGGAGATGAAACCTTGGCATTCTCTCGCCAATTTCAAGCGAGATTGGGGCACGTAAAGGTGACGTAGGAGATCTCGGTGGTTCTTCAGAGACAGTTGCGTCGTGAATGGGGTCTGTCTCTGGATCACAGCTCGAAGAGGCAAACCGGTTATCGCAGGGCTCTCCTGTCGCACCCAGCTGAGCGACATGTTGTGGACATAGCATGGGGAAGGTCATTGGGGGAAAAGTAGGTTGCTCAATCGGAAAATGGGGGGCGGATAGCATTGACTCGATAGTTCTGGGGGTCATAGGAACGGAGACACGCGAAGACGATCGGGACAATGAGCCGCGCAGCCGTACGTCGACAGTCATACTCGTATGACCATCGAGGATCGGAGGTGGAAGTTTATCGGATACACCGTTAACGGGTGTGGCAGCTGACAGTCCAGACTTCATCATGCGAGAACCATTGCTGACGACATGGGCTGACAGAGTTTGATTATGGTCGCCTCCTGTGTGAAGTTCGCGTATTTTGGCGTGCATCTGAAGGATACGCACAGCGGTCACAATAGAAAGGATGAAGCAGGGCGTGAATAAAACAATTGGGGCACCGGCGTAGCCTAGGAGACGAGGCCTGATAAAGATGAGACGTGAAACGCACCCCGGGAGGCGACAGCCGGACATACCATAATGGGGAGGTGTTATCGCAATGCAGGTCGCTCACCGGATGGACGGAATCTGTCTTTAGGACAGCGACCAAATATGCTGTGAAAGCCAGCAAAGGAACGACTACGACGAAAAAATAGTAGGCCCTTCGCCATAGCAGAGCACTGGAAGGTGAGCTTTAGCTCTCACGTTCGACAACTACAACGACGAAAGCCTTACGACGCCGATGCCTGTATCGAACGGTATGGCTTAAAGACCGTGAGATACGAGGCCCAGGTAAAGCATCCGCATATGCCTGTGAGAATGTGGAAACATTGTCCGATGATCACGGTCTGTACGACACAAAACCAGTGCGGCATGTTGAAAGGATTCATTCTCCATATCATGCCTAGGCAATCGAGGATCGAGGTGAGAAAGCGAGGAAAAGGAGAAAGTACGCACCAAGGGCGAACACAACCTCAAGGACGGTGACCGTGATGCAGTAGAGCACCGAGGCCCAGTATGTCCCAATTGCCGAGGCAAATGGGATGAAGGCGAGCCAGGTCGCTGGGACACCTGAGAGGGCAGGTGAGAGTGAGAGCGATGGGAAACATGAGGGACGGACCGAGGATTGCAAAGGTGAACCAGAGGACCCTGAGGGTGAGGGAAAGCATTGTTTTCCACCTGGAGAAACATTTTACAAAGGGAGGCTAAAAGAGAGGGAGAAGAGGACCCCTGGTTGCGATCTGACGAGTTCGAATCATCGTCATCAGGTTCAATTAAGTTCCACCCTTCGATCCATCACTGATCTCCGAATACCCATTTCCCATCTCCTCAACCATTCTCCCTCCGACTCTCCAATCATCCCTCTCCCTCCCTCCATCCTCCCCCCAACCACACCGCTCTCCACTACACGCCCCCGTTTCCTCAACGCATAGGCGCTTCCCCCAACCGCCCAACGCCCACCACCGCGCCAATGGAAGCGCTGGAATAACCATATTAAGGGATATATCAACGTGATGATGAGCAGAAATTTGAGCCACGGATTGGATATAGCTCGTGCGATGGCCCTATCAGGACGCACGATCACGGTTCTCCGCCCTAACTTGAAACAAACATGGACGTGATCACCATTATAATGCGTTGATTGGATGACGGCTCGAATTGCCGACTCTAGAGTGGCGAGGTCCCATCCGTATATAACCTAAATGAGTTCGCGGCCGACGCGGCCGACGCGTGCCTCCACTAAGTAATCGAGTCGGCCTGAGAATTAATCGGGTCGTACCTTCTCATATGCAAACTCTTTAAAGATCTTCCGGCTCTGACAATAATTGTCTGCCCACTGACGCAGTGTCCAAGAGGACTTTAGGACGTCCGTGCTGTGCGGATGCTGGGCTGCACTTGTCTGAAACGAGGTGGGTCCGTTACTCGTATCGTTAGGTCCCACCCATAGCGGCAGCCCGCGCCTGTGTCGCTCCTCTCGCCAAGCCTTGAACCGCTTCTTGGCGTGACTGTCCGCCTTGGAAGTATTACCAGGAAGCCCGGTTTCTCTACCCATGCGGCCCCTATATGCAGGCTCTTCGTCCCCTACAGTCCACTGTGTCGCACGGGGAGGGACAGGCTGCCCAATCTTGAAGTCAAAGTCGGTAACTGTTACAGTATATCTCTCCGTTTCGGTATGCTGGCGACCTTGCGGATCTGTCTTGCTGACAAAACGCGTGCGTGTTTCATTGTGTGTGCCACGACAATGGATGTGGAAGGTTGGTGGCGTCTCGGCCTGTGAAAGCAAAAAGCGATAAAGTGCCTCGCCTGTTAGGGCCGAAATGAATACAGGGAAAGAAACAGGGCGTGAGAGTAAGGAATGATCATGCATCATGCATCACGCACCGTCTTCATTCAGATGGTGGTCATGGGAAATGATCTCGCCACCTCTCGACACCCAGTGTTCTGCTTCGTACGGCGTAAACTCGGGAGGCTCTTCACCACCCTCAGGGAACGCCTCAGCAACCCCGTCAAATTCCACGACCGCATCTCCCCCGCTCTCGTTGAAAGAAGGCGGTGGGAGTTCCGAAGGACCAGCTTCGTTGCTATTGGCCGCGCTTAACAGAGGTCGTTCTTTGTGTGTCATGACAGTCGATAGATGAGATGAGATGCCACACGCTACAGTAGTCACAACAAGCTTTGATCCCAATGAATGTGATCACGGGGCTAAAACGCAAAAGAGACGGCCGCCGTGTGAAATCAATTAACGAAAGAAATGATGGGCTTTTGCCCTGTCACTGACAGGAACGACCTGGCAAGTGGCCTCACATGACATGATGATACTGTTCCACTGGCACCCCAACGTTCCTATCTTTTACGTTGTACACTCAAACTCGTCCGCTGAATACTGTATTGTCCGCAGGAAAACAATCATGGTGCCCGACCATCACATCTGTTCCGCCACTGGTTATGCCGGTTGTCACCGGTCCTGTGCCGCTCCCAGTCTCCTGTATCCAGCCTGTGCTACCGACCTGTACGGTAGTCATCGAGTCATCACTGCATTGATATTCGATATAGTTTTTTGGTGGTTGAGTCACTGCCAAACTGACCTATCACAGCCCGTAATAAATGGGTTGCTATCACGTTCGCTGCCGCCCGCAATGTGACTCACCTCAACGACTCTGTGATAGCCGCATAAATACTCCTTGCGGGTCAGCAAAATAAAACTCGTCAACCTAACATCACCACCGAGCTCTTAGACACCAACAGCCCAATGACGCGTCTTCACTCTCACCAACAACCAACCACAACAACGACACCCACAGTCACCGTGGCCGCACGCAAACTTGCCAACAAACAGCGACGCAAGGCCGGCCGAGAGGTGAGACAATCTCCGTATGGATCGATGCCGTCATTCCTCGCCCTAACACAATGCATGATTTCTCTCCCGCAGCGACACGAGGAGCGCAAAGAACAG
>WNFS01003211.1_pt1 | contig 12374 bp, 3 predicted proteins | sample 5400141 | NCBI WGS metagenome assembly WNFS01 (sample SAMN13153358, study PRJNA577476) | soil metagenome | isolation source: 60 cm saprolite under Madrone tree | place: USA:California | collected 2016-06-14 | reverse complement strand
CGAACGAAAGCGGCGCGAACTGCAGGAACACGTCCGCGGGGTGCGCGGAGAAGAAGTCGGCATTGCGCACGAGCCGCACGATCCCGCGGTGCGGTACGCACACACCCTTCGGTCGACCCGTGGACCCGGAGGTGAACATCACGTACGCGAGCTGCTCGGCGCCTGTGGTCCTCTGAGGGCTTGTCGCGCTTTCGGAGTCGATGGTTGCGGCTTCGAGACGAAGCGGGATCACCCTCACGCCGCGATCGGCGAGGTGAAAAAGCTGCCGCTCCCTCGTCAGCACGACGCGCACCTGCGCGTCCTCAATCTCGTAGGCGACCCGATCATGCGCGTCTTCGATGTCGACTGGCAGGTAGGCTGCCCCCGCCTTCATGATCCCGAGCAGGCTCACGATCATCTCGGTCGAACGCTCGGTGCTGACGCCAACAACCGACCCAGCACAAACGCCGAGCCGCTGCAGGTAGTGCGCCAGACGATTGGCGCGCTCATTCAGCTCGGCATAGCTGACCGACCCGCCTTCGAACTCTAGGGCCACCGCATCCGGCGCGCGCTGCACCTGCTCCTCGAACAGTTCTTGGACGGTTGCGTCTCGCGGGTACGTCGTCGTCGTCCGGTTCCACTCGACGAGCAGCTGTCTGCGCTCCGCAGCCGTCAGTATTGAGAGTTCAGAAAGCCGCTGGGCCGGATCGGCGACAGCGCTCTCGAGCAACCGTTCGAAATGACGTGCGGTTCCCGCAACGGTGCCCTCGTCAAACAGGTCGGTGTCGTACTCGATAAAACCGTTCAGTCCATCGCCGGTTTCTGCGAGGTCCACGCGAAGATCGAACTTGGCGGTCTGCGCCCCGATCTCGAACGGCGACGGCGCGCTCTCGAGTACCGGCTCCGCCCTTTCGTCGGCGCCCGACCCGTAAATCTGGAACGTGACCTGGAACAGCGGGTTCCGGCTGAGGTCGCGCCTCGGGCGCAGATCCTCCACAAGCTTCTCGAATGGCACGTCCTGGTTGGCGAACGCCTCGAGCGCGACCTTGCGGACGCGCGCGAGCGCCTCTTCGAACGGCGGGTCCTCGGACAGGTCAGTCCGCATGACCAAGATATTCACGAAGAAACCGATCAGCGGCTCCACTTCGACGTGGTGGCGGTTAGCAATGGGCACGCCAACGACGATGTCGCTTTGTCCTGAGTAGCGAAGCAGTAGCGTCTTGAACACGGTCAGGAGGGTCATGAACAGCGTCATCCCGTGTTTGGCACTCAGCGTCCGAAGGGCGCCGTAGAGATGCTTGTTGATCCGCAGCGGATACCTCGCGCCGAGGAAGCGCTGCACCGCGGGGCGGGAGCGATCGGTTGGCAGATCGAGCACCGGAAGATCAGCCAGCTGCGTCCGCCAGTACGCGAGCTGGCCGTCGAGCTTGTCACCGCGCAACAACTTCCGCTGCCATACCGCATAGTCCGCGTACTGGATCGGCAACGGGGGCAGCGTCGTCTCCTGGCCAGCCGAACGCGCCTCGTACAACTGCGACAGCTCGCGCAGCATAATCGTGAACGACCAGCCATCGAAGACGATGTGGTGCATCGTCAGCAACAGGATCGAGTCTCGGTCCGAGCGGCGCAACAATGTGGCTCGCAGCAGCGGGCCAGACGACAGGTCGAAGGGCGTGCGCGCGTCCTCGGCCGCGAGCCGTCGAGACTCGCCTTCACGCTTCGACTCCGAAAGGTGGACCAGATCGATGATCGTCAACGGCACGTGCAGCTCAGGGACGATGATCTGCACTGGCTCGTCATCGATGACGCCGAACGCCGTGCGCAGCGCCTCGTGCCGCCTCGTCACCTCGTTCAACGCCCATTCGAGCGCGTCAACCTGAAGACCGAAGGTCAGGTGCAACGCGCTGCTCTCGTTGTAGAACCAGCTGCCGGGCGCGAGCTGGTCGAGAAACCAGAGCTGGCGCTGCGCAAACGAGAGCGGCGGCGGATCGAGGCTGCGATCGCGAGGCCGGATCGCGCCATCGGCCTCCTGGACGTTCAACAGCAGCTTCTCTAGGACGACACGTTTCTCCGGCGACAGATTCGCGATGCGCTTGTGAAGCAGCCGTGAGTCCATGTGTGTCACCGCCCCCTGTTCGGCGAATTCTTCGGGGTCGAATCGGGCGCGCCATTGTCCGGCTGGAGCATCGCCGTGATCTGCGCTTCGGTGAGCTGTTCGACCTGTTCGAGCAGGCGTGCCACGGTGTCGAGATCACCGAGGCTACTGCCCGACGCGTCTGCCTGCTCGGCGAGGCGCGCGATCGTCGGCGCATCGAACAGCTGTTGGATCGACATTTCGAACTGGAGCAGGTTGCGGACCTGCGAGATGACCTGGATCGCCAGGAGTGAGTGCCCGCCCAGCTCGAAGAAGTTGTCGTAGATACCGATGGGAGACACCCCAAGCAGCTCCTGCCAGACAGTCACCATCATCTTCTCCGTGTCCGACCGTGGCGCGGCGTACGCGTTGGCCAGCGAGGGACGAGGGTGGGTGGCGCGCGGAGCCGTCGCAGATGGGTCACCGTTAACTGCGCTCCCGGTCGCAATCGCATCGGGTCCCTGCTCCATTGACAACTGAAGCTCGCTCGGCGAAACTGCCACCTGCGGCAACTGGGACGCGAGAACGTGCAGAAACGCTTCTGCCCCTTCGTTGGGCGCGATGCCTCGCTCGAGGCTGGCGCGCCGTGACTCTTCGAGCTCGGGCGGCACGTTGGTCTCCACGGCCATGCCGACCGCGCGCCACGTGTCCCAGTTAATCGCCGCCACCGGCCGTCCCTCGGCGGCGCGCGACTGGGCGAAGGCATCGAGGAAATTGTTCGCGGCGCAATAGTCCACCTGGCCGAAGCCTCCATAGACCGATGCGAGCGATGAGCAGACGGCGAAGAAATCGAGAGACGTGTGTGCCAACAGTTCGTCAAGCAGCAGGGCGCCAGCAACCTTCGGTGCGAGAACGCCCAGCGCAGCCTGTGGTGTCTTCAGCTGGATCACCCCGCCGCCAGCAATGCCCGCAGAGTGGATCACGCCGTCGATCGTCCCGAACCGTGCGATTGTCGTATCGATGATGCGCGTCATGGCGCTGCGATCGGCAACGTCTGCGGCCTTGATGATCACCTCGGCTCCGGCCGCTTCCAGCTCCTGCAGGGCGTGCAGCTTGCGGCTGGTGGGGTTGTCGTCGCCGTGCGATGCTATCCACTCGGTCCATCCATCACGTTCCGGCAAGGCAGAGCGGCCGATGAGCACGAGCCTGGGGGCGTTGACGGCACGTGCGATCTTCAGCGCGAGGCTCAAGCCGATGCCGCCGAAGCCGCCGGTGATCAGGTAAACGCCTCGCTCCTTAAGCGATGCTGGCACTCCGCCGGCCTCGAGGCGGAACGGCTCGAAGCTGTGAAGGAAACGGTGCCCGTCGCGGTACGCCACCAGCGTCGCCGTCAGCTCGATCGTCACCTCGTGGATTACCTGGTCGGCGATGGAGTCCGCGGATTCGCCTGCGGAAATGTCGATGCTACGGCAGGTCACGCGCTCGTACTCCTGCGGTATCACGCGGCACGGCCCTAGGGCCAGGGCCTTTGCGGCGCATACGCGATCGGTCCCCATCACCGCTTGCATTCCGTCCGAGACGATCTCGATGCTCACATCGAACGGGCTCAGCTTGCCGAGTGCCTGGGCCAGGCACATGAGGCTCATGAAGCCCCTCTGCTGAAGTCGATTCGCTGCTTCCGCCGGGGGTTCATTCTCCCCCTGCGTCACTAACCACAAGTGCACGATGCGGTCCGGAAGGGCGGCGAGTCGATCGAGGTCTCGAAGCAATTCGTCGTAGTCGGCGACGGCGTCGGGGCGCAGCGAATATCGGCCCACCGCGTCGCGGCCGAATCGCTCGCCGGGATCGGCGACGGTGATCGTGTGGCCCTCGCGCTCGAGGCGTCTCGCCATGGCATCGGCGATCCCACAGGCATCCGCCAGGAGCAGCCAGCGCTGCGGCTCGCGCGTGGAAGACGGCGGCGTCCGCTCCACCTTGCCCCAAACGGGCACGTAGAACCAGTCGCACAACGGGCGCCTCGCCGAGGCTACGCCAGACGGCTCCGGTTTGTCCGGCGGTCCGATCCAGTAGCGCTGCCGCTCGAACGGGTATGTCGGCAACGATAGTCGGCATCGCTTCTCCGACGCGCTGAAGGCCGGCCACGTGATGGTTGTACCGGCGAGCCAGAGCCGCCCCAACGCGTCAAACATCGATGACGCGCGTTCCCGCGCCCCGTCGCCGGCCAATGACGCAAGAACAATGCGGTTGGCGGAAGCGCCGGTCTGATACCGGACCAATGAGCCGAGCGTTCGGCCTGGGCCGACCTCGAGGAACATCCAATCGGGATCCTCGAGTAGCGCGGCGATACCGTCCGCCAGTCGCACCGCCTCTCGCAATTGGCGACCGTAGTACTGCGGGTCCGTCGCCTCGCCCTCTGTAATCCAGGTGCCGCTGACGTTGGACAGGTAGGGAATCGAGGGCGGCTGAAGGCGAACGGTCCTCACTGCGTCCACGAACGGTGCGACGGCATCATCCATCATCGCTGAGTGGAACGCGTGCGACGTGGCTAGCCGCTTCGACCGCAAGCCGCGCGCGGCGAGCCTACGCTCGAAGTCCTCGATCAAGTGCAAGGCGCCCGACATCACGCATGACGCCGGTCCGTTTATGGCAGCGACGTTCAGGCCGTCGCCCGCCGCGGCGAGCGCCGCGTCCTCCGACAACGGGACAGCAATCATGGCGCCCGTCGGCATGCGGTCCATCAGCCGACCTCGCTCGGTCACCAGCATGAGCGCAACGTCGAGGCTCATTACGTCGGCGAGGCAGGCCGCGACGTACTCCCCGATGCTGTGGCCAATCATCGCCTGCGGCACGACGCCCCAGTCCATCCAGAGCTTCGCAAGCGCGTACTCGACGGCGAAGAGCGCCGGCTGCGTGTACACGGTGCGCTTCAACTGTGCGGTGGCGCCATCAGTGTCGGACGCCGGGTATAGGAGATCACGCAGGTTGGTCCCGAGGCGCGGCTGCAGGAGATCGCAGCAGCGATCGAGATACTCGCGGAACCGCGGTTCCGTGTCGTAGAGCTCCCGTCCCATGCCAACGTGTTGCGTGCCCTGCCCCGGAAACAGGAACACCAGCGGGCGTTCGCGTGCGTCTCCCTCGTTCGTGAAAACCCGCTCCGGATCACGCCCTTCGAGCCAGGAAGCGGCCGCCGTCGCGTCGCGTGACGAGCTCATGAGCACACGACGATGCCGGAATGCCTTTCGACCGACTTGGTACACGTACGCCACGTCGGCGAGGTTCTCGTCCGGCCGCGCGCGCAAATGCGCCGCAAGGTTGTCGGTCTGCGCCTCAAGGGCCGTCTCGCTCTTCGCCGACAACGGGACCAGCACATGCGCGCGCGCCGGGCCGGAGCGTTCGACGGCTGGCGCCTCCTCCAACACGCAGTGAGCGTTCGTGCCGCCCATGCCGAACGAGCTAACGCCTGCCCGCAGCGGCATGCCGCTGGTGCGCCACTCGCTCAGTTGGGTGTTAACGAAGAACGGACTGCTCGCGAAGTCGATCTCCGGGTTCGGCTCGCAGTAGTGCAGCGACGGCGGAAGCTCCCGATAGTGCAGCGCTAGCGCCGTCTTGATCAGCCCAGTCACGCCAGCCGCCGGGTCGAGGTGGCCGATGTTGGTCTTCACCGAGCCGATCGCACAGAATCCTTTCTTGTCGGTCCGGGTGCGGAAGGCGTCTGTCAAGGCGGTGACTTCGATGGGATCGCCGAGCTGCGTCGCGGTGCCGTGCGCTTCGACGTATGTAATCGTGTCGGGTTCGACCTCGGCCATTGCGTGGGCCGCAGCAACCACCGCCGTTTGGCCGAGAACGCTCGGTGCGCTGTAGCCGACCTTGTAGGAGCCGTCGTTGTTGAGGGCAGCGCCTCGGATGATCGCGTAGATATGATCGCGATCGGTCAACGCGTCGGCCAGACGCTTCAACACCACGACGCCGACGCCGTTCCCGGAGACGGTTCCTCGGGCGGAGGCGTCGAAGGCACGGCAGTGGCCGTCGGGCGACATGATCCCGCCCGGCACGTACGCGTAGCCCTTGCGCTGCGGGATGCTGATCGCCGCGCCGCCGGCTAGCACCATGTCACACCGCTGGTTCCACAGCGCATCACACGCGACGCAGATGGCCACGAGCGACGTGGAGCACGCGCTCTGGACCGACATGCTCGGACCCGTCAGGTTCAGCTTGTACGAGACGTGCGTCGTCAAGTGATCCTTGTCGTTCAGGAGCAGCAACTGCATGGGGTCCGCGTAGACTGCGCGGTCAGGGCTTGCGTACACGTTGTAGAGGTACGTGCTGAGCGCCTGCCCAGCGTAAACGCCAATCGCACCGTCGTACGCGTCCGCGTTGTAGCCGGCATCCTCCAGACTCTCCCACGCGCACTCGAGGAAAAGCCGCTGTTGCGGGTCCATCACCTCCGCGTCGCGAGCGCTGAAGCCGAAGAAGAGCGCGTCGAACAGGTCAACGTCGTCCAGCACGCCGCCCGCGCCGACGAAGTTCGGCTGTTCGGAAGCGGCGAGCGGAATACCGGCCAGTTCGAGTTCCTCCGGACTGAAGAACGAGATCGACTCGACCCCATTCCGCAGGTTCTGCCAGAACTCGCGTGTAGTGCGCGCACCGGGAAAGCGCCCACTCATGCCGATGATTGCAATGCTGTCCATAGTTCCTCTGCTCGGCGTCAATCTCGCGCGACCGCGCCGGTTGTGTCGACGGCGGCCTTCGTTCCGAGGAACGCCGCCAACGCGCCAATCGTCGGATGGCGGAACATGTCCACGATGGCGAGATCGATTCCGATGCGCTCGCGCAACCGCGCCTGGAGTCGAACGAGGAGAAGCGAGTGCCCTCCGAGATCGAAGAAGTTCTCGTCCACGCCCACGCGGTCGAGCGAGAGCAGTTCCTGCCACACCAGCGCAATCGCGCGCTCCAGCTCAGTACCAGGCCTGCGCAACGGCGCCGCGGTGGCGCGACCGCCGTCCGGCGGCGGCAGCCGTTTACGGTCGACCTTGCCGCTCGCGGTCACCGGCATCGTCGAGAGGCTGACGAACCGGGCAGGCACCATGAACTCGGGCAGGCTCAACCGCAGGTGCTCCTTGAGCGCATTCGGATCGATCTGTGACGAGGGCTGCGCGTAACGCGTCTCGTAGCCATCGGCGAAGAGCGCCGCGTAGAAGTCGTTCGAGCGCCAGGCCACATCGCAGTACCGCGAGAAGATCTCAAACGGGACGTCAACTCCATGCTGGCGGACAATGCGACCGTTCACGCGGTAGTCGGGCGTCAGCGCGTCCTCGGCCGATGCCCTCACGCAGATGAGCGCGATCGAATCGCCCGCGCTGACGTCGACCGCCGGCGAGAAGGCAGGAAGGTAGATGGGCAGCCAGTGATACTCGTCCCGCAAGGCGTCGATCACCTGGCCCTCGCCGATTTCGGCAACGAGCCACAGGAGAAAGCCGTCCAAGTGACCTTCTTTCGCGACCGTCAACGTCGTCTCGACGACCGAGCCCTCTGGAACGTGGTCGCTGAAGTCCAGCGTCTCGAACAGCCCGTCGTCCGACACGAGCCACGACCGTCGCGCGTGATCGATGCAGACGCGGACGTCGAATGGGTGGCCCACCTTCCCGAAGACCTTCTCCGCGTACGGCCCTGAGATCTGGGTGAACCGTGGTGACGTCCGTAGTTTTTTTGGGAGCGAGACCGCCGCAATCCGAGTGGCACTGGCGCGTGGAATCATCACGCCGCCCGGCTTCAGGAAGCGGTGCGCGCGGTTGAGAATGGGCGCTACACCCTCGGACGAGGCAATCATCCCAAGCAGCTCGGAAACGCAGACGTCCACTCGCTCCGGAAGCTCGACGCGCCGGGCGTCGCCGAAGATCAGGTGGATGCGATCGGCCAGCTCCAGCCTCGCAATCAGCTCCCGCGCGGCGGCGTACGACTCCTCCAGCATTTCGATCGCATACACGCGGCGGGCGCCTGCATCGACGCACATCCGTGCGAGCAGCGCGTCAGCGCCCGTGCCGATGTCCACCACCGTCCGGTCGCGCACGACGCGACTGATGGCGGCGCGATATTTGTCATTGCGCTGAGTGTCGCTCGTCATCGCGTGGTACAAAAGCGGGTCGTACAGGAAGTACTCGCCAACCGACGGCCACAGCTCGGGCTGCGTCACGGGAACCACGTGGGCCACAAGACGTCGGTCGCCCATGGCATCCGTTTGGACCGTAACGGCGCAGGCTTCGACGGAGGGATGCGCTGAGAGAGTCGCTTCCACTTCTCCCATCTCGACGCGGAACCCGCGAATCTTCACCTGGTCGTCGAGCCGCCCCAAAAACTCGATGTTGCCATCCGGCAGGTATCGGGCGCGATCGCCGGTCTTGTACATCCGCCCACCGGTCTCAGCACCCCAGGGATCGGGGATGAACTTCTCACGCGTGAGCCCGGCATCTCCGACGTACCCCGAAGCGAGACCCGCGCCGCCAATCACGAGCTCTCCCGCTACGCCAACCGGAACAGGGTGGCCGCGGCGATCGAGGATGTAGGTACGCGTGTTGGCGATGGGCCGGCCGATCGGAACCGACGAGCGGTAGTCCCCCTGCTCGCACTTGTAGATCGTCGCGGAGATAGTCGCTTCGGTCGGGCCGTAGACATTGTAGAGCTCGAGGTGCGGGAAGGAGAGCAGCACGCGCTCGGCAAGTGCCTTCGGCAGCGGCTCGCCACCGCACGTGATGCGCCGGAGCGACCGGCACGCTCCGAAGTCCGCGTGGTCTATCAGCAATGCAAGCTGCGACGGAATAACGTCGATCGCGACGATCCCGCGCGACCGAATCATGCCGACAAGCGCATCGACGTCCAGGTGTTCACTGGGCCCTGCAACCACCAAGCCGGCGCCCTGTGTCAGGGGCGCAAGGATCTCGAGCGTCGCGACATCGAAGCTGAGCGCGTACTTGTGCAGCAGCCAGTCGCCCGGCTCCAGCGGGAAGGCGTCCCGCCACCACTGCATGTGGTTCAGAAGCGCTCCGTGCGCCACGAGCACCCCTTTGGGCCGGCCGCTCGATCCCGACGTGTAGACGATGTACGCCGGATCCGTGTAGAACACGCGCACAGTCGGTGGCGTGGTAGGGGCGCGCTCAATGTATCTCCGCTCGTCGTCGAGGCACAGCACGCGGGATTCGACGAACGCCAGTCGCTCGAGATGGCTGCGCAGGGTAATCGTGAGCGCCACCGCGGAGTCCTCGATCATCAGCGCCAGGCGATCCGGAGGGTATGCGGGATCGAGGGGAACATACGCGGCGCCTGCCTTCAGCACCGCGAGCAGCGCGACGACACTGTCCACGGAACGATCCAGGCACAGACCGACGCGCGACCCGCGCGTCACGTGCCGCTCGAGCAGCACATTCGCGAGTCGATTCGCCTTCAGCTCCAAATGCTCGTACGAGAGGGTGACGTCGTCAGCGATCAGCGCGGTCGCCGCCGGCATCCGCATGGCCTGGCGCGCGACCAACTCGTGCACCGGGACGTCGTCTCCGTACACGACGCCTGTCGCGTTCCAGACCTCGAGCAACTGGCGGCGCTCGTGGTGCGACAGCAGCCGCAGCCGCGAGATCGGCTGGTCCGGATCGTCGAGGAGGCTCTCGAGCAGCACGTAGAAGTGGGCGATCAGACGGGTGATCGTTGGCGGCTCGAACAGGTCGGTGCTGTACTCGAGGGTACCGGACACGCCCGCCGGCGTGTGGCACAGATCGACTGCGAGGTCCAGCTGCGTAGTCCCCTTCTGGACGATCACCACCTTCGATCCGGGCGTCCCTTGCCCCTGCGCGTGCACCACCTGGAACGTGACCTGGAACAGCGGGTTCCGCGACAGGTCGCGTGGCACCTTCAGCTCGTCCACCAGCTTCTCGAGCGCGACGTCCTGGTGCGCGAGTGCGCCGAGAACGATCTCCCGCACGCGGCCAACGGCTTCACGGAACGTCGGGTCGCCGGACAGGTCCGTCCGGATCACCAGCGTGTTAATCAGACACCCGATCAGCGATTCGGTGTTCGGGCGATGACGTCCCGCCACCGGTGTGCCCAGGACGATCTCGTCCTGCCCGGTATACCGGTGCAGCAGCACCTGGAACGCGGTGAGCAGCACGACGTACATCGTGGTCTGCTCGCTGCGAGAGAGCGCCTCGAGTCCGCGCGTGATGTCCTGCGGGATCGAGATGAACTGGCGCAGGCCGCGGTAGGTCTGCAGCGCCGGCCGCGGATGGTCCGTAGGAAGATCGAGAACGGGCAGGGCCGCCAGCCGCCGCTTCCAGTAGCCAATCTGCTCGTCCCCCCGCGCGCGGAGGAACTCCTGTTCTGCCTTCACGTAGTCCGTGAAGCGAATCGGCAGTTCCGGCAGCGGCGACGGTTCACCAGCCTGGAATGCGGCATAGAGGGCCGTCAGTTCACGCGAGAACACCTGCAGCGACCATCCGTCCGCAACGATGTGATGCAGGTTCAGGAGGAAGAGGTATTCGTGCTCGGCCACCCTGACGAGCGACGTGCGAAGCAGCGGGGCGCGCGTGAGATCGAACGGCCGCCTGGCTTCGGCCTCTGCGATCCGCATCGCTTCGGCTTCCCGCTCCGCGTCCGGCAGGTCTCGCAGGTCGATCACCGGGCACACTAGGTCGATCGCCTCCTCGATGACCTGAACTGGGCTGCCGTCGCGGACCATGAACCGAGCGCGCAGGCTTTCGTGGCGCCGGAGGATCTCGGTGAGCGCGCGTTGCAGCGCGTCAACGTCCACCGAGGCGTCGATCTGAACCCCCATGTCCACGCTGTAGAACGGGCTGTCCGGCGTCAGCGCCTGCAGGAACCAGAGTCGCCGCTGGGCGGACGACAACGGCGCCGTCCGCTCAGCTTCGGCGGCGGCTTCGCGCGCGAGCATCTTCTGGAGAATCAGCCGTCTCTCGGGCGAGAGACTCCCCATGCGCGCGCCGACCGATCGATCCGGCAGGTCGGATTTCATGCGACCCTAATATACGTTGCCGTTCCCGGTTCCATGTGCGGGTGTTCTCGGTTTCGGCCGTTGCGATTCGGGGTTCACGGTTCGGCGCTCGCGATGACAGCGAGGTCAGCAGCGAACGTGCTCAGGAACGCTCCGCACTGTTGATTCACGAAGAAGTGGTCGCCGGCGAGGAGTTGCAGCTTGAATCCGCGCCGCGTGTACATGTTCCATCCGACCAGGTCGCTGGGCACGACCATGCGGTCGTGTCGGCCTCCGTACACGGTGATCGGAATGTCGAGCGGCTCCTCGGGAAGCGGATAATACGTCTCACACATCCCGAAGTCGGCGCGAAGCGTTGGCAGCAGCGCCCTCGCGAGCTCGAGGTTGTGTAGCGCCTGGGCAGGAATCGCACCCGAACGCGCGACCAACTGCGCCAGGAACGCTTCGTCCGGAAGCAGGTGCAGCGGCAGCTCTCGATCCGGCACGTGCGGTGCGCGCGCGCTCGAGACGAACAGGTGCACGGGGGCGGCGATCTGTGCGCGCCGGAGATGCCGGACGAACTCGAAGGCGATCAGCCCGCCCATGCTGTGACCGAACACCGCATACGGCGCATCCAGCATCGGCCGCAGTACCGTCGTCAACACGCGGCCGAGCGCCGACAGGTTGATGATCGCGGGCTCATGCCAGCGACTCTCACGCCCCGGCAGCTGAACGGGCAATGCCTCCACCTCGGGAGGCATTGCCTCCTGCCAGCCACGGAACGCTGACACGCCCGCACCGGCGTACGGAAAGCACAGGACCCGCACCCGCGTCCGTGTGCGTGCTGGGTCGAACGCCGGCACCCATCGGCGCAGCTCGCGCAGGTCCGGTTCGGCAACGGAGCCCCCAGTACTGCGGTCGCCCGGCGCCATGGTGGTACGTCAGCCTAGAAGCGCTTCGTAGTCCACCATGCCCTGGATATAGGCGGCGTGCTGCTGCGGGCTGTGCCCGTAGCCCATTGACGCCACGGCAGCCTCGCTCTGTTGCGCGAGCGCCGTCTCGTAGTCCTTCAGCCCCTGGTAGTAGCCCGCTTCGTACGTCGCGTACCCTTCGCCGGTGCCGGCCGACTGACCGTAGCCTGACGGGTCGTACGCGTACGCGGATGGGTCCATGTACCCCGAGAGCGCCGCGTACTCCTCTTGCGACAGCTCTTTGCGCCGTCCGGACGTCCTGTCGATCTTCTCAACCTTCGCGATTTCGCCGGTCGCACTCACGATAGTGAAGACCCACTCCTCCGTCTGGCCAGCCTCCGATGTTGATGCGGCGGCGGGCTGTTGCGCTTCCTGCGCG
>WNFS01003378.1_pt1 | contig 12379 bp, 12 predicted proteins | sample 5400141 | NCBI WGS metagenome assembly WNFS01 (sample SAMN13153358, study PRJNA577476) | soil metagenome | isolation source: 60 cm saprolite under Madrone tree | place: USA:California | collected 2016-06-14 | reverse complement strand
CCGGTCGACATCTACGTGCCCGGCTGCCCGCCGACCGCCGAAGCGCTGCTCTACGGCGTGCTTTTGCTGCAGAAGAAGATCCGCCGCACCGGCACGATCGAGCGCTGATGGGTCTCGCGCCATGGATGAAACGCTCCACAAACTCGGCGAGATGATCGCCGGCGCGCTACCGGGTTCGGTCACGGGCCATCGGGTTGCGCACGGCGAGTTGACGATCAGCGTCAACGCGGGCGACCTCGTGAAGGTCGCCACCTTCCTGCGCGACGACGATCCGGGTGAAGATCGAGGTCGACGAGACGACGCCGGTGCCCTCGATCATCGGCGTCTTCCCCGGCGCCAACTGGTTCGAGCGCGAAACCTACGACCTCTACGGCGTGCTCTTTACCGGCCATCCGGACATGCGCCGGCTGCTGACCGATTACGGATTCGAGGGCCATCCGCTGCGCAAGGATTTTCCGCTCACCGGCTTCGTCGAGCTGCGCTACGACGACGAGCAGAAGCGCGTGGTGTACGAGCCGGTGCGGCTGGCGCAGGAATTCCGTAACTTTGATTTCCTCTCGCCGTGGGAAGGTCCGGGCTACCTGCTGCCGGGCGACGAGAAGGCGGGCAACGGGAAGGGCAGTTGAGATGGCATTCGCTCCGCCATTCCCCATTCGCACTTCGCCCGCGCGGCCGAGCTACTTCCATGGCTGAAACGGAGCTGCGCAACTTCACCATGAATTTCGGGCCGCAGCACCCGGCGGCGCACGGCGTGCTACGCCTGGTGCTGGAACTCGACGGCGAGGTGGTGCAACGCGTGGACCCGCATATCGGGCTGTTGCATCGCGGCACCGAGAAGCTGATCGAAGCCAAGACCTATCTGCAGGCGATCCCGTATTTCGACCGGCTCGACTATGTCGCGCCGATGAACCAGGAGCATGCCTTCTGCCTGGCGGCGGAAAAACTGCTCGGCCTCGCGGTGCCCAAGCGCGCGCAGCTCATCCGCGTGCTCTATTGCGAGATCGGGCGGCTGCTGTCGCATCTCCTCAACGTGACCACGCAGGCCATGGATGTCGGCGCGCTCACGCCTCCGCTCTGGGGATTTGAAGAGCGTGAAAAGCTCATGGGCTTCTACGAGCGCGCCTCCGGCAGCCGCTTGCATGCCGCCTATTTCCGCGTCGGCGGTGTGCATCAGGATTTGCCGCCGAAGCTCATCGACGACATCTCCGCGTTTTGCGATCCGTTCCTCAAGGTGTGCGATGATCTCGAGGAGCTGCTCACCGACAACCGCATCTTCAAGCAGCGTAACGTCGACATCGGCGTGGTCACGCTCGCCGATGCGTGGGCTTGGGGCTTCTCCGGCGTGATGGTGCGCGGATCGGGCGCGGCATGGGATCTGCGCAAGGCGCAACCCTATGAATGCTACTCCGAGTTCGATTTCGACATCCCCGTGGGCAGGAACGGCGACAATTACGACCGCTATTGCATCCGCATGGAGGAGATGCGCCAGTCGACCAAGATCATGAAGCAGTGCTTGCAGAAGCTCTCCGCGGGCGAAGGGCAGGGGCCGGTCGCGGTGGTAGACCACAAGATCGTGCCGCCCAAACGCGCCGAGATGAAGCGCTCCATGGAGGCGCTCATCCACCACTTCAAGCTCTACACCGAAGGCTTTCACGTTCCCGCGGGCGAGGTCTACGCCGCGGTCGAAGCGCCCAAGGGCGAGTTCGGCGTCTATCTCATCGCCGACGGCGGCAACAAGCCCTACAAGTGCAAAATCCGGGCGCCCGGCTTTGCCCACCTCCAGGCCATGGATTTCCTCTGCCGGGGCTACATGCTCGCCGACATAACCGCGATCCTCGGCTCGCTCGACATCGTATTCGGGGAGGTCGATCGCTGATGAGCGTCCGCCGCCTCGCCGATGCCGCGATCCAGCCCAAGAGCTTCGCCTTCACGATCGAGAATCTCGATTGGGCCAAGGGCGAGATCGCCAAATACCCGGAGGGCAGGCAGGCCTCCGCGATCCTTGCGCTGCTGTGGCGCGCGCAAGAGCAGGCCGGCGGCTGGCTGCCGCAAAAGGCGATCGAGCACGTCGCCGATCTCCTCGGCATGGCCAAGATCCGCGCGCTCGAGGTCGCGACCTTCTACACCATGTTCAACTTGGCGCCGGTTGGCCAATTCCACGTCCAGCTTTGCGGCACCACGCCGTGCGTGCTGCGCGGCGCCGACAAGCTGATCAAACTCTGCCACGACACGATCGGCGAGCCGCTCCAGATCAGCGGCGACGGCAAGCTGTCGTGGGTTGAGGTCGAATGCCTGGGGGCCTGCGTGAACGCGCCCGTTGCGCAGATCAATTATGATTATTATGAAGATCTTACCCCGGAAAACTTCACTAAGATCTTAGCCGATTTGGCGGCCGGCAAAGAGATCAAGCCGGGTCCCCAGGTCGCGCGCCAGTTCTCAGCGCCGAGTGGCGGCCCGACCACGCTCACTGATCCCGCCCTTTACGCGCATGGGAACGGCGGGCCGCCGCATGACCCGGCCTTGCGCGATGCCGACGCCAAGTGGCCGGGCGAGCCCGCGAACGTGCGCGAAGCGGCGGTGCCCAAATCTCCTGTCGGCGATTCATCGGTGAACAGGCGGTCGTGATGCTCGCGGATAAGGATCGCATCTTCAAGAATCTCTATGGCCTCTATGATTGGGGCCTTAAGGGGGCTCGCGCGCGCGGCGCCTGGGACGGCACCAAGGCCATCCTGGAGAAGGGCCGCGATTGGATCATCAACGAGGTGAAGGCCTCGGGGCTGCGCGGGCGCGGGGGTGCCGGCTTCCCGGCCGGACTCAAATGGTCGTTCATGCCCAAGCAGTCGGACGGCCGGCCGCATTATCTCGTGGTCAACGCCGATGAATCCGAGCCCGGCACCTGCAAGGACCGCGAGATCATGCGCCACGACCCGCATCTTTTGGTCGAAGGCTGCCTGATCGCCGGCTTCGCCATGGGTGCTCATACCTGCTTCATCTATATCCGCGGCGAATTCATCCGCGAACGCGAGCATCTGCAGGCGGCGGTGGACCAGGCCTATGCGGCCAATCTCATCGGCAAGAACAATGTCCACGGCTTTGATTTCGACATCATCGTGCACCACGGCGCCGGCGCCTATATCTGCGGCGAGGAAACGGCGCTGCTGGAAAGCCTCGAAGGCAAGAAGGGCCAGCCGCGCCTGAAACCACCGTTTCCCGCCAACGTCGGCCTCTATGGCTGTCCGACCACGGTCAACAACGTGGAATCGATCGCGGTGGTGCCGGACATCGCGCGGCGCGGCGCCGCCTGGTTCGCCGGCATCGGGCGGCCGAACAATACCGGCACCAAGCTGTTCTGCATTTCCGGCCATGTGGAGAAACCCTGCACGGTCGAGGACGCCATGGGGGTGCCGTTGCGCGAGTTGCTCGACACCCATTGCGGCGGCGTGCGTGGCGGTTGGAGCAACTTGCTCGCCGTCATTCCCGGCGGCTCCTCGATGCCGCTGATCCCGGCGCACGATTGCGAGCGTCTGCTCATGGATTTCGACGGCACCCGCGAGTTCAAATCCGCGCTCGGCACGGCGGCGGTGATCGTGATGGACAAATCGACCGACATCATCCGCGCCATGGCCCGCATCTCGTATTTCTACAAGCACGAGAGCTGCGGCCAGTGCACGCCCTGCCGCGAGGGCATGGGTTGGATGTGGCGGGTGCTTAGCCGCATGGCAGAAGGCCGCGCGCACAAGCGCGAGATCGACATGCTGATGGAGGTCACGACCCAAATCGAGGGCCACACCATCTGCGCGTTCGGCGACGGCGCGGCCTGGCCCGTGCAGGGGCTGATCCGCCACTTCCGCCACGAGATCGAGCGGCGCATCGACGACTACAGCGCAAACCCGCACCCGGAGCCCGTACGGGTGGCGGCGGAGTAAAGCAGAGAACGCTCCATGACGACGCTTCACCTCGCCCAATTGAATATCGGACGCATCCGCTATTCGCTCGACGACCCTCGCATGGCCGACTTCGTCAACAATCTCGACCGCGTCAACGCGATTGCCGAGCACACGCCAGGCTTCGTGTGGCGGCTCCAGGATGACAGCGGCAACGCCACCGCCATCCACGCCTTCGACGATCCGCGCATGCTCTTGAACATGTCCGTGTGGGAATCGGTCGACGCGCTGGAACGTTTCGTCTGGCAGACGGTCCACAAGCGTATCTACGGTCGCCGACCGGAATGGTTCGAGCCGCTGGATCGGCCGCACTTCGTCATGTGGTGGGTGCCAGCGGGTCATCGGCCCGACGTCGCGGAGGCGAAGGGTCGGCTTGAACATCTGTGGGCGCATGGACCGAGCGACTATGCATTCGGCTGGGAGAGCATCCCTTCCGCGCAGCTATGGAAGACGGCGCGCTGCGCGTGAGAAACGGAGCGAGGAGGATGAGCCGATCCGATCGGTTTTGGCGTGGCGTCACGTTGTTGGTGCGGCTGGACATGGCCGCTGGCATCGCCATTGCCGCTGGACTGTTGCTGGTGCTGGTGTGGCATTGACATGACCAAGCTCGTCGTCGACGGCAAAGAGATCGATGTCTCGCCGGACTACACGCTGCTGCAGGCGTGCGAGGCAGCGGGCGCGGAGATCCCGCGCTTCTGCTTCCATGAGCGCCTCTCGATTGCCGGCAACTGCCGCATGTGCCTGGTCGAGCTGAAAGGCTCGCCCAAGCCGGTCGCCTCCTGCGCGTGGGGCGTGCGCGACTGCCGGCCCGGCCCGAAGGGCGAGCCGCCCGAGGTTTTCACCAAAACCCCGATGGTGCGCAAGGCGCGCGAAGGCGTGATGGAATTCCTGCTGATCAATCATCCACTCGACTGCCCGATCTGCGACCAGGGCGGGGAATGCGACCTGCAGGACCAAGCGATGGCCTACGGCGTCGATTCCAGCCGCTTCAAGGAGAACAAGCGCGCGGTTGAGGACAAGTATGTGGGGGTCCTGGTCAAGACCATCATGAATCGCTGCATCCATTGCACGCGCTGCGTTCGGTTCATGACCGAGGTCGCCGGCGTGCCGGAGCTCGGCGCCATCGGGCGCGGCGAGGACACCGAGATCACGACCTATCTCGAGCAGGCCATGACCTCCGAGTTGCAGGGCAACGTGGTCGATCTCTGCCCGGTGGGCGCGCTCACCTCCAAGCCCTATGCCTTCGCCGCGCGGCCGTGGGAGCTCAACAAGGCCGAGTCGGTCGACGTCATGGACGCGCTCGGCTCGGCCATCCGCATCGATACCCGCGGACGCGAGGTCATGCGCATCCTCCCGCGCGACAACGACGACGTGAACGAGGAATGGATTTCCGACAAGACCCGCCACGTGGTCGACGGCCTGCGCGCCCAGCGCCTCGATCAGCCCTATATTCGCGAGGGCGGTCAGCTCTATCCGGCCTCCTGGCGCGACGCCTTCGACGCCATCGCCGCCAAAGTCGACGCGACCGAGGTGAAGCGCATCGGTGCGATCGTCGGCGACCTTGCCACGGTCGAGGAAACCTTCGCGCTCAAGGATTTGATGACGCGGCTCGGCGTCGTCAATCTTGACTGCCGGCAGGACGGCGCGGTGCTCGATCCAGCACGGGGCAGGGCGAGCTACCTGTTCAACGCCACCATCGCCGGAATCGATAAGGCGGACGCATTGCTCATCGTCGCCGCCAATCCGCGCCGCGAAGCGGCCGTGCTCAACGCGCGCATCCGCAAGCGCTGGCGCATGGGCGCCTTTCCGATCGGCTTGATCGGCGAGCGCGCCGATCTCACCTATCGCTACGATTATCTCGGCGCTGGGCCGCAGACGCTGGCGGATGTCGCGGCGGGCGCGCATGAGTTCGCATCCGTACTCAAGAAGGCCGAGCGGCCAGTGGTGATCGTCGGCATGAGCGCGCTGGCGCGGCCGGATGGCGCAGCCATCGCTTCGCTTGCGGCGCGGGCCGCGCAGGTCGGCGGCAGCGACGGCTGGAACGGCTTTTCGGTCCTGCATACCGCCGCGGCGCGGGTCGGCGCGCTCGACGTCGGCTTCGTGCCCGGCGCCGGCGGCCGCAACGCCGCGCAGATGGCGACGCCCGGCGCGCTCGACCTCCTGTTCCTGCTCGGTGCCGACGAGATCGACATCGCGCCCGGGGCCTTCGTGGTCTATATCGGCACCCACGGCGATGCGGGCGCGCACCGCGCCGACGTCATCCTTCCGGGCGCGGCCTATCCCGAGAAATCTGGCATCTACGTCAACACCGAGGGGCGCGTGCAGATGGCTGGCCGCGCCTCCTTCCCGCCGGGCGACGCGCGCGAGGACTGGGCGATCCTGCGGGCGCTGTCGGATGTGCTCGGCCGCAAGCTTGCTTATGACTCGCTTGCCCAGTTGCGTCAGGCGCTGTTCAAGGCGCATCCCTACCTGCAGCGCCTCGATCAGATCTCGCCCGCCGAGCGGGCGGATATTGCGGCGCTGGCCACGCGCGGCGGCACCCCCGAAAAGGCCGCGTTCGGGCGCGCACTCGACGACTTCTATTTCACCAATCCCATCGCGCGGGCGTCCGCGGTCATGGCGGAATGCTCGCTGATCGCCGAGGGCCACGCCGCGCTCACCGCGGCGGAGTAGCTGCCATGGCTGAATTGTGGACCAATTATATCTGGCCGCTGGTCATCATCCTCGCGCAAAGCGTGCTGCTGCTCGTCGTTCTGCTCATCGTCACCGCCTATGTGCTTTATGCCGACCGCAAGATCTGGGCGGCGGTGCAGATCAGGCGTGGGCCCAATGTGGTCGGACCCTGGGGCCTACTGCAATCCTTCGCCGATCTTTTTAAATTCGTGGTCAAGGAGCCGATCATTCCTGCCGGCGCCAATAAGGGCGTATTTCTATTGGCACCGCTCGTCACCGGCGTGCTTGCCCTCTCGGCCTGGGCGGTGATTCCGGTCAACGCCGAATGGGAGATCGCCAACCTCAATGTCGGTGTGCTTTATATTTTCGCCATCTCCTCGCTCATGGTCTACGGCGTCATCATGGCGGGATGGTCGTCGAATTCCAAATACCCATTCCTCGCGTCGTTGCGTTCGGCGGCGCAGATGGTGTCCTACGAAGTCTCGATCGGCTTCGTCATCATCACCGTCCTGCTGTGCGCCGGATCGCTCAATCTCTCCGCGATCGTCGGGGCGCAGGAAGGCCGCTGGGGAATGTTCAACTGGTTCTGGTTGCCGCTGCTTCCCATGTTCGTGGTGTTCCTCATTTCCGCGCTGGCCGAGACCAACCGTCCGCCGTTCGATCTGGTGGAAGCCGAATCGGAATTGGTCGCCGGCTATGCGGTGGAATATTCCGCCACCCTGTTTCTGCTGTTCTTCCTGGGCGAGTACGTCGCCATGCTCACCATGTGCGCCATGGCGACCATCCTGTTCCTCGGCGGCTGGCTGCCACCGTTTCCGGTCGCGCCGTTCACCTGGATCCCGGGCGTGATCTGGTTCGCGCTCAAGGTCCTGTTCATGTTCTTCCTCTTCGCCATGGTGAAGGCGATCGTGCCGCGCTACCGCTACGACCAGCTTATGCGGTTGGGCTGGAAAGTGTTCTTGCCGCTTTCGCTTGCGATGGTCGCGATCGTCGCCGGCGTCTTGCAATACGGGGGATTTCTCGCGAAATGACGGAGCAACGGCATGATGGATCTGTCGCTTGCCGGGCTCATCGGAGCCGTCATCGGCACGATCGTTGCGGCGCTGGCTTACGTTCCGCTCCTCACCTTCGTCGAGCGCGGTCTGCGCTCGCGCGTTTCCGCCGGGAGCGCCGACGAGCGCGAGAGCTTCGAGCAGGAGGCCTCCTTCCTGCGCCGGGCCGTGCTCGCGGTCGATATCATCGTCTTTGCGGGCATCGGCTACTGGCTCGGCGCGATGATGGCCGACTAATGGACATGCGGTGGCGGAACCCAGCGTTCGAAAGGATTGCGCCATGAAAATGGATCAAGCCGCCCGATCGTTGTTCCTCAAGGAGTTCGTGGCGGCGTTCGTGCTCGGCCTGCGGTACTTCTTCAAGCCCAAGCCCACGCTCAACTATCCGTTCGAGAAGGGGCATCTCTCGCCGCGCTTTCGCGGCGAGCACGCGCTGCGCCGCTATCCCAACGGCGAGGAGCGCTGCATCGCCTGCAAGCTCTGCGAGGCGATCTGTCCGGCGCAGGCGATCACCATCGAGGCGGGGCCGCGCCGCAATGACGGCACGCGCCGCACCACGCGCTACGACATCGATATGGTCAAATGCATCTATTGCGGGCTTTGCCAGGAGGCCTGCCCGGTCGACGCCATCGTCGAAGGACCGAACTTCGAGTTCGCGACCGAGACGCGCGAGGAGCTCTATTTCGACAAGGAGCGCCTGCTCGCAAACGGCGACCGCTGGGAGCGCGAGATCGCCAACAACATCGCGCTCGATGCGCCGTACCGGTGAGACCGAGGGATGATCTTCCCCGCGCTCTTCTTCTACCTGTTTGCCGGCGTGTGCATCGCCGCCGCTATCATGGTCATCGCGGCCAGGAATCCGGTGCATTCGGTCCTGTTCCTCATCCTCGCCTTCGTCAACGCGGCTGCGCTGTTCGTTCTGCTGGGAGCGGAATTCCTGGCGATGATCCTCATCATCGTCTATGTCGGCGCGGTGTTGGTGCTGTTCCTGTTCGTGGTGATGATGCTCGACGTCGATTTCGCCCAGCTGCGACAAGGATTCATACAATACCTGCCGATTGGCGCCTTTCTCGGCGCCATTCTTCTCATCGAGCTGGTGCTGGTGCTGGTCTCCTGGACGATCGGGCCCGACGTGCAACGCACGATCGCGACCCCAATTCCGCCGATCGCCAGCACGGTCAATGCCGAAGCGTTGGGGCACGTGCTCTACACGCGCTACGTCTATTTCTTCCAGGCGGCCGGCGTCGTGCTACTGGTTGCAATGATCGGCGCGATCGTGTTGACGCTGCGGCACAAGCCTCACGTCAAGCGGCAGAACATCGCCGAGCAAGTTGCGCGCACCAAGGCGACCGCCATCGACCTTGTCAAGGTCCGGCCGGGCCAGGGACTTTAGGAACGTGGGGGCAACGCTATGACCATCGGCCTCGGCCATTACCTCACGGTCGCCGCGATCCTGTTCACGATCGGCATCTTCGGCATCTTCCTCAACCGCAAGAACGTGATCATCATCCTGATGTCAATTGAGCTGATCCTGCTCGCGGTCAACGTCAATCTCGTCGCCTTCTCGGCCTTCCTCGGCGATCTGGTCGGCCAGATCTACGCGCTGTTGGTGCTCACCGTGGCGGCGGCGGAAGCGGCCATCGGGCTGGCAATTCTGGTCGCTTACTACCGCAATCGCGGCTCGATCGCGGTCGAGGACATCAACCTGATGAAGGGCTGAGCGCGGCATGTACTACGCCATCGTTTTCCTGCCGCTTCTGGGCGCCATCATCGCGGCGCTCATCGCGCTCGCCGGCGCGCGTGCGCGCTATCCCGGCGGGCCGCCCGACGTTGGCGGCGAAACTCACGCACACGGTCCGGGCGATGAGAGCCATGCGCGCGGCGCGCCGTCCCCGCGCGAGGCGCACGCCGCCCTCGAGCCCTCGCACAGCGAGCCGCAACCCCCGGAACCGCCGGCCGCGGGCTCGCGCTCTGCCGAAGTCGTCACCACCGTTTTTCTGTTCGCCTCCATGCTGCTGTCGTGGTTGGCCTTCGTCGACGTCGGGCTTGGCCATCACGACAGCCGCGTGGCGCTCTTTCCCTGGATCATTTCCGGCGATCTCAAGGTCGACTGGGCACTGCGCATCGATGCGCTGACGGCGGTGATGCTCGTCGTCGTCACCACCATTTCCGCTTTCGTCCACCTTTATTCCATCGGCTACATGGAGGACGACCCGTACCGACCGCGGTTCTTCTCTTATCTGTCGTTGTTCACCTTCGCCATGCTGACGCTGGTGACGGCCGACAATCTCGTGCAACTGTTCTTCGGTTGGGAGGGCGTCGGCCTGATGAGCTATCTGCTCATCGGCTTTTGGTACCACAAGCCGGAGGCGAACGCCGCCGCGATCAAGGCTTTCATCGTCAATCGCGTGGGCGATTTCGGCTTCTCGCTCGGCATGTTCGCCGCGTTCCTGATGACCGGCGCGCTCGACCTCGACACCGTGTTCGCGCAGGCGCCCGCGCTCACCGGCAAGACCATCCACTTCCTGTCGTGGGACGTGGACGCGCTGACGTTGATCTGCTTGCTCCTGTTCATGGGTGCCATGGGCAAATCGGCGCAGTTCCTGCTGCACACCTGGCTGCCGGACGCGATGGAGGGACCGACGCCGGTTTCCGCCCTGATCCATGCCGCCACCATGGTAACGGCGGGCGTGTTCATGGTGGCGCGGCTCTCGCCGTTGTTCGATCTGGCGCCGACCGCGCAGGCCTTCGTCACCTTCATCGGAGCGACGACCACGTTCTTCGCGGCGACCATCGCGCTGGTGCAAAACGACATCAAGAAGATCATCGCCTATTCGACCTGCTCGCAGCTCGGCTACATGTTCGTCGCCATGGGCACGGGCGCCTATTCGATCGGCATGTTCCACTTGTTCACACATGCCTTCTTCAAGGCGCTGTTGTTCCTCGGTTCCGGCTCGGTGATCATCGCGATGCATCACGAGCAGGACATCCGCCGCATGGGCGGTTTGAAGGACAAGCTCCCGATCACCTACTGGACCATGGTGATAGGCACGCTGGCGTTGACCGGCTTCCCGCTCACCGCCGGCTATTTCTCCAAGGATGCCATCATCGCAGCGGCCTATGTGAGCAACAATCCGATGGCGCTTTATGCGTTCGGGACCACCGCCCTCGCGGCGGCGTTGACCGCGTTCTATTCCTGGCGGCTGATCTTCAAGACCTTCCACGGCAGCCCGCACGACCCCCATCATTACGATGCGGCGCGCGAAAGCCCGATGGTGATGCTGCTCCCGCTCGTCTTTCTCGCGGTCGGCTCGATCTTCGCCGGCTACCCGTTTTCCGAGCTGTTCGTCGGCCACGACGTTGGGGAGTTTTTCCGCGGCTCGCTCAAATTCGCGGCCGACAACCATATTCTCGAGAATATCGAACATGTTCCCCATCTCGCCGGCATGGCGCCAACGGTGCTGATGGCGATCGGCTTCGTCATCGCCTGGGAATTCTACATTCGCCGGCCAGAACTGCCGGTCGAGCTCGCTCGCCAGCAGGAGCCGCTCTACAAATTCCTGCTCAACAAGTGGTACTTCGACGAGATCTACGACTTCTTGATCGTTCGCCCGACTTTGTGGCTGGCCCGCGCGCTGTGGAAATACGGCGACGGCTGGACGATCGACGGTTTGGGACCCGACGGCGTCTCGGCGCGGGTCCTCGACGTGACCCGCGGCGTCGTGCGGCTGCAGACCGGATACCTCTACCACTATGCCTTTGCCATGCTGATCGGCGTCGCCGCGCTCATCACCTGGTTCATGTTCGCCGCGCGGACGGGCTGACGATGAGCTGGCCGATCCTCTCCGTCACCATATTCCTGCCGCTCGTCGGCGCGTTGTTCATCATGGTGATGCGCGGCGACGACGAGGCCGAGAAACGCAACGCCCGCTGGGTCGCGCTGTGGACCACGCTGATCACTTTCGCGATCTCGCTGATTCTGCTCTACCGCTTCGACCCCTCGTCGGCCGAGTTCCAGTTCGTCGAGAAACGGCCTTGGCTCGTCGGCGCGATCACTTACCACGTGGGCCTCGATGGCATCTCGCTGCCGTTCCTCATCCTGACGACCGCGCTGATGCCGGTCTGCATCATCGCCAGCTGGCTGCCGATCCAGCACCGCGTCAAGGAATATATGATCGCGTTCCTGGTGCTCGAGACGCTCATGGTCGGCACCTTTGCGGCGCTCGACCTCGTGGTGTTCTATCTGTTTTTCGAGGGCGGGCTCATTCCGATGTTCCTGATCATCGGGGTGTGGGGAGGCCCGCGCCGCGTCTACGCCAGCTTCAAGTTTTTTCTCTACACGTTCCTCGGTTCCGTGCTGATGCTGCTCGCCATCATGGCGATGTACTGGGACGCAGGGACGACCGAAATCCCCGCGCTCCTGCGCCACGGCTTCCCGCGCGGCCTGCAGACTTGGGCTTGGCTCGCGTTTCTCGCCTCCTTCGCGGTCAAACTGCCGATGTGGCCGGTGCACACCTGGCTTCCGGACGCCCACGTTGAGGCGCCGACCGCGGGCTCGGTCATCCTTGCCGCCATTCTGCTAAAAATGGGCGGTTACGGCTTCCTGCGCTTCTCGCTGCCAATGTTTCCGGCGGCCTCGCACGACCTTGCTCCGCTGATTTTCGCGCTTTCGGTGATCGCGGTCATCTACACCTCGCTGGTCGCGCTCGC
>WNFS01013434.1_pt1 | contig 12381 bp, 8 predicted proteins | sample 5400141 | NCBI WGS metagenome assembly WNFS01 (sample SAMN13153358, study PRJNA577476) | soil metagenome | isolation source: 60 cm saprolite under Madrone tree | place: USA:California | collected 2016-06-14 | reverse complement strand
CACTGGTGGCCGCATACGTTCGAACATCGCCGTACAGACCTCGCGCCAGCGGGAGGCCGTGATCGGCTATCAATCCACAGTTCTCAACGCTCTCGAAGAGGTCGAGAACGCCCTGGTCAGTTATTCGCAAGAACAGGAGCGCCGCGACCGGCTCAACGATGCGGTAGCGCACAGCCAATTGGCCGTGGATCTCGCGACCGAGCAATACAAAGCAGGTCTCGTAGATTTTCTGTCGGTGTTGGATGCACAGCGCGGCCTTTACGCAAACGAAGATCAGCTCGTACAAAGTCAGACGTCTGTCACCACCAATCTGGTTGGACTGTATCGCGCCTTGGGCGGCGGCTGGAATCTGGGGCGAACCGTAGCCACGAGCAAGTCGACACCGTGAATCTCGCGGCATTGCGTTTGGACTGAGGCTAGGGCGTGTGACGGTCAAACTGCAGAAACCAGCCTCTCATGTTTGCGGCTTTCCTCGACAGTTCGCTGTTGGTCGTAGCGTTCCCCAGCATTCGTCAGTGCTTTACATCGCTTTCAACAGCTGAGATCTCGTGGATTCTGAACGCTTACACGATCGTGTTTGGTGCCTTGCTCATTCCAAATCAAGCCGGTCGCAGGTGCGTGCTGTCGACTAGCACAGGCGTTGTTCGGACAACTTCAACCCAGATTCAGGCCGCATGGTCGCGTACTCGCTGAAGTGACCTTGTCACAACAGCTTGAGCGACGCTTTGGATTGCGCTCATGTAAACTGCGCTGGCTCTGGGCCCGAATTCTGAGCGGATTACGGGCGACTCGGAACTAATCCTCTCCATTAGTAACGCGCTTGTGTTTACCGACGCAGTTTCACTTGGACGAAGAGTCGGCTATGCGTCGAAGTGAAATGCTTGCAGGTGGTTGAGCTATAGCTCTCGCGGTTGACAGAGGACACCAGTAGGCCCAATCCCGTCTCGACACGCTGGAATCAGTGAAAGGACGCGGCGATTTATTGGTGCACTTTGGACTGCAAGCGAGGTCATCTCAGTGCAACTTAAAGCAGCGTAAATCACTGAAAACACGTGAAAATCGGCGAGTGCAAACAGGGCAGGTAGGTTTAGCAAACCGGCGCCGACTCGGGTGGCTCTCACGGATTTATGTCTCCGCGATAGGCGGGAACCGATCGGAGCAGTTTCGCCGTTATTTCGCTATGGGGAAAATTCGGGGGACTCCATACATGCGCAGCCACATTTTCGTACATCGTGCCACTACCAAATATTTTTCTAAGTCGTTTGTTTTCAAAACTGAGATTGAAAAGGAAGGACTTCCGGGAGATATTACGCCTGCCTTGGGCGCAGGAGGTCCCGAGTTCAAATCTCGGCGCCCCGACCACTAACTAACTGAACTAACTGACTTTCTTCCTGTGCGGTATTTCCGCGGTTCTCCAACTTGGGAACATTTTGGAACAATTGACCTTCGAGCAAGTTCACAGCATCTCTTTGCGCACTCGCGCTGGCGTGCGTGTAGACCTCCAAAGTTGTCGACATGTGCGAATGTCCAAGTTGAGCCTGTGCAACTTTCAACGGCGTTCCTTGTGAATGCAACCACGCTGTTTTACAAGATGAAACGACTCGGCATCACGCCACCTGCGGACTGCCTCCGTCGTTGTATAGGAACCTGGGCTAGGTTACCCGCCTCCCTAAGGGGAGTTCGAATAACTCATAATGGTTGATCGTGACCGAAGAGATGGTTGGTGGTGACGTGAACGGCGTGAATGTGTCCAGCGGGAGTGAAAAGCGATGCGCACAAATGGTTCAAGAAAAATTATCTCCCTCTCGCTTACTTAGACATCCAAGGCGCGCTGGGCAGATACCGGTTGCCCGGAATAAGCGGCCGGACTAGGATATTGCCTCCTCGGCACCGCCGCAGCAAGAATTCGCGGCCAAGGAGGCTCCTTGAGGCTCAGTTACGGCCCCGGCCGCACGTTCCTGCTGGCCGGAGTCTTGTTTTATGGAGCAGCCACCTCCCTTGCGCAAACCGAGACAACACCCGGTTCGAGCACGCCGGGCCAAGCCATACCCGGAACGCTCGGAGTGAGCCCGTTCGCAGGCAGCGTGCCGGCAAAGCTCGTTCCGGGAGTTATGCCGCTTTCGCTGCGCGACGCCATTGACCGCGGCTTGAAGCAAAATCTCGGACTCCTGCTCTCGAATGCAGACATTCGTTCGGCTCGCGGACAGCGTTGGGAGCAATTGAGTGCGCTGCTGCCGCACGTAACCGCGGCGCCCTACGTGGATGAGTCGCAGATAAATCTCAGGGAATTGGGACTTTCGTTTACTTTTCCGGGAGTGAATATCCCGTCGTCCGTTCGTTTCTCCTATTTTGATGCGCGCGTAAGTGTGGACCAGTCCCTATTTAACTGGAAGTCGATCAACAACACGCGCGCGGCCAGCCAAAGCTTGAAATCTGCGGAATATAGCTACAAAGACGCGCGTGACCTCGTCGTACTCGCCGTGGGCTTTACCTATTTGCAGGCCATCGCCGACGAGGCCCGCATCGAAACGGCGGAAGCGCAAGTCAAGACGGCGCAGGCGCTCTACGATCAAGCAACGGACCGGGTGAACGCAGGCACCTCGCCGGCTATCGATGCGCTGCGCGCCAAGGTCGAGCTCCAGACCCGGCAGCAGCAATTGATTCAAGCGAAGAACAACTTCGCCATCCAGAAACTGACCGTAGCGCGCGTGATCGGCCTGGCTCCCGGGCAGGGATTCGAATTCACGGACAAGTCGCCCTACCAGCCGTTTGAGGGCATCACTGTTGATGAGGCTCTGAAACGCGCTTACGCTTCGCGTTCAGATTACCAGGCGGCCATGACCGACGTCCGCGCGGCGGAGTTCACCCGGAAGGCCGCGGTGGCGGGCTATTTCCCATCGCTTTCCTTTAACGCCGACTATGGCGCGGGGGCAAGGCATCCCTCGACGGCGACGCAAGTCTTCGACGTGCGCGGAACGCTGGCGATTCCGATCTTTCAGGGCGGCAGCGTTCACGGTGACGTTTTGCAAGCCGATGCAAAACTCGAGCAGAGTCGCGAGCGCTTGGACAATCTGCGGGCACAGGTCGACTCCGACGTTCGCGCCGCGCTGCTGAACCTGGAGTCGTCGGCGGAGCAGGTCAACGTGGCGCGCAGCAACATTGATTTGGCGGAGGAGACGCTGGCCGAGTCGCGCGATCGTTTCAGCGCGGGTGTCACCGATACAGTCGAGGTGGTGCAATCGCAAGAGGCGGTAGCGAGCGCGCACGAACAGTACATCTCGAGTCTCTACAGCTACAATTTTGCAAAGATTTCCCTGGCTCGCGCTCTGGGCATGGCGGAAGAGGGCGTCAAGGAATATTTCAAAGGAAAATGAATATGGCAGACGAGAACCCACCCCGTTCGGTGCCTGATGCAGGCAAAGAATCCCCGATCGAGCCGTCGCCCTTGACTGACACAGTATATGCGCCGCCGGCGTACCGGAGTCCCAAGCGCCGCAGAAACATCATGATTCTGGCCGTCATTGCGGTGGTGCTTGTCGCCAGCGTGTTCTTGTGGCGCTACTTCAGCAGCTATGAATCAACCGACGACGCCCAGGCGGATGTTCATCTGTACCCTGTCAGCGCGCGTATTTCCGGCTATGTGGTGAAGGTCAACGTGGACGACAACCAGTGGGTGCAGAAAGGCACCGTCCTGGTGGAGATCGACCCAAAAGACTATGAGGTTGCGGTTGCCCAGGCACAAGCCAATCTCGCCAGCGCCGAAGCGACAGCCCAATCGCTGAATATCACGGTTCCCATTACTTCGGTGAACACTTCGAGCCAACTGACGTCCACTGCGTCGGACATCGAAAACGCCACCGCTGGAGTCATCGCCGCCGAGCGGCAGCTGACCGCCGCCCATGCCCAACTGGAAGAGGCCGAGGCGAACGATGTGAGGGCGCAAGACGATCTCCACCGCTACAAGCTTCTGGTGGACAAACGGGAAGTGGCGGAGCAGGTTTACGATCAAGCATTGGCCACGGCCAAATCCAGCACCGCGGCGGTAGCAGCGGCCCGTGCCAATGAGTCCGCCGCGCAACAATTCGTGCAACAGGCCCGGAGCCGTCTGGTGCAAGCGGATGCGAACCACCAATCCGCGGAGACCGGACCGCAGCAGGTGTCGTCCACCCGGGCTCGCGCGCGGGCTGCGATCGCGGATGTTGAACAAAAGCGCGCGCTACTCGAGCAAGCCGAGCTGAACCTCCAATACACCAAAATCGTTGCGCCGATCACCGGCGAAGTGAATAAGACGGTGGTCGTCGGGTTAAACGTTCAACCTGGGCAGCAACTCCTCACCGTGGTGCCTCTCGATGAAGTGTGGGTCACCGCCAATTTCAAGGAAACGCAGCTGAAGCACATGCGCGTCGGACAGAAAGCGAAAATCCATGTGGATTCGAACGGCCGGACTCTAAAAGGTCGCGTGGACAGCATTGCGGGGGCGACGGGCCCCCTCTTCAGCTTGCTTCCGCCGGAGAATGCCACGGGCAACTACGTGAAAATTGTCCAAAGGATTCCGGTAAAGATCGTTCTTGAACCGGGCGAGAACTGTGACCGTCAGCTTCGGCCCGGCATGAACGTCGTGCCGGACGTATACCTCCAATGAGTTCCGCTGCTCTCACGATCGACCAGGACGTTTGGCGGCCCAAATACAATCCCTGGCTGATTGCTGTTGTCGTGGCGCTGGGAGCCTTCATGGAGGTCCTCGACACCAGCATCGCCAACGTGGCCCTGCCGTACATGGCCGGGAATCTGGGGTCGAGCAATGATGAAAGTACGTGGGTGCTGACCTCTTATCTGGTCTCGAATGCCATCATCCTGCCAATCAGCGGGTGGCTCGCAGGCGCCTTGGGACGAAAGCGTTTCTTCATGGCCTGTTTGGGCGTGTTTACTGTGAGCTCTTTGCTTTGCGGGTTGGCCCCGAGTCTTGGCCTTCTTCTTTTCTTCCGTGTGCTGCAAGGCGCAGGCGGCGGAGGGCTACAGCCGATGGCTCAGGCCATTCTGGCAGACACCTTTCCGCCGCAACAGCGAGGCTTGGCATTTGCTCTTTATGGGATCACGGCTATCATGGCGCCCACGATCGGACCAACCCTGGGCGGGTGGATCACCTTCAACTATTCCTGGCGCTGGATTTTTTTCATCAATCTCCCGGTCGGGGTAACCACCTGGTTTCTTGTGCGGCGTTTTGTCGAAGATCCGCCCTATTTGAGCCGGTTGAAGGCGGCTGGGGTCAAGTTGGACTACATTGGCATCGCTCTTCTGACTTTGGGTATCGGGGCATTGCAGGTGCTGCTGGACAAGGGCCAGGAAGATGATTGGTTTGGGTCGCGCTTCATTACGACCCTGGTCGTGGTGGCGACCGTATGCCTGATCTCGCTGGTTATCTGGGAGTGGTTTCAAAAGGCTCCGATCATCGACGTCCGCATGTTCAAGAGTTTTAACTTCGCCAGTTCGAGCTTGATGATGTTCACCCTGGGAATCTCGTTGTTCAGCAGCCTAGTCCTGATGCCGCAGTTCCTCCAAACGCTCTTGGGATACACCTCCGAACTGGCTGGGTTTGCGCTTTCGGCGGGAGGCCTTGTCTTGCTGTTTGAGATGCCCATCATGGGCAAATTAACAACGAAGTTCCAAGCACGTCACCTGATCGCCTTCGGCTGGCTTGCCTTGTCCATCGCCATGTTCTATTCCACCCAGCGGATCGACCTGCAGATTAGCTTCAATGCCGCCGTGTGGCTGCGCATCGCCCAGGTTATTGGTTTGGGGTTCCTGTTCGTGCCTATCACGCTCGTGGCTTATATCGGAATTTCGCCGGAGAAGAACAACGCCGTCGCCGGGATCGTCAACTTCATGCGCAATATGGGAAGCAGCGTGGGAACCTCCATGGTCACCACGTTGATTGCACGTCGTTCGCAATTCCATCAGGCAAGGCTGGTCGAGTACGCCAGGCCCGACAATCCTAATTTCCAAAATTCCGTAAACGGCCTTGCCCAGCCCCTGGCTCGCTCCGGACTAAGCACGCACGACGCGCTCACGCATGCCTACGCCAGGATTTACCAGAGCTTGCAGGCGCAGGCGGCGAGTCTGGCGTACATCGATACCTTCATGGTCCTTTCCGTGGGGGCAGCGATCATGTTCTGTCTGACTTTTTTTTTGAAGAAGAATGATCCTGGTGGTGCCCGGAGAGTAGCGGCGGATTAAAAGAAGTGGAATGAGGAAGCGGCGGAGGCGAAATCGCTCAACTGCTTGCGACGCAGCTGGGCTGGAAACTTTGGGATCAGTTGCTGACGGAGGAGATCGCCCGGCTTGCGAATTGCCCCAAAGCCGTCGTTGAGGTCCGGGAGGAACGCAACGATCCACTCTACTACCGGCTCTTCAAATCCTTCTTGCGCGGAAGTTATGAAGGCAGCCTAAATGCGCACAAGCTCAACCTGGTCGACAGCGAAAGCATTTTGAAGATTACAGAACGTGTCGTTCAGCACGCCGCTAAGACCGGAAACTCTGTCATCGTCGGAAGGGGGTCACAGCATTTTCTCAGGAGCCGCCAAGACACGTTGCGTGTGTTTCTTTACGCTCCAAGAGAAAATAAAGTGCGCCGCCTCTTGGCTCGCGGCAAGAGTGAGAAGGAAGCCCAGGAGCTGGTGGATACCGTTGACCGCGAGCGCGTCGATTTCATCCAGAAGTATTTCCGCGTCGAATGGCCTGACCGCGCCGTCTACCACACCATGATCAATACCGCGATTGGCGATGAGGCTGTCGTTCACATGATTCTGGGTTTTATGAAAACTTTCGATGCAAAAACCACCACCTGAGCGCACTGGGACAACCCCGCTGATCGTCGGTTGATTCTTTGTTCGGAGGTGGATGCTGGCAGGTTGTAGCCTGCAGTGGTCAGAACCTTTGCGCCCGTCAAGCTTCGTTGGCACGCGAACTTGGAGTTTCACCGTCGCCGAGGATTCTGCGAATCATAGGCGCTGACAGAAATATATGCGAAGTGGCTCCTACGCCGCGAGAGAATCCGCCGGCCTTAGAGTGGTGTCGCAGCCGCGATAGGGAGCCTGGCAGGAAACGATCAGTTTCCCTTGGCTGGCGGGACGGAACTACTCCGCGATTGCGGCTGCCAAGGTTTCGACCACTGCTATGTTTTGCAGTAAATTCTGAGGTATGCCATGACGCGCTTGCAAGTACGCTGGGCTGTTATAGGAAACCCAGACTCTTCCTTCCTTATCCTCCCAGATTAAAATCTTCAGAGGCAGGTCGATGGCGATGCTGGGAGCAGTCAGCATGAGGGGCGTACCTGCTTTGGGGCTGCCGAAGACGACGAGCTTGGTGGGGCGCATCTTCAGGCCCACTCTTTCCGCTTCACCGGAATGGTCGACTGTCGCAAAGATGGTTACTCCCTTCGCTTGTAAAGCACGCTTGAGCCTCTCTAGGGTCTCGTCCACTGTGTGATTGCTTCTCTTGTCGAGAATCCCGTCGTTCATATTCGGTGCCATCGATATCTCCTTGCTGTTTTCAGAATGTGAATGCACAGAGTCGCGGACTGAAATCAGATAGATCGCCATCGTGAGTCCTACCAACGCCAGCAACAGAGCTATCGCAACGTTTTGGGCCAAAGAGCGACAACGCGGAGGTTCGCCGTGGTCCAGTTCACGAACCAACCGAACATGGTGCTATGCGGAAGAGAGATTCACGACCATTCCCACAGCGATGAGCACGGTACCGAACCACAGCGACACCCCGTAAGACGGTGCTGAGGGAGCGTGGTCGACAAGTCGGAGTTGTTGCAGGAAAAGCCCGAACCGCGCCACAACAAAACCAAATCCCATCAGGGCAAGACCAGTGCGAATCCATGCAAGAAACGTTCGTTCGGCCGCGAGATAGTCGCGCAGCTCGCCCCTCTGCCTTATTTCCGTTGGCGCACCCATTTTTCTGTCCCGCTGTGGGGCCTCCTGATCACTATGCTCGCGAGACTCTTGTCAGCATGCCGGCGATGCCTCCGCCCAAGTCAGGACCGACGGAAAGCGGTTTCCCTACATTGTGAGGGTTGATTTGCTGTCGCTCGCTCAAGGTCTACCCCTTCGTTCCTTCTATACCCTTGGGCGTATTGTTCACTGACTATTGCTGCCAGCCCCCGCCAAGCGCCTTGTAAAGTTGCACAAGGCTCTGGTACTCGTTGCCGCGGTCCTGCGCCAGGGTCAGTTGGGCGGTGAACAGAGAGCGCTGGTTGTCGAGGACTTCGAGGTAAGTGGCGATGCCGCCGCCGTATCGCTTGAGCGATGTGCTAACAGAATCGCTGAGATCTTGGACCGTGGTTTCCTGCGCCACGCGCACTTGGTGATATTTCTCATAGCCGATCAGGGCATCGGAGACGTCTTTAAACGCCCTCTGGATGGCGTACTTGTAGGCGATCAGTTCCTGTCGATGCTGGGACTCTGCGGCCCGCAGATTCCCGCGCAATCGACCGGCTTCGAAAATTGGTTGAGTAAGTTGCGCGGCGGCGCCCCAGGTTCCTATGTTGGAGTTTATAAGGGACGAAAATACGGTGCTCCTCCCGACCGCACCGCCACCGGTCCCGGTGAGCGTAATCTGCGGAAAGAAAGCAGCTTTGGCGACTCCAATCTCGGCATTGGCGGCAATCAGGTTTTGCTCAGCCTGGAGAATATCCGGACGCCGCGCGAGCAACGAGGAAGTTAGCCCGGCAGGTACTTCAGGGGGTATTGGTTGCTCGATCAGCGGGCGTCCACGCGCCACGCCGTGTGGGTAATCGCCCAAAAGAATACTGAGCGCATCCTCTTCCAGCCCGATCTGTCTCTCCAAGTCGGGAATCTGCGCGTTCGCGGTGTCGAGCACCTGTTGAGCTTGCAGCACATCGAGCCGGGTGGCGACGCCGTGGTCCAGTCGGTGCCTGGTCAACTTGACGGCCTCTTCTTGGGTCTTGACCGTGTCGCGTGCGATCTGGAGTTGTAGATCAAGTGCGAGCAGCGCAAAGTAGTCACTAGCCACGTCGCTCACCAGGGTCAGAATCTCGGTCTTCTGAGCGTATTGCGTAGATAACAACTGGGCGCGTGCCGACTCGGTGGCGCGTCGCAGTTGGCCAAAAAGGTCCAACTGAAATGTCGCATCGGCGGCGTAGGTCGCATATCTTGTTTTGAACGGAAAGCCATTAAAGCTTCGTTCATCCGTCGCATAGCCGGTTGCGTTCACCTGCGGCAACTGACTTGAGCGCGTAACCATAAGTTGAGCACGCGCATAAGTGATTTTCTCGGTGGCCGTTTGCAGGTCATAGTTCTGCTTGAGAGTGGTTCGGATCAGGTCCTGCAGGACCGGGTCTTGGAAGACCTGCCACCAGGGAAGGTCGGCATAGGAAGCTGCCTGAGCCTGCGGATTTTCGCTCGGACCATGGTAGGCGGTGGGAACCGGGACGACGGGCTTACGGTAATTAGGCCCGACCTTGCACCCGGTAAGTAATGTCGCGGCCAGCGTTGTCACGATGAATAGTCGCTTCATATGTGGAGCCTGCCGCTGTTCTCTCCAGTGAATCAGTCGATGTTTCATGTCAGTCGCCCGGCGCGGGAGCAGGTGTTCCTGGCGCTCCGGCGAGGCTGCGCTCCTTGCCTGCACCTGACCATTTCTCCACCAGGTAGAAGATCGTGGGAATTAGGAAAATAGCGATCGCGGTGGCCGCCAACATCCCTCCAATTACCGTCGTTCCGATGATCTGGCGCGCCACGGACCCGGCCCCTGTGGCCACCCACAAAGGGACGTTCCCGAGGATGAACGCGAATGAGGTCATCAAGATGGGTCGAAGCCGGATCCGGGCACCTGCCAGCGCAGCGTCCACCAGCGGTTTGCCTTGCTCGTATTCGTCCTTTGCGAACTCCACGATGAGGATCGCGTTTTTCGCCGCCAGCCCGATCAGCATTACCAGCCCGATCTGTGAATACACGTCGCTTTCGATTTGCACCATGTAGGGCGGATAAAACCACCCGGCGATCGTGCGCCGCAACCATAGCGTCGCGAACGCACCGAACACCGCCACCGGCGTGCTCAGCAGCACGCTGAATGGCAGCGACCAGCTTTCGTAGAGCGCCGCCAGAATCAGAAACACGAACAACAGGGAAAACGCAAAAACAACAGAAGGGGAGACTCCCTGCTGCGCCAGTTTTTCCTGAAACGACATGTCCTTGTAGTCGTAGCCCATTTCCCGAGGCATCGTTTGCGCGAACACCTCTTCGAGCGCTTTCATCGCCTGTGCGGAACTGTAGCCGGGCGCCGCGCTCCCGACGATCTGTGCACCGCGATATTCGTTGAATCGCATGGTGTATTCTGGCCCGCTACGGGGCTCGAATTTTGTCAGGGCGGAGAGCGGCACATCGTCTCCCTTATTGTTTCGGACGTAGAACTGTCCCACGTTTTCCGCCCTCGTCCGGTATTCGCCTTCCGCCTCGATGTACACCTGCCATTGCCGACCGAACCGGTTGAAATAATTAATAAAATACCCGCCCATGAATACCTGAAGGGTCTTGTAGACGTCGCTGATGTTTACCCCCTGCTTGATCACCTTGTCCCGGTCCACCGTCACGAACTGCTGCGGCACGCTGGGCAGATACGTCGTGGCCAGAAAACCGATCTCGGGACGTTTGCGCGTCGCCGCCATGAACGTGCTCAAATTCTGCGTGAGAAACTCCACGTCCTTCCCGGCCCTGTCCTCGAGAACAAATGTAAATCCCCCTGAAGTGCCCACTCCAGGAATCGCCGGAGGTGAAAAGTCGAACGCGATCGCTTTAGGCATCTGGCTTAATTGCTGGTTCAGACGCGTCTTGATCTCCTGGAACTGCTCCGCCCTCGACTTCCTTGCATCCCAGTCATCCAGAGTAACGAAGAAAAATGCGTTGTAGCTGGTTCGCACGAAGCTCAGCAAGCTAAAGCCGATTACGCTCGACGTGTACTTCACTCCGGGGGTTGCTGCCAGGATTTTCTCGACCTGCCGCGAAGCTTGGTCCGTCCGTTGCAGCGAGGCCGCGTTGGGGAGTTGGAGGTTGATAAAAAGATAGCCTTGGTCCTCATCCGGCAGGAAGCTGGACGGCACCCGTGCGCCGAAAAATGCGGCGGCTCCCGCGCATGCCGCCAATAACACGAGTGCGACTGCACTCTTGCGAATCAGCGCGCCGGACACCCGTACATAGGTGTTTGTCCCGCTCTCGAACGCTCGGTTGAACCATGCAAAAAACCTTCCCAGCGCTCCCTTGCTCTCTTCTCTCGGCCGGAGCAAAAGAGCCGCCAGAGCCGGACTCAGAGTGAGGGCGTTGAAAGCGGAAAGGATGACGGAAATGGCGATCGTAACCGCAAATTGCTGATAGAGACGTCCCGTGATTCCCGGAATAAACGCCGTTGGAACGAATACGGCGGAGAGTACCAGCGCGATTCCGACTACTGGCCCGGTCAACTCTTCCATCGCCTTGAGGGCCGCTTCTTTGGGGGAAAGCCCTTCCTCGATATGCCGGCCGACGCCCTCCACGACCACGATCGCGTCGTCCACCACCAATCCAATGGCCAGCACCAGCCCCAACAGAGAAAGCGTGTTGATCGAAAAGCCGAACAACGGGAAAAAGATGAATGTTCCGATCAATGCCACTGGGACTGCCAACATCGGAATCAGTGTCGCGCGCCAGCTTTGCAGGAAAATGTACACGACGAGGATCACCAGTACAATCGCGATCAGCAGCGTCTGGACAATCTCCTTGATCCCGGACGTCACCGCCTTTGTCGTATCCAGCGAAATCACATAATCCATGTCCTGCGGGAATGTCTGCTTCATTCCGGCGATCAGTTTCTTCACGCCGTTCGCGGCTTCTACGGCGTTCGACCCAGGCAACTGGTAGATGGCGATGATCGCTCCCGGCTTGCCGTTCAGCCGGCCCACCACCGTGTAGTCCTGCGAACCGAGTTCTACCCGCGCCACGTCCTTCACTCGGACTACCCCGCCATCCGGCGTCTCGCGAACCACGATCTGTCCGAAGTCATCTGTGGAAACCAATCGCCCTTGCGCCCGAACCGAGTAGGTGTACTCCTGCCCTTTGGGCACTGGCTCGCCCCCCACTTGTCCCGCGGGGTTCACAGTGTTCTGCGCTTGGATCGCGTTAATAATGTCGGTAACGGTGATGCCCAGTTTGCCCAATTGATCCGGCTTCACCCACAATCTCATCGCATATTGCCCGGCGCCAAAGATCTGCACGTTCCCAATGCCCGTCGAACGCGTCAACGGATCGTGAATATTGATGTACGCATAGTTGGCGAGGAATGATGCGTCGTAGGTTCCTTTGGGCGAATAGAGCGTGATCAGCA
>WNFS01003209.1_pt1 | contig 12381 bp, 17 predicted proteins | sample 5400141 | NCBI WGS metagenome assembly WNFS01 (sample SAMN13153358, study PRJNA577476) | soil metagenome | isolation source: 60 cm saprolite under Madrone tree | place: USA:California | collected 2016-06-14 | reverse complement strand
CGTCCCGTTATAAATTGGCCTCTCACTGGCACGACATAGGCGCTGCAATTCATTCCACGGCAGCACCTTCTCGATCACCGGGATCTGTGGCGGGTGGTCGTATTGCGACGGCGGCAGAAGCATCGGCATTGTCAATTCCTCCGGCATGGGGGCAGTGTCCCAGCTGATCGCCGCCACCCCCGTGGCTTATTGTTTATCCTCCACGTCTTTCCAGATCGAAAGGGAAAGGGCGTCGTTATCACGTGACGTGAACAAGAATAGCAGCCCTTTGCCAACGATATGATATGTTTGCGAACGATATCCTTTTCCCCCGGATCTTTCGGACGTGAGTTTCAATTGCAAAGAGGCGGAAATTGTCTCAAGAAATTCGTCACGATTGACCTTTTTGTTGGGGAAAAATCCAACGAAGCAATCAGGAATGTTCCCAGTCTTAAACATCCATGTTGTCACCATAATGCCGTTCGCCCTCCACCTTGAATGAGGCGTGGTGAATTTTGAATCAAGCGCTGTGGTGGGAAGCTGGAACCAGTTGCTTTCCCGTGCGATCTTCTCGACGTGCGTCACGTCATCCATCGCAGGGAGACAAGTGGATAGCACGAAATCGACCGCCGACTTGGGGTCAATTGTTTCGGCGGCGTCACTCCACGTAGGGGTGATTTGCGCAACAGCCTGACTGCTGATGAGGAGCGCGCCGACTGCGGCGCACATAATCCGGTACATCGATTCCCCGCTTTACTTTTTAAGGTTGATAATGGCTTCCCCAAAGGTGTCCCCGCCGGCTTCTGGGGACTCGACAAGCATTTGAGCTACGTTGCCGTCACCTTTTGCGCCTTCAAATCTTCCCTTACCGCCTATGACGGTAACCGTTCCGGCGGAAGAGAACACTTTGCCACCAAATTCGGACTTTCCTGTTACCTTGTACCACAGGACCGAGTTATCACGCAGCGTCAGGGTGAAATATCCCACATATGGACCATTAAGATTGGTGTAATCGAATGTGCCTGTCCAGTACCCGACGCTGGGAGGTTCATGAGTGTAGATAACGCTGGGGGCTGTTGTTCCTTCCGGAAAGATAGCGGTTCCCTTATTGGCAAAAAGTCCTACGACGTGGCCGGCAACTTCGCCGGCCTCATGCCTTTGGACGGGGCTGGCGGGATGTCCGATATAGCGGAATCGTAATGTTTCATCGGCTTTCGCCGGTACGCTCAAAATACCAGCGAGGGCGCAAGCGAGAATTATGCGCATGATTGTTCCCTCCCATCACTTTTTCATTCGCTGCCACACACCTGAACCTATCTTCAATTCGTCTCCGGAGAGGCTGATGGTGACTTTTGCATCCGTCCCTTCAATATTTGGAAAAAGAGCGCCATCGACGTGGTAGGCGATCGTTTTTTCCGCTTCATTGACCGACCAGGTTCCAAATTGAGCAAAGAGCCCCATCGCTGCCGCCTTGTATTCTTCTGCCGGATGGGCATCTCGTGGTATGGCTCGTGGATTGGTGAATTTGGGACGGCCGCGTTCCGCGATTGTCGTCATGTAGCGACCCCTGGCATCCAGGATTTGAATGCCGTTGGGGCTCGCGCACCAAGGCAGCTTGACGCCGTTAAATTCCCCGCATGACACAAGCGTCCAAGCTCCAACGAGCTGTTCTTTAAGCGATTGCGCTTTCGCCGGTACGCTCAAAATGCCCGCGAGGGCGCAAGCAAGAATGATGCGCATGATTTTTCCTCCCATCACTTTTTGATTCGTCGAAACACATCTGAACCCATCTTCAATTCGTCTCCGGAGAGGCTGACAGTGCCGCTGTTGCGGTCCGTCCCTTCAACATTTGGGAAAAGAGCGCCATCGTAGTGAAACGTGATCGTTTTTTCCGCTTCATTGACCGACCAGGTTCCAAATTGAGCCACCAACCCCGCCACTAGTGGTTTGAGTTCTTCTGCCGGCGAGTTGCGGCCGGCGCTGACTTTTGGACGGCCACGTGCGGCGTATATCCCTGCGTAGTGACCGCTAACATCGAAAATCCAAATGCCGTTAGGGTTTGTACAAAAGGACCCAGCTACAGGCTCTTTGCACGATACAAGCGTCCAAGCTCCAACGAGCTGTTCTCTAAGTGTGTTTTGCCCGAATGCCGGCAGCGTCAAGCCGACCGCAACGATGACGCTGAGACAGAATTGTTGTTTCATGTTCCCTCCACACAGGTGCAATCGCGCGCCGTGAAGCACGCGGATCAAACACTTTTTCAGGTTCAAAAATGCCCGCCGTAGGCCGTCCCCCGCCGCCTTTGCAAATTCACAAGGCATCGGCACGCCCCGCTGGCAGTTCGCTAACTAAAAATACCGCCGGCTCGAAGGCCCGCCTATCGGCTATTTGGAGGAGAGATGCCAAAAAAAAGTGTGATACTATGTTACCTACCTGGTAGTCTATTACCAGCGTTCGGGCCTGAGAACTGTGGGGGTGATCAGTGGCCGATGCAATATCGCCTCAAACCTTGTCGGACTTGATTGGATCGATCTACGACTGCGCGCTCGATCCCGCCCGTTGGGAGCAGACGCTTCCCGACGTCATGGAGGTGCTCGACTGCTACGGGCTGATTCTCGGCTTGAGCGATCTTCGGCACCATCGCCTTCTCATTCACAAGGCCATTGGCTTTGGGCTGGACCACTCGGAGCGGATTTCAAAACATCTCCCCGAGATCGACGCCATACTAGGCGGGGCGCTCGCCTCCTGGCCCTCGTTGGACGAGCCATGGGTGGTCTCGCGGCACCTTACCACTGCGCATATCGAAACTTCTCCGTATTTGCAGGAGTGCAAAGGGGCTGGCATAGTCGACATGATGCAGTTCTTTTTGGTGCACGAGCCAATGCATTTCTCCGGCTTGGGTGTCGGCCGGAACGAACGGCAAGGCATTATCACCGAACGCGAGATCGAACTTGGCAAGCTGTTGCTGCCGCATCTGCGGCGCGCGGTTGCGATCAGCAAGGTGGTCGAAGTCCGCACCATCGCGGGCGTGCGGATGGCCGAAGCGCTCGATGCGCTCCGCTGCGGCGTCGTGTTGACCAACGAGCGCGGCACCATCCTGCATGCCAACCGCGCGGCGGAGCACATGCTGCGTGATGGCGGTGGCCCCATTCGAAGCGCTGACGGTACCCTGCAGGCGACCGCTCCCTCAGCAGCATCCGAGCTGCACTCCGCCCTCGCCCTTGCGGCCCGAAACGAGGCCGGCATCGGCAAAACCGGGCTGGCGATCCGCCTCACCGAGCCCGATGTGCCGCCCGTCTTCGCTCATGTCCTGCCGCTTACTGGGAGCGATTTCCGCACGCGGCTGCAACCCCCGGCCGTTGCCGCCGTGTTCATCGGTGCGGCGCCGGAGGCGCAGGATGGCGCCGACGCCGTGGCTGCCGCCTATGGCCTGACGCCGGCCGAGACCAGGGTGCTCGCCAGCCTGTTTGCCGGGCGCACGCTGGCCGAGGTCGCGGCGATGCTCGGCATCGCCGGGACGACGGCGAAAACCCACCTCGAACACATCTTCTTGAAGACCGGGGTCACGCGCCAGGCCGAGCTGTTGCGCCTGTGGACCGGGTTGATCTCCCCGACGGGGTCGAACAGGTGAGGTAATTCCGCCGGGCTTTCTGCAAAACAGCGATGCCATCAGGGGTAAGGGCGTGGATACAATCGCCGTGACCGCCGTGAACGAAAAACCAACCGTACCTGCTAAGAAATACATATAATTATCTAGTTGCGAGGCGAATGCACGAAACTCATTGCGCCTAACTGCGGACCACATGCATGTCATAATAGCCACTGCAATCAAGGAGGCATATATAGATCGCACAATAGCTCGGGCACTGAATAGCTTTACCCCAAAATACCCATCAAGCGCGGCAGACAATTGCCTGCCCAATGTGTCTGCCTGGGAGCGTCCCCCCTAAATCTAAGCCACTCCGTAACTCTTGCCTTTAGTTGTGGGGATGCAGTGTCCTCGAGTTTCCAAAAGATGGCCGTGACTGCGCCGGCTGTAGCGAAGGCACTGAGGATCGATGAACCAATCAAACTATTCATGACAGTTGAACTCAACAATCATGGCTTTCCGGCTTTGATAGTAGCACCTAAAATTCCTTCAACCTAGACGACCGTACGCTGATTCGAAGAAGTTCGCCCTTGCTCCCCATGGTTGTGCATGACAGGAACAGAAAGAGAACAATGTCAATAGCTCGGAGTGAGATTGTGGAAAGCACAGCCTGGTAGAGGGAAGTGACAATGGAAGTCCTAGAGTTGGCAAAGGCCAGTAGCAACGATCATTGCTGCGATTGCCGCGGGGAGCCTCACTAACACTATTGAGCCATCTTGAACCGCAGGGCCGCCTAAGTCCGCCTATCGCCCCAGCCTGTCCATGGGCTCCCTACGCACGCCGCAGGCGGCCAGGTCCATTCTAGTGCTGCTACCGTGGTATTCGGGCCGCTATCGGAGTCTGGACTCTAGCGACTTAACCTTCAGTACGACATCATTACGGAGTGTTTTTGCCAGTCCATTCTGAGTGGCCAATGTCGCCATAGCAGAGGTCCCAAGCCCACCTGTACGGTCATTCAAAGTGTCACCAATTTCAAGATTGAGGCATATACCATTCAACTGGTCCAGTATTGCCGTGTCACCTAACTCAGCAACTCCAGGCCTTGCTTCACAAACTGGCTTACGAGCAGAGTCTACCCTTTTCCTTTCGGACAAAAGAAGGTTATAAAATGCCTGAGCGTCCGGACTATTTAGTTTGTCTCTAATCTCGTTCGGGTCATGACTTGCGAGGGATAACGAAAAATCTAATTGGGTCAGAGTTTGATCGAGACGACGATAAAAGGCGATCGCAGAGTTATTAAGCATCTGCGACTTTATGCGATACTGTACTTTATCTTCCATCAGACAAGCCCACAATGAGCCCCATGAGCGATTCTCTGCGAGAGCTTAATCAGCCTCTTCCGCCTTCATCGTGGGAGCTGCTGCACTTCGATGAATCATCAGTTCCGTTGCAATTGAGTATAGGTTTTTAAGATGCAGCACATCTATTCTGACCAAGAAATTGAACAATCTATTGAGCCTGAGCACGGTTTTTGATGGGATTCGCCGAATTTTCTGATCAAGATTCGCGATGGTTTTCGTTTTGTTTCCATTGTCAAAGTTGCCCAGAAAATCGGTCGGTTCCAGCGGTAACAAAGAGGTTTGAAATCAGGAGACCAAATTGGACGCGCACAATATGATGGACGAAGCAAAATAGAGCGAAACGAGATTTTTTTCATGACAGTGATGGTCGCCGAGAGAATTGGCGCTTCCGCTTCCCGAATCTTATACACCGTGCGGGAAGTGGTATCGGGAAGTCCCATCCTTTTGTTCGATCGGCACCATCCTTCCGCCCCGACCTGCGCACAATGAGTGCCGTCGCGCGCAGCGGCGGTCAAGGATGGCCCGTCTTCGGGCCACCGCTTCAGCGGCGCGCAGCGTCCTTGACGGCCGCGAGCACGGCGGCACGCTCGGTCGCGTCGGGGAGCCGATCCGCACCAATCGAACCATCAAAAAGCGCGCAAGCAACGCCATCAAAAACCAAGATCACGCTCAACCGTATGCGCCGCAGCCACCGTAACTGGCGTAGCCGTAACCGGCATAGCCATACCCTCCGCAAGCCGAAGCCGGCGTGGCCGCAAATGCGAGGCCCACACCGAGGACCGCCATCGCCGTATACTTTTTAGTGTTCAACATCGTCATATCTCCTGCGGAAATCTTTCCGCTTTAGTGCTGCTTTGTTCGTCAAACGTCTAAGTAGGACGAAGGTTTTTGTAGCTTGGCTTTCGATGGGCGAGGCAGATTGTCTCTGTCCAACATATTTGCTGAACAACCGTTCACCTCGGATGCGCTGCACCAAAGTTAGGGGTGTGTTGATGGCAGATGTTACAACGGCACTGCCTAAAAGATGTCGCCCCGGCACCACGCAAAGTGCCGGGGTTTTTGCTGCACGGTATCTCTTCGCAATGTGCGGATTGCCTGCTACTGAGTAGTTCGCTTCGGTTTCAAAGAGCGCCAACCTTTCACCTACACACGTAGCTTCCAACCGAAACACCAGGGATATCTTCGTGGCCGCACGAAGTAACGCTGCCACCAGTGGCTCTATATCGGTACAAATGGCCATTATCGTTAGCTTGCACAAAATCGCGAAGGAAGCGCCCGTCATTTTCCATCGTGTTGTAAACATTCACTGCTTTTTGGCCCTTACAGGTATAAGTGCCAAATTGATATCTCTGCGTCTTAGGCCAACACCTTTTATGGTAGGCCTCAAATGCGCGCCAGTCAGCTTTTGCCACGCTCGGAACGAATAGCGCCGCTACCAGTCCGGTGAACAATAGTCTTGCTATCTTTCCCCTGTACATATTTCCCTCCTTTGTTGGCCAAGTGGGTGCCTGGTCCATGAACTTCACCAGCGCAGTGGCCGGCTGGAGTACGGCAGACTACGTCCAGGCGTGATCCCGCCTGTGCGTGACAGCGTGATAAATGCGTGAAAGCGAGCTGATCTTCGGTGCTGGGGTAACGCGCGATGGCAGGAGCACGAAGCTGAAGGCCCGTGAGAATGACCGCGCGGGGCGTCAATGATAGGTGTTGCGACTTAGCCCGGCCCTGCCTTTTCGCCGTCGTGTCACCAGTCGGTCAGCCTCCTGCAGAAAGGCATCTCCAACACATTTGAAGCGGCCTTCTCGCATAGATGCAAGACCTGCTTGAACAGTTAGCCCAGCGCTTTCAAGTGCCGTTTGCGAAAATCCGAGATAGTGCGGAAATCCGGCGGATCGAGCCCCACAATGCTCATGAAATCCACCCGTTCCCGGCACGCCTTGGCGATCCGGCGCGAGGAGTAGATGCCGCAGCAATACGAATAAAGCAGCAGCGCCTTCATCATGATCACCCTTTCAATTTTCGGCAGATTATCTCGCCGCAAAGCCGCGCAACCGACAGACAGTCACCTCAGGCTTGTGTTCTCTGATCGGCATTGCAAGGAACGAAAACCATACAGCCCCAATGTGGCCAAGACCGTAGATCATGACTTGTGAACGTGATCGCGTTTGCATGCATTCCCTGGTTACCATGTCCGGCTTCAGGCCACAGAAAGCCGGCACCTGCGGGGAGATTAAAATTGACCAGCTCAGCAATCGTCCCGGTATGCACCATCCGCTCGCCTAATTTCGGTATGCGGGCTGCGATCTTGCTCGCCGCGGCTTTGGCAGTTGCTCCAACACCGGTGCTCGCGGAAATGCAGGTTCGCGGCAGCCCGGAGGCCGTCACAATTGAGGCACGTGATACCTCGGTCGAGGATATCCTCGCGGCTTTGAGCCGTGCATTCGATATGGATTACCAGTCGTCGGTCGATCTCGATAAGCGGCTATATGGGACGTACGTTGGATCGCTCTCGCGGGTGTTGACGCGTATTCTGCAAGGCTACAACTTTGTTCTGAAGACTGACAACGGAAGTATCGCTGTCACGGTGGTTGGAACGCCGAATGCCCCCGCCGCGAACCCGGCGCCGCCGGGACTACCTGCGTCGGGTGACCCGCGGGCCCCGGCTCCTGAACCGCGGCAGTCTGGAGCGCCGGCTCCAGTACCGCGGGCATTGGGTTCGGCGGCAACGCCCGCTCCTAAACCAGGATCGTCCGGCGGTATGTCTGCGCCCGTCGTAGGGCCGAAACCGCCTTCGGCGCTGTAGCCGATCATGTATGCCAGTCGGCTAGACGTCGATTGGGGTCCACTCCGCACAGTATCGACCCGCTATAGCTCCTCTTCACCGTGGTAACCGCCGCGACTGTTCAAAAAACATCGATTGGCGCGGCTGCCCTGAGCGCTGATTTTCCCAAACGAATCCGCGTTGCCGGACCTGAACTGTTCGCACTTCTCACCTTCTACGAACAGTCGTTGCCCGTGTTCGTGTCACTTGGTTCGAGGGCGAGTGGCGGATCACTCTCGGTATGCGACGGGGAAGTATCGTTCGACGATATATGCGGAAAAGGCGATCATCGACATCGTGGCCAGCAAGATGAAGAGGCTCTGGCGGTTCGTGAGCATGTGACGACGCTTCCTGAGGATTGGGGTGCTTCGCACGAGCACGTATGGGAAATCGACCAGGCGCCGCAGCAAAGCATCCGCTCCTCCGCGAACGTGCCGTCAAGCGACGAAGTGAAAGTCATCCGGCACGTCGCCGAAGGTTTTCAAGACTACGGCGTCTTCGAATTCACCCAGTTCGGGACTTCCCCGCCGTGAGAACGCCACGGCTCCGGCATTCGCCGCATCGCGTGACATCACTTCAGCACGTCTGACGGCTGCCGCTGGATGGGGACACTCGACCGGTTCAGCGGGCGCGAGGCCTTCTTCGAACGGGCCGAGGCGGCCATCCGCTTGCAAGGCCCCGAGATTTTTCGTCGGTCCACTGAGTCGCCTTAGCTTGAATCTGCCCCTCAGGCATGATTTTAGACGGAAACTGCTACTGTCTTGCATTGGAGCGACTCGTTTCAGCAAGGCATGCCAGGGCAAAAGCCGGAAGATGGATTAAGGGCCCGGCAAGGCTCAACACTCGCCTCGGGGCAAGGTCGACATGACGAAACAACCCCCCAAGTCTTCGAATGAACTCCGCATCCTCGGCGAGCTGGAAAAGAAGGTATTGTGGCTCGCGAGCTGGACCATCCACAACGCCAACCACCTGCGCGACAATACCGACGGCCTGAAAGTCGGCGGCCATCAAGCCTCGTCGGCCTCGCTCGCGACCATCATGACCGCGCTCTACTTCAGCGTGCTGCGCCCGCAGGACCGCGTCGCTGTGAAGCCGCATGCCAGCCCGATCTACCACGCCATCCAATACCTGCTCGGACGCCAGAGCCGTCAGAAGCTCGAGGATTTCCGAGGCTACAAGGGCGCTCAGAGCTACCCCTCCCGCACTAAGGATGCCGACGACGTCGACTTCTCCACTGGCTCGGTGGGTCTAGGCGTGGCACAGACGCTGTTCTCCTCGCTGGTGCAGGATTACGTACGCGCCCATGGTTGGGGACTGGAACAGCCCGAAGGCCGCATGATCGCGCTCGTGGGCGATGCCGAGCTCGACGAGGGCAACATCTTCGAGGCTATCCTCGAAGGCTGGAAGCACGGCCTGCGCAATTGCTGGTGGATCATCGACTACAACCGCCAGAGTCTCGATGCTGTCATCCGCGAGGGTCTGTGGGTGCGCTACGAGAAGCTGTTTCAGGCGTTCGGCTGGGACGTGGTCATCCTCAAATACGGCTCGCTGTTGGATCAGGCGTTCCGCGAGCCCGGCGGCGAAGCTCTACGCCGATGGATCGACAATTGTCCGAACCAGCTCTACTCCGCGCTGGTGTTTCAGGGCGGTGCCGCGTGGCGCAAGCGGCTCCTAGACGAGATAGGCGACCAGGGGCCTGTCACGCGGTTGATCGAGGCGCGCTCTGACGCGGAGCTTCACCGCCTGATGACAAACCTCGCCGGTCACGATCTGCCGACGCTGATCGAGGCGTTCGGCAAGGTCGATCACGACCGCCCGATATGCTTCATCGCCTATACCATCAAGGGCTTCGCGCTGCCGTTTGCCGGGCACAAGGACAACCATGCCGGCCTGATGACGCCGACGCAGATGGAAAGCTTTCGCGCCGCAATGAATATCCGGCCGGGGCACGAATGGGACGCCTACGAAGGGCTGAGCATCGCACCGGCCGTGCTGCAGGCGTTTTTCGACCACGTGCCATTCGCCATGGGCCGCCGCCACCGGGCCGAATGCATCGCAGTGCCGGCGGAATTGCCGGTCACGATCCAGCCGGTCATGTCGACACAAGCGGGGTTCGGCGGGCTGCTCAATGAGGTCGGGCGGGAGAAGACCGAAATCGCGGACCGCATCGTCACCACCTCGCCCGACGTCACCGTCTCGACCAACCTCGGCGGTTGGGTCAACCGCCGCGGCCTGTTTGCGCGCGAGAAGCTGGCCGACACTTTCAAGAGCGAGCACATTCCCTCCACGTTCAATTGGGACTTTTCGCCCAAGGGCCAACATATCGAGCTCGGCATCGCCGAGATGAATCTGTTCATTCTGCTGTCCGCGCTCGGGCTCTCGCACGCGATCAATGGCGAGCGCCTCCTCCCAATCGGCACGCTCTACGACCCTTTCATCCAGCGTGGGCTCGATGCCTTGAACTACGCCTGCTATCAGGAGGCGCGCTTCATTCTGGTGGCGACGCCCTCGGGTGTGACGCTCGCCCCCGAAGGCGGGGCGCACCAGTCGATAGCGACGCCGCTCATCGGCATGGCGCAGGATGGACTCGCCGCGTTCGAGCCGGCATTCGTTGACGAACTCGCGGTGATCCTCGCCTTTGCCTTCGACTATATCCAGCGCGACGCCGAGGGCGAACCCTCTGAGCACAACTGGCTACGCGACGAGACCGGTGGTTCCGTTTATTTGCGGTTGTCGACGCGACCGATCGAACAGATAAAGCGCGCAATGACGCCCGACCTCTCCCAGGCGATCGTCGACGGCGCCTATTGGCTGCGCAAGCCGGGCCCGAATTGCCAGGTGGTCGTCGCATATTCTGGCGCCGTGGCGCCCGAGGCGATCCAGGCAGTCGGCCTCATGGCGGAGGATCGCCGCGACGTAGGTCTCCTCGCCGTCACCTCGGCCGATCGGCTCAATGCCGGCTGGACCGCGGCGCATCGCGCGCGTGAGCGCGGCCTCGCGCATGCCCGGTCGCATATCGAGAAGCTTCTTGCCGACGTGCCATCCCATTGCGGCATCGTCTCCGTGCTCGACGGCCACCCCGCAACACTCGCCTGGCTCGGTGCGGTTCATGGCCACCGCGTGCGCCCGCTCGGCGTGGAGCATTTCGGCCAGACCGGCTCGATCCGGGACCTCTACCGACACTACGGCATCGACGCCACTGCCATCGTCACGGCCGCGCAGGGGCTCGCACCTGAACGGCCTATTCGGCACCTTAGGGCGTTGAGATCTGCGAAGTAGCGCCGGAGCACATGCGACGGCGGCGACATTGCGCGCCATAGCGAGTGCATCATCGTTGGAATAGCCATGTCACAAAGCTGATCAAGAGACTGAGCAAGATGCACGTCATTATCGGGAAATAGAACGTGAAGTTGTCCCGACGTAGCACGATGTCTCCGGGCCGCCGGCCACGCGCTTGGGGAAAACTCTCCGTTAAGTTGACGGACGGACTGACGAGGATCAAATCCCGGTGCTCTTTGCGGCCAAGTGGCTGGAGCTTGGCGTTTCGAGAACCTGGACTCCGGCTGCCGGGCGCGCGTTGGTTTGGCACCCCCTCTATCCCCGCCACACGCCCAACCAACGCGCCCCCTTTGATCGAGGAAATTGCGGGCCTGAGCCCGCCCACAGGGCGCCCTACAGCGCCTCGCCAACCACGTCCCAACCCGAAACCCGCGCCACGCGCCACGGCTGGCGCGGGACGGCCGCTACAGCCGCCGTCCCGCCGCGCCACATCTGGGGAGCCGCCGGCAGCGCCACGCGTCCCAGCTGTCACGGCAGGCCGGGCAGTGACGGCCCGGACGCGGTCTGAGGGATGGCGCCCGGGCCGCCTGCACACATGGAGCTGGGGGCGATTTCGCTCCTGCGCGCGAGCCAATCGTAAAGCTGCGCAAGCTTTCTAACAGCTTAAAATATGGCAATATTCTACCGCTAGATGCTTCCGTTGTCTCAAGCACCTTGTGGCGCCTCCGCGCCGAACGCCGGATCGGCGACTGGCGCCGGCAGGAAGGCCGCCAAAGGAAAATAGGATTCCGGAAAACCCAATTCCAGAGAAAGCGCCGTTGTGGTACCTTCCAGAGATGATGGCGGCACAGCGCCGGTGGGAGGCTCCCCCCCCATCACCGGATCATCGGCATTAGCAAATTCCCTGCAAATTCCCTGCTAATTCCCTGCTCTCGCAAAAAAAATTCCCTGCTAGGCATTCAAAAAATCCCTGCTCCATTGCGTAGGGAATTTGGCTGTAAGCCTATGGATTCACTCGCTGAATGGAGACGAAAATTGGCGGAATGAGCCCAAAATCTTCAAAAATTCCCTGCAAATTCCCTGCTAGCAAGGGAATTTGATGTGGGAGACCGGTCCGATAAGGACTGTGTCGTCAGCCAGCCAGTGCGGTCTCTGCGGTGTGATTTCCAGGTGTGGGAGAACCGCCGACATTCCCGAGGGTTAGCGGGCAATGGGTGGGTCTTTGGCGAGGAAAATCGGGCGCTTCCCACCGAGGGGGGCGTTTTCCTGGACGAGTCTCTGCTGCATGAATTTTCAATATCCGGAATTTGACAGGTGGTGTGACCAGAGACCGGTTGCGTTTTGGCAGAGACGGG
>WNFS01010955.1_pt1 | contig 12384 bp, 8 predicted proteins | sample 5400141 | NCBI WGS metagenome assembly WNFS01 (sample SAMN13153358, study PRJNA577476) | soil metagenome | isolation source: 60 cm saprolite under Madrone tree | place: USA:California | collected 2016-06-14 | reverse complement strand
AAGATCGTCTTCGTCACCGAGCTGCCGCGCGGTCCCACGGGCAAGCTGCAGCGCATCGGGCTGGCGGCGAAGCTGGGGCTGGACCCATGAAGGTCTGCGTCTTCGGCGCCGGCGCCATCGGCGGATACCTGGCGGCGAAGCTCTCCGCCACCGGGGCCGCGGAGGTGAGCTGCGTCGCCCGCGGGCCGCATCTCGCGGCGATGCGCGCCAACGGCCTCACGCTCCGAAGCGAAGGGCAGACGCTGGTCACGCATCCGCGTTGCACCGACGACGCCCGCGAGCTGGGACCGCAGGACTTCGTGGTCATCGCCGTCAAGGCGCACTCCCTGCCCGCGGCCGCGCCCTCCATCCAGCACCTCCTCGGCGAGCGGACGGCGCTGGTGCCGGCGATCAACGGCGTTCCCTGGTGGTACTTCTACAAGTCGGGCGGGTCCTGGGAGGACACGCGCCTGGAGAGCGTCGATCCCGGCGGAAAGCTCTGGGACCTCCTCCCGCCCCGCCGCGTGATCGGCTGCATCGTCTACCCCGCCACCGAGGTGGTGGCGCCCGGCGTCATCGAGCACACGTACTCCAACCGCTTCGACCTCGGCGAGCCGGACGGGTCGAAGAGCGAGCGGGCCCAGTCGTTCTCGCAGCTGATGATCAAGGCCGGGCTTCGCGCCCCCGTGCGCCCCCGCATCCGCGAGAACCTGTGGGTCAAGCTCTGGGGCAACCTCTCCTTCAACATGATCTGCGCGCTGACCCGGTCGCCCCTCGACGCGGTCATCGCCAACCCGGAGACCCGTGCGCTGGCGCGGGCGATGATGGTGGAAGGGCAAGGGGTGGCGGAGAAGCTCGGCGTCAAGCTGCCGCTGGACGTGGACGCCCGCATCGCTGGCGCCGCCGAGGTCGGCGCCCACAAGCCCTCGACTCTGGTGGATCTCGAGCGGGGGCGCCCGATGGAGATCGACGCCCTGCTCGGCGCCGTGGTCGAGATGGCGCACCTCACCTCGGTCCCCACGCCGCAGTGCGAGTCGGTGCTGGCGCTGGTGCGGCAGCTCGCGCGCAGCGCCGGAGCCTATCCGGAGCCGGCCCACGCCCGGGCATGAGCAGCGCCCCGAAGCGACAGAAATGTCTCTCGCCAGGCGAGCTTCCCGAGGGGCCTGCCGCAGCGCGGCATTAGGTGTTGCGTTCAGGAGCATGCTGCGTTCATCTATAGGGTTTTGGGGAGCGCTCAGGCCCCGGGAGCAAAGGGACCCACATGGAAGCGATGGGACTTCCGCCGGCGCAAGGACTCTACGATCCTGCACTCGAGCACGACTCCTGTGGCTTCGGATTCGTCGCCGACATCCAGGGCCGTCCCTCGCACGACATCGTGGTGAAGTCGCTCGAGGTGCTGCTCAACCTCGAGCACCGCGGCGCGACCGGCGCCGAGAAGAACACCGGCGACGGCGCCGGCATCCTCTTGCAGACGCCGCACGCCTTCTTCGCCCAGGAGTGCAACAAGCTCGGGATCAAGCTGCCTGCCCCCGGCCGCTACGGCGTGGGCATGGTCTTCCTCCCGCCCAGCGAGACCGGGCAGGCGGCCATCAACGGCCTCTTCGAGGAGACCGTGCGCGCGGAGGGGCAGGAGCTGCTCGGCTGGCGCGAAGTGCCCACCGGCGACGCCGCGCTCGGCCCCACTGCCAAGGCGAGCCAGCCGATCATCCGCCAGGTCTTCATCGGCCGGGGAGAGGACGTCGCGGACGAGGCCGCCTTCGAGCGCAAGCTGTACGTGATCCGCAGGCTGCTGGAGAAGAAGGTTTCGCGCTCCGCGATCCCGGGCCGCAGCTACTTCTACGTCAGCAGCCTGAGCCACAAGACCATCGTCTACAAGGGGATGTTCAACGCCGGCCAGCTGCGCCGCTTCTATCTCGACCTGGTCGACCCGTCGGTCGTCTCGGCGATCGCGATGGTGCACCAGCGCTTCTCCACCAACACCTTCCCCTCCTGGGCGCGAGCCCACCCGTACCGCTACATCTCGCACAACGGCGAGATCAACACCCTGCGCGGCAACATCAACTGGATGCATGCGCGCCAGGCGATGATGCGCTCGAAGCTCTTCGGCAAGGATCTGCTGAAGATCCTCACGGTGGTCGACACCAGCGGCTCCGACTCGGCGATGTTCGACAACGTCCTCGAGCTGCTCACGCTGGCCGGCCGCGAGCTGCCGCACGCGATGATGATGATGGTGCCCGAGCCCTGGTCGCGCGACGACACCATGGGGGCCGAGCGGAAGGCCTTCTACGAGTTCCACTCCTGCCTGATGGAGCCCTGGGACGGGCCCGCCTCCATCGCCTTCACCGACGGGATCCGCGTCGGCGCGGTCCTCGATCGCAACGGCCTGCGGCCCGCGCGCTACTACGTGACGAAGGACGACCTGGTGGTGATGGCCTCCGAGGCCGGCGTCCTCGACATTCCGCCGGAGGACGTGGTGCGCAAGGGCCGGCTGCAGCCGGGCCGCCTCTTCCTGGTGGATACCGCCCAGCGGCGCATCGTCGCCGACGACGAGCTGAAGGACCGCTACGCGCGCGAGGCGCCCTACGGCGAGTGGCTGCGCAAGTCGATGCTGCAGATGGAGAACCTCCCTCGGCCGAGCAAGCCGCCGCTGCCGGAGCGCGAGGGCCTGGTCCGCAGACAGCAAGCGTTCGGCTACACCTTCGAGGAGGTGAAGCTCCTGATCGCGCCCATGGCCACCACCGCCAACGAGGCGGTGGGGTCGATGGGGACCGACACGCCGCTGGCCGTCCTCTCCGAACGGCCCCGCCCGCTGTTCGACTACTTCAAGCAGCTCTTCGCGCAGGTGACCAACCCGCCCGTCGACGCCATCCGCGAAGAGATCATCATGGCCTCCGACACCACCATCGGGCCGGAGGCGAACCTGCTCGAGCCCGGGCCGGAATCCTGCCGGCAGCTGGCTCTGTCCTCTCCCATCCTCACCAACGACGAGCTGGCGAGGATCCGATCGCTGGACGGCGGCCCCGCGTGCAGCGGGCTGCGGGCGGTCAAGCTTCCGACCTTGTACAACCCAAAGGGCGACGGCGCCGCCCTGCGCAGCGCCTTGGAGGACCTGCGCTGGAAGGTCTCCGAGTGCCTGGCGGAAGGATTCAACGTCATCGTCCTCTCCGACCGCGGGCACGACGCGGACAACGCCCCCATCCCATCCCTGCTGGCCGTTTCCGCGGTGCAGCATCACCTGATCCGCGAGGGCAAGCGCACCCAGTGCAGCCTGATCGTGGAAAGCGGAGAGCCGCGCGAGATCCATCACTTCGCGCTCCTCATCGGCTACGGCGCGAGCGCGGTGAACCCCTATCTCGCCTTCGAGACGGTCCACGACCTGGTCAACCAGGGGCTCGTCCCCGGCGCCGCCGCCGACGCCGAGAAGAAGTACCTGAAGGCGGTGGTCAAGGGCCTGGTGAAGGTGATCTCCAAGATGGGGATCAGCACCATCCAGAGCTACCACGGCGCCCAGGTCTTCGAGGCGGTGGGCCTCTCGCAGGACTTCGTCGACGAATACTTCACCTGGACGTCCTCGCGCGTGGGCGGCATCGGCATCGACGTGGTGGCCAACGAGGCCCGCATGCGGCACGAGCGCGGTTTTCCGCCCAAGCGCCCCATCGTCGCCACCAGCCTTCCCGCCGGGGGCGAGTACCAGTACCGCACCGGCGGTGAGTTCCATCTCACCAATCCGGAGACCATCCACAAGCTCCAGTACGCCTGCCGCACCAACAGCTACAAATCGTTCCAGGAGTACAGCGCGATGGTCGACGACCACACCAAGCAGCTCTGCACGCTGCGCGGCCTGATGGACTTCCGCCACGCCACGCACCCGGTGCGGATCGAGGAGGTGGAGCCCGTCGAGTCGATCATGCGCCGCTTCAAGACCGGCGCGATGAGCTACGGGTCCATCTCCAAGGAAGCGCACGAGGCGCTGGCCATCGCGATGAACCGCATCGGCGGCAAGTCCAATACCGGCGAGGGCGGCGAAGACCCGGCCCGCTACGACAAGATGGCTTCCGGAGACTCGAAGAACTCCGGGATCAAGCAGGTGGCGAGCGGCCGCTTCGGCGTCACCAGCTACTACCTGGTCAACGCGCGCGAGCTGCAGATCAAGATCGCCCAGGGCGCCAAGCCGGGCGAGGGAGGCCAGCTGCCGGGGGGCAAGGTCTATCCCTGGATCGCGACCGTGCGCCACGCGACGCCGGGCGTCGGCCTGATCTCTCCGCCCCCGCACCACGACATCTACTCGATCGAGGACCTGGCGGAGTTGATCCACGACCTGAAGAACTCGAACAAGGACGCGCGCATCAGCGTGAAGCTCGTCTCCGAGCTGGGCGTCGGCACCATCGCGGCCGGAGTGGCGAAGGCGCACGCCGACGTGGTGCTCATCTCTGGCTACGACGGCGGCACCGGCGCCTCACCCCTCACCTCCATCAAGCACGCCGGCATCCCCTGGGAGCTGGGCCTCGCCGAGACGCATCAAGTGCTGGTCCTGAACGACCTGCGCAGCCGCATCCGCGTGGAGGTGGACGGCCAGCTCAAGACGGGTCGCGACGTGGTGATCGGGGCGCTGCTCGGCGCCGAGGAGTTCGGCTTCGCCACCGCGCCCTTGATCGCGCTCGGCTGCATCATGATGCGGGCCTGCCACCTCAACACCTGCCCGGTGGGCATCGCCACGCAGGACCCGCGGCTGCGCGCCAAGTTCCCCGGCGACCCGCAGCAGGTGGTGAACTTCATGCGCTTCATCGCGCAGGAAGTCCGCGAGTACATGGGAGAGCTGGGCTTCCGTACCTTCGACGAGATGGTGGGCCGTTCGGAGCGGATCGAGATGCGCCGGGCCGTCGACCACTGGAAGGCCCGGAACCTCGACTTCAGCCGCATCCTCTTCAAGCCCACGGTGCCCAAGCACTACGGGCGCACCTGCGCCATCTCGCAGGATCACGGGCTGGAGAAGACGCTGGACTCGACCACGCTGCTCGAGCTGGCGAAGCCGGCGCTGGATGAGCGAAAGCCGGTCCGCGCGACCCTGGCCATCCGCAATACCAACCGGGTGGTGGGGACCATGACCGGCAGCGAGCTGACCCGCCGCCACGGCCCCTCCGGGCTGCCCGACGACACCATCCGCTTCCATTTCAAGGGCTCGGCGGGGCAGTCGTTCGGCGCGTTCGTTCCCAGGGGCATGACGCTGATCCTGGAGGGCGACTCCAACGACTACATCGGCAAGGGGCTGAGCGGGGGCCGGATCATCGTCTTCCCGCCCGAGAAGGCGGGCTTCGTACCCGAGGAGAACATCATCGTCGGCAACGTCGCCTTCTACGGCGCCACCGGCGGGGAAGCGTTCATCCGCGGCGTCGCGGGAGAGCGTTTCTGCGTGCGCAACTCCGGCATCGACGCCGTGGTCGAGGGCGTGGGCGACCACGGCTGCGAGTACATGACCGGAGGGCGCGTGGTGGTGCTCGGTCCCACCGGGCGCAACTTCGCCGCCGGGATGTCCGGGGGGGTCGCGTACGTGCTCGACGGGGACGGCCGCTTCTCCAGCCGGTGCAATCTCCAGATGGTCGGGCTCGACCGCGTCGAGGACGCGGAGCTCGTGCTGGTGAAGCGGATGGTGGAGCGGCACGCCGAGCTGACCCGAAGCGCGCTCGCCTCGCGCGTGCTCGCGCGCTGGGAGGAGAACGCGGCCCGGCTGGTCCGGGTCATGCCTCACGACTACCGGCGCATGCTGGAGGCGCAGGCGAAGATGCGCGCCAAGGGGCTCCCACCCGAGGAAGCGGAGATGGCGGCTTTCCTGGAGAACGCGCGCGACGAAGCGCGGGTGAGCGGAAACTAGACGATGGGAAAACCGACCGGCTTCCTGGATTACCCGCGCGAGCCGATGCACGATCGGTCTCCGCTCGAGCGGATCCGGGACTGGGAAGAGATGCACCGGGGCTGCGCCGAACAGACGCTGCGGGAGCAGGGCGCGCGCTGCATGGACTGCGGCGTCCCGTTCTGCAACACCGGCAAGCTCATCGGCGGCATGGCCGCGGGGTGCCCGGTGAACAACCTGATCCCGGAGTGGAACGACCTGGTCTGGCGCGGGCAGTGGAAAGAGGCCTGGACGCGCCTGATGAGGACGAACAACTTCCCCGAGTTCACCGGGCGGGTCTGCCCGGCGCCTTGTGAGGGAAGCTGTACCGTCGCAATCAATCTGCCTGCGGTGAACATCAAGATGATCGAAGAGGCCATCGCGGACCGCGCGTTCGCCGAGGGGTGGGTGGTCGCCGAGCCTCCGCCCATGCGCACCGGGAAGCGCGTCGCCGTGGTCGGCTCGGGTCCCGCGGGCCTCGCGGCGGCGGCGCAGTTGAACCGCGCCGGCCACGAGGTCACTGTGTTCGAGCGCGCCGATCGGATCGGCGGGCTCTTGATGTACGGCATCCCCAACATGAAGCTCGACAAGAAGCTCGTCGACCGCCGGGTGAAGCTGATGGCGGACGAGGGGATCCGCTTCGTCACCGGCAAGGAGATCGGCAAGGACATTCCGGCGGACCAGCTCGCCCGCGAGCACGAGGCCGTGCTCCTCTGCGGCGGCGCCACGCTGGCGCGCGACTTGCCGGTGGAGGGCCGCAGCCTGGCGGGCATCTACCCCGCCATGGACTTCCTGCAGGCCAACACCCAGTCGCTGCTCGATTCGAAGCTTCGGGACGGAAAGCACATCTCCGCCAAGGGCCAGCAGGTCGTCGTCATCGGCGGAGGCGATACAGGCACCGACTGCGTGGGCACCTCCCTCCGGCACGGCTGCCGCACCCTCACGCAGCTCGAGATCCTGCCGCGCCCGCCCGACGAGCGCGCGCCCGACAATCCCTGGCCGCAGTGGCCGAAGACGTACAAGCTCGACGAGTGGGTGAAGGGTCCGGACGGCCGCTTCGGTCCTCGGGAGATCCCCGGAACCGAGAAGGTGATCCCCGCCGACCTGGTGCTCTTGGCGATGGGGTTCGTCGGGCCCGAGAAGCCCATGCTGGCGCAGCTGGGCGTGAAGATCGACGAGCGCGGCAACGTCTGGACGGACCAGACCAAGATGACCAGCGTGCCCGGAGTGTTCGCCGCCGGCGACATGGCGCGCGGACAGTCGCTGGTGGTGTGGGCGATCAAGGAAGGGCGGCAGGCGGCCCAGTCGATGGACCGGTATCTCTCGTACGGCGAGACGGTGCTGCCACCGTAGCCCTGAAGACTTCCCTCGACCCCCTCGGTCGCGCGACGATGCGGCCGTGTTCTCCCTGCGCAAGTGGTATCTCGACTGCATCGCCGAATCGGGTGAGCTCTGCATCGCCTACCGGGCGGAGCTGAGGGTCGGCGGCGCCGAGATTTCCTTTGCCAGCCTGCTTCGCTCCGACGCGCAGGGCGGTGTGCGGACCCGGTGGACCCTGCGATCCTGCCCGGAGCCCTCGGGAAACGACGTCCTGACCTGGGAAGCTCCTGCGCTCGGGGTTGCCGCCCGGTTCGCGCCACTCGATCCAGGCTACAGCGCGACCCTGCTCGACGGGGCCGATGGCGCTGTCCGCTGGACCTGCTCGCATCCCCGCGCCGAAGTGGAGATGCGGCTTGCGGACGAAGTGCTCGGCGGTGTGGGATACGCCGAGGTCCTCGAGCTGACGGTTCCGCCCTGGAAGCTGCCGATCGACGAGCTCCGCTGGGGAAGGCTCCTGACGCCTTCGCACGGGCTCGTCTGGATCGAGTGGCGAGGGGCCCACCGGCAGCGGCTCGTGCTGCTGGACGGCCGCGCGGTGGCGGGGGAGATCGAGGAGCAGGGACTCCGCGCCGCCGGAGCCCAGGCACTGCTGCGCGACCCGCTCGTGCTCCGGTCCGGCCGCATCGGCGAGACCGTGCTCTCGGCAGTGCCGGGGCTGGAGCAGCTCGTCCCGGGGCGTATCCTCGGTCTTGCGGAAACCAAGTGGCGCAGCCGGGGCGCGCTCCGGATCGGCCTTGCCGAAGAGGAAGGATGGGCAATTCACGAGCTCGTGCGCTGGCCCCGCTGAGCGGGGTCGCAGGGCGCGTCGCATACGCGGGTGCATTCACGGTCGTGCTGCCGGCCCTGCTCGTGGCGTGGGCGCATTCCGCCGATCGGTTCATCCACCTGCCGGCCTTGTACGCACCCGTGGCCGGCGCGGCGATCATGGCCGGAGGCATCGCGCTGTTCGGATGGGCCTGCGTCGCGCTGTTTCGGGACGGCGGCGGCCTGCCCATGAACGCATTCCCGCCGCCGCGATGGGTCGCGACCGGGCCGTACCGCTTCCTCGCCCATCCCATCTATGTCGGTTTCATCGCGGCCGTTTTTGGCTGCGCCGTGGCGACGGGCTCTCCGAGCGGCCTCTGGATCGTGGGCCCGGCGGCCGCGCTCGGTTGCCTCGCCCTGGTGTTCGGCTACGAGGCGGCGGATGTGCGGCGCCGCTTCGGCAGCGACTTGCCGCGGCCGCTGCTCTCGCTGCCCTCCGACTCCGCCGATCCGGTGCGCGCGAACGATCGCGCCTCCGCCCTTGCCCTCGTCGCGGTGCCCTGGCTCGTCCTGTACGGCGCCGCCATGCTCCTCGGACCGGCGCCGGACGCCATCACCACCTGGCTGCCCTTCGAGCGGAGGCTCCCGGTCGTCGAGGAGGCGGAGCTCCTCTATTGCAGCACCTACCCGATCGCCGCCGCGGCCCTCTTCCTCGCGCGCACGCGGGCCGAGGCGCGAAGGCTTCTGGTCCGGGCGCTGCTGGCGATGGCCGTGGTCTATCCCTTCTACTTCTTGCTCCCGTTCGTCGCGCCGCCGCGCCCCTTCGTGGCGCGGGGCTGGCTGGGCTGGCTTCTCCTCCAGGAGCGGGAGCACGACACCATCGCCGCGGCGCTCCCGTCCTTCCACGTGGTGTGGGCCCTCCTCGCGGCCGATGCTTGGGCCAATCGGTTTCCCAAGGCGGCACGCGCCGCCTACGCATGGGCCGGGCTGGTGGCCCTCAGCTGCATCCTCACCGGCATGCATTCGATCGCGGACGTCGCGGCCGGGGCGCTGGTGGTGTTGGCGGTTTCACGGGCCGCCCTGATCTGGGAGGCGCTGCGCCGCGTCGCGGAGCGGGTCGCCAACCGCTGGACCGAGTGGCGCATCGGGCGCGCGCGAATCCTCGGCTACGGGCTCTGGGCGGCCCTCGCGAATACCGCTGCGCTGTCGATCGTCTCTGCGATGATTGGTCCGGGCCGGCTCGGCCTCGTCTATGCCACGGCCGCTGCGGGTCTGTCGGGCGCTTTCCTCTGGGCGCGGCTTCTCGAGCGGCCCGCAAAGCAGATGCGGCCCTTCGGGTTCTACGGCGGCATGTTCGGCATCTGGGTGGCGGCAGCATCGTCGCCTTTCTTCGGTGTGGCGCCGGCTGATGCGCTGCGGCTGCTCGCGGGGTATTGCGCCGCGGCGCCCTTCCTCCAAGCGATCGGACGCGTGCGCTGCCTCGTGCAGGGCTGCTGCCACGGCGCGCCCGCGCCGGAGTCGGTGGGGATTCGCTACGACCTTCCGCTTTCGCGCGTCACGAAGGCGGGGCTCGCAGGCATTCCGCTGCATCCGACACCGCTCTACTCCGTCCTCTGGAACGGCATCGTGGCGCTCGTCGTGATGCGTCTCTGGTGGCTGCACGCCGGGCCGGGAGCTCTGTGCGGCGCGTGGCTGGTCCTCTCCGGGATGGGGCGCTTCGTCGAGGAATCTTTTCGGGGAGAGCCGCAGACGCCCGTCGTGGGCAGTCTCCGGTTGTACCAGTGGGTCGCGGCCGCCACCGCGGTCGCGGGCGCGATCCTGCTCGCGGGTCCCGCGGGAGCGCCGCTGCCCGCGCCCCGGCTTGACACGGCTGCGATTGGCGCGGCCCTGGTCGCGGGGGCAGTGGCGTGGTTCGCGTATGGTGTGGACTTCCCGGCGTCGCACCGCCGCTACTCGAGACTGGCCTGACGCAGCGCGGCCCCCCCGGAACGAGTTGAATCCCAGGCATCACTTCCTCTTCAGGAAGTCGCCGATGCTCTCGTCCGCGGGCGCGGAGCTCGTGGCCTCCTCTTCGAGCGAGGCCTGGTCCAGGTCCGCCGGCCCCGACTCGCCGTCCAGACCCCTTTCCCGCAGCAGGGTGCGCGCCTTGTCCGCGTGGCCTGCGGGCACGAGCAGGCGCACGCCACCGATCGCAGGAGCCAGGAACGGATTGACCCCGCTCATGCCTTCGTCGGTCACGTCGACCTCGACTCCCGCGCTCCTGAGGAGGCTGGCGGCCATCCCCGCTTCCGGGACCCGCCAGAACGTAGCTACGACCACGAATCCGTCCTTCATGGGGACGCTCCCGTATCAACCGCGCGCGGCTGTTACTGCATGGGACGGCGGGGGTCCGTCAAGGACGCCGGTGGCGGGTCGGGATATTCGTACCCGGCGGCGTCTGTTGAACCAGTCCCGTTCCCGACCGGGCCCGAACCGGGCACATGGGTGCAAAATAGACCAGGCACATGGGTGACACCGCAAATGTGAGTCAATCATGAGTCCCGGGACAGGTTGAGCAGTCGACCGCTCTGATCGAGTGTCCCCTCAGCCTCCAAAGCGCACGCAGTACACGGGCGGCAGGTCGCGGCTGAGGGCCTTCCAGGATTCGCCCGCGTCGCGCGACAGCCAGAAGGAGCCGGTGGTGGAGCCCATCGCCAGCGTCTGACCGTCGGGCGCCACCTCGAAACCGTGCCGGTAGATCAGGTGGTACGCGTGCCGCTGCGGCAGGCCGGTGCGCAGGGTCTCGAACGACTTGCCGCCGTCCCGCGTGCGCGTCACCACCAGCGCGCCCTCGACCGGAACGCGCAGCTCGTCCTTCACTGCGGGCACGAACCAGGCCATGTCCGGGTCGCGCGGGTGCACGGCCACCGCGAAACCGAACGACGACGGCTTCGCCTTCACCTCCGTCCAGCTCCGCGCGCCGTCCCTGGAGCGGAAGATGCCGTTGTGGTGCTGCGCCCAGAATATGTCGGGCGAGCCGGCGCAGCGGACGATGCGGTGCGGATCCTGGATCGCCGGATCGTCGCGCTTCTCCGGAGGCATGTAGTCGGCGACCATCCCGCGCGACGCCACCGACCACGACTCCCCGCCGTCTTCCGTCAGCCACGCCCCTCCACACGAAATCCCGGCCAGCACGCGCCGCGGGTCGCGCGGGTCCACGCAGATGGAATGAATGCCGGGGAAGTCGTAACCGCCGCCGAACCATTGCTTGCGCTCGGGACGGTCCCAGAGAGAACGGAGCAATCGCCACGATCCGCCGCCGTCCGTGGAGTGAAAGAGACCGCCAGGAATGGTGCCGCACCAGAGCGCATCGGGCCCGCGCGGGTCCGCTTCCAGCACCCAGATCTGATCGAGGCTCCAGGGCCAGGGCGCGCCGCTGGTGGGGCTGCGCTCGTCGGCGTCCGCCGGCTTCTCCGGCCACTTGGGCGCCGCCACTTCCTCCCAGGTCTCGCCGTCATTCCGGGAGCGGTGCAATTTGGCGCCGAAGTGCCCGTGGCCCACCGCTGCATGGAGCGCGCCGTTTCGCGCCAGCACCGCGGTCACCGGCGCGCCGAGGAAGGAAACGCGCGCGATCTCTCCTCCGCGCAGCGTGAACAGCCCCTTGCGAGTTCCGACCAGGATGGTGTCCACGTTAGCCTCCCGAAAGCGCCTGCATCACGGCAATCTCCGCGTCCGGCGCGACGGCATCGCTCAGGCGCACGCGATCCCGCACGGCCTCTCCACCGACGAAGACCACCACGTGCCGCCGCAGTGCTCCCTGGTCGTCGACGATGTAGCCGCGAAGCGTCGGGCTGCGCGCGAACACCGCGGCCAGCGCCTCGCCCACCGTGCCTCCCGGCACGTCCGCCGACGGACAGTCGACCAGCCGGCGCAGGTTGGCGGTGAAGGTCACCCGCGGCATGGCCGCATCTTACGCCGCGCGGGGCAGGGCGGTCGACCCGTCCATCGGATACAATCCCAGGAGCAATGAAGACCCGCGACCTGCACGTCGAGAGCAACCGCCCCCTGCTGCCCCCTGCGATCCTGCTCGAGGAGCTGCCGCTGGGCGAGGCCGGCTCCCAGGTCGTCTCCCGGGCTCGCGAGGAGATCATCCGCATCCTCGCCGGGAATGACGATCGCCTCTTCGTCGTCGTCGGCCCGTGCTCGGTGCACGACCCTGCCGCGGCGCTCGACTACGCCAGGCGGCTTCGGACGGAGGCGGCCGAGCTGCAGGCCGATCTGCGCCTCGTGATGCGGGTCTATTTCGAGAAGCCCCGCACCACCGTGGGCTGGAAGGGCCTGATCAACGATCCGCGGCTGGACGGCTCGTTCGCGGTCAACGAAGGCCTCCGCCTTGCCCGGCGCCTGCTGCTGGA
>WNFS01013300.1_pt1 | contig 12386 bp, 10 predicted proteins | sample 5400141 | NCBI WGS metagenome assembly WNFS01 (sample SAMN13153358, study PRJNA577476) | soil metagenome | isolation source: 60 cm saprolite under Madrone tree | place: USA:California | collected 2016-06-14 | reverse complement strand
TCGGCTACAAGAACGTGCACACGGGGCGGATGGCCATCAACAGCGCTCCGCGCAAAGGCCGCCTGGGGTGCATGCAGATCGGATTCTGCTTCCAGGGCTGCAAGTCCGGCGCGAAATGGTCGACGCTGTACGCGGACATTCCCGAAGCCGAGGCCACCGGGCGGCTCGATCTGCGCCAGGAGTCTTTCGTGACGCGCATCGAGCACGACGACCGGGGCAAGGCTTCCGGGGTCGTCTACTTCGACAAGGACGGCAAGGAGCAGCGGCAGAAGGCGCGTGTCGTTTGCGTCGCCTGCAACTCGATCGAGACAGCGAGGCTGCTCCTCAACTCCCAGTCGACCCAGCACCCGAACGGGCTCGCCAACTCGTCCGGTCAGGTGGGCCGGAACTACCAGCGGCACATGACGGGTTCGGTCTACGGCATCTTCGAGAAGCCGGTCCACATGTGGCGCGGCACGACCATGGCGGGCATCGTGACCGACGAATCGGCCAACAATCCGAAGCGCGGCTTCGCCGGCGGCTACGAGATGGAGACGCTCTCCCTCGGCCTCCCTTTCATGGCTGCTTTCTTGAATCCAGGAGCATGGGGCCGCGAGTTCGCGTCGGCGATGGACGGCTACCCGAACATGGCGGGCATGTGGCTGGTCGGCGAGGACATGCCGCAAGAGACCAACCGGATCACGCTGCACCCGACCGAGAAGGATCGGTTCGGAATGCCCATCCCCAACGTGCACTTCGACGACCACCCCAACGACGTCGCGATGCGCACCCATGCGTTTCGCCAGGGGAAGACGATCTACGAGGCAGCAGGGGCGAAGCGCACGATCCTGACGCCGCCCTATCCGTCGACGCACAACCTGGGGACGGCCCGCATGGCGGCCACGGCGCGCGATGGAGTCTGCAGCAAGTGGGGTCAGACCTTCGACCTCCCCAACCTGTTCATCTCGGACGGTGCGGTGTTCACCACGGGCGGGTCCGAGAATCCCACGTTGACCATCGTCACTCTGGCGATCCGGCAGGCGGACTACATCGCGGAGCAGCTGTCCAAGCAGACGCTGTAGAAGGCGAACGACCGCGCGTACGTGATCGATTGCGGGAATGGCGTGGCGCGCCAGCTGGTGTTCGCGGGAGTGCCGCTGGCGAGCCTGCTGGCTGGCATGGACGGCCGGGCTGCGCACGCGCGTGGACACGTGGGGGCCGCCGCCGCTCAAGAAGATGACCCGGCTCTTCTTCGAGATGAATGCCACCGACATCGAGACGCGCATCGCCGACGAGGGACTTGCTCGAGCTCTGAGATCACCCCAGCTTGTTGAGCCCGTCGAGAGCTGCGACCTTGAACGCTTCCGCCATGGTCGGATAATTGAAGACGGCGTCGCGGAAGTATTCGATGGTTCCGCCGAACGCGAGAACTGCCTGCCCGATGTGGACGATCTCCGCGGCCCGCTCGCCGAGGACATGGACGCCCAGCAGCTTCAGCGAGTCGGGGTCGAAGAGGAGCTTGAGGAGTCCCAGATGGTCACCAAGGATCTGCGATTTGGCCAGTTCCTCGTAGCGCGCGACGCCCACCTCGTATCGGACCTTGTTGGCCGTCAGCTCCTGCTCGCTGCGGCCGACCATCGAGATCTCGGGGATCGTGTAGATGCCGTAGGGCATCGGCAGCTCTCGGGCGAGATCTGACCGTCCGAACATGGCCAGCGCGGCGCGGCGCCCCTGCTCCATGGAAGTGGACGCCAATGCGGGGAATCCGATCACGTCGCCGGCCGCGAAGATGTGTGGCACCGCGGTGCGGAACTGCCCGTCGACGGAAACGCGGCCGCGCGCGTCCCCCGCAAGACCCGCCGCCGGCACGTCGAGCTGATCCGTGTTCGCCTGCCGGCCCACGGTATAGAAGAGGGCGTCGGCGATCATCGTCTTCCCGCTCTCCAGGCGCGCCAGCACCCTCCCCGCATCCGCCTCTACCGCGCTCACCTGCTCGCCGAGCCTGAAGATCGTGCCGCGGCCGCGCAGGTGGTAGGTGAGCGCGTCGATGATTTCGCGGTCGACGAAGTCCAGCAGCGTGGGCCGCTGATCCACCAGTGTGGTCTTGATGCCGAGCGCGGTCAGCATCGAAGCGTATTCCAGCCCGATCACGCCGGCGCCGACCACAATCGCCGTCCGCGGGAGCTCCACGTCGAGCGCGATGAGCTGGTCGCTGTCGAAGATGCGCTTGCCGTCGCAGGGGATGTTTGGGTTCCGCGCGGGGCGAGTGCCGCAGGCGATCAGCACATTCTCGGCCTGTACCGCCTGCGGTCCCTCCGCTGTCTCCAGGGAGAGCGAGTGCGGCCCGGTGAAGCGCGCCGAACCCTGCAGCACCGTGACGCCGTTGCGGCGCAGCTGGCTGCGCAGGACCTGCAGCTCGTGCTCCAGGACTTTGCGAACGCGCAACGAGAGGTCCGGCAGGGAGATGATCTCCTGCAGGACGTAGTCGCGCCCGTAGAAACTGCGCTGGCGGAATCCCGAGAGGTAGAGGATGGCCTCGCGCAGCGTTTTGCTGGGAATGGTGCCGGTGTGCAGCGACACCCCTCCCAGGCGGTCGGGCCGTTCGACGATGGCCACCTTCTTCCGCATCTTGGCGGCGCAGATGGCCCCTTTCTGGCCTGCCGGCCCGCTGCCGATCACGACGAGATCGTAGGATTGTTCCATCCGCAGCGCCCCAATCTAGCCGAACTCGCGCCCGGATGCGCCGATCGGCGGCCCGCGCGGTCTTGCATGACCTCCCACGCGCCTCCGCTGGGAGCGGTACAATGTCTGACCGGGTGCTTGTGCGCTCAGTCGCAGGTGAGCGCGCGTGGGAGCACGACATGGATCTCGAGCTCAGGGGCAAGCGGGCGGTCATCACCGGCGGTAGCGTCGGCATCGGCCTCGCCGTGGCGCACGCGCTCGCGGCGGAGGGAGTAGACGTGGCGATCGTCGCCCGCGAACACATGCGGGCGGAGCGCGAAGCAGGCGAGATCGCGGCGTCGCACGGCGTGAAGGCGCTGGCGATCGCGGCCGACGTGTCCAAGGCCTTTGAGGTAGAGCGGGCTTGCGCGCGCGTCGCCGCCGCCTTCGACGGCATGGACATCCTGGTCAACAACGCCGGCACCGGCAGCTCCGAGACGATCATGGAGGGCGGCGACGATCGCTGGCAATACTACTGGGACCTCCACGTCATGGCTGCGGTGCGCTTCTCCCGCGCCTTGGTCCCGCTCATGCGCAAGCGAGGCGGCGGCGTGATCCTCAACACTGCCTCGATCTGCGCAAAGCAGCCGCTCGGCTACGAGCCCATCTACAACACCACCAAGGCCGCGCTGGTGATGTTCTCCAAGTGTCTGGCCAACGAGCTCGTCAAGGACGGAATCCGGGTGAACGCGATCAACCCGGGGCTCGTCTTGACGCCGGACTGGCGCAAGACCGCGGGCATCCTCACCGCCGGGACGGGAAAGACGCCCGAGGAATATCTGGACGGCATCGCGAAGGAGAACGCGCCCATCGGCCGGTTCGCGACGCCCGAGGAGCTGGCCCATTTCTACGCGTTCCTCTGTTCGCCCCGGGCGAGCTATTGCCTGGGCTCGACCTACTACGTGGACGGCGGCTGGCTGAGGACTGTCGAGTGATCGGGGCGTACGCCATGTTCTCGAGCGCAGTCGCACAGGTGATCGCGTCCAACGTCCTCGGATTGGCAGCGGTGCTGGTCGGGACCTGGGGCGCGCGGAGGATGTGATGGAGAAGGGACCCGCGAAGCGGCTGGTCGTCTACGTCAGCGAGAAGCAGCGGTGGCACCACAAGCCGCTCTGGCGGGAGGTGGTAGATCTCTGCCACAAGCACGGGCTCGCGGGGACGACCGCCACCAAGGGACTCCTCGGGTTCGGGCACACCGGGAAGATGCACGAGGACTTGAGCCCCGACGTGATGCCGGACTTGCCGATCACGATCGAGGCCATCGACGAGGCGGACAAGATCGACCGCGTACTCCCGGACCTGGACCTCGTCGTGCAGGACGGGCTGATTGCAGTGCAGGACGTGCAAGTGATCAAGGTGAGGCCGCGCAAGATCAAACCGGAGGCGGGCGACATGCCGCACCAGAAGCTTACCGGCAAGGCGAAAATGCTGCGCGTCCACACCGGAGCGAACGACACCTGGGAGGGCGAGCCGTTGCACCTCGCGCTGGTCAAGCGGTTCCACCAACTCGACCTCGCCGGAGCGACCGTGTACCGGGGCTTGGAGGGGTACGGCGCGAGCGGCCGCATCCACCGCCAGGCGAAGTTCCGCTCTGGCGACGAGCCGATCACCGTCGTCGTCGTGGACGTGGCGGAGAAGATCGAGAAGACGCTGCCCTACCTCGACCAGATGCTCGGCAGCGGGCTCGTCGCGATCTCGGACGTGGACGTGATCCTCTATCGCGATATCGGCGAGCAGGCGCGTTGAACGCGAGGCCGTCTTCGCGCTCGTCCCGAGGTATCGCGGTGACGTGAGGGAACCGCGCGGCGGCGTCCGCTGGATCATCCCCGAGAAGGCGGCGTACTGGCGGTGATTCGGACCCGGGCTTGTGCGCTCAGTCGCCCTTCGACGGCATTCCTCAGGGGAAACAGAACGCCGTGTTGTCGGCGAGCTTCATGCAAGTTTCTTGATTGCCGCCCATCAATGTCATCGGGTCATAATTTCCAGCGGCGACCGCCGTCGTCGTGACCGGAGTGGACGAGTTGGAAGTCGCGCCGTTGCCCAATTGGCCGTTGTTGTTCCGTCCCCAGCACTTCAAAGCTCCGGTGCTCGAGACGCAAGAAAACTCGCTTCCGGCTGAAGCAGCGGTTGCCCCGGAGATTCCAGAAACCAGGACGGGGGTGCTGGAATGGACGTTCGAACCATTTCCAAGCTGGCCCATGTCGCCCTGACCCCAACACCTGGCCCCTCCTGAGGTCAGTGCCACGCAGGTGTGGCGAGCTCCCGCCGCGATCTGGGAAGCGCTGGTCAAGCCGCTGACATACTGCGGGACGGGGTTGGGATTCTTGGGGTCGCAAATCGTATTGACCTGGCAAAACGCCGAGCCATCGCCGAGCTCGCCGTGATTGGTCGAGCCCCAGCACTTGACTCCCAGGCCCGCTGACCCATTTGAGGTGGAGACCCTGGCACAAGTGTGGGCGTCGCCGGCAGTCACCTGAAAGGCTTTCGTCGATGCGGGCTGTCCCTGGGCATTGACGACCGCGTAGTTGTCGGGGCCCGTCCCCACAACGGCGACCGGGATAGGAGAATTGGAAGTACTGTTGTTGCCCAATTGACCCGAAGTTCCCTCACCCCAACACACGACCTGGCCGCTGGTCAGGAGCGCGCAAACGTGATGGGCCCTCGCCGAAATCTGGCTGGCCGTGCTCACGGAGCTCACCGAAACGGGCGTCGCTGAGCTGGCGTTCGTATTGTCGCCAAGCTGGCCCGAGGTCCCCAGACCCCAGCATTTGACGGATCCAGACGACGCTCCTGAAGTCGCTCCGAAAATTGCACACGAAAAAGACGTCCCAACCGCGATGTCGACGGGATTCGTGACGCCCGCCACGCTGACAGCGCTCGAGGACGGCGAGGTGGTACCGTCTCCGAGTTGCCCGAAATCATTGCTCCCCCAGCACTTCACGGTGTCGTCCGCGAGAAGGGCGCACGTATGGGTGTATCCGGGCGCGATCTTTCTGATCGCGGAAGTCCCGAGCGGATTCGGAACGATGACCGTGAACGACGCCGAGGAAGTGGCGTTCCCGGAAGGCGTGACGACCGAGATGGGACCGGTCGCATTTCCCATGGAGGGAACCGTGATGACCAGTTGCGTGCTGGATGCGCTGGTCACCGGAGCAGTGACGCCTGACACCGTCACGGTGATATCGGCAATATGGGTTGGGAAGTTGCTCCCCGTCACCGTTACCGACGTGCCGGGCGCGCCGCTCATCGGGGTAAACCCGGAGATCGCTGGAGCAGCTCCGCCGCCGCCAGGCCCTATGCTCGCCAGGTTGTCGCACCATTGCTGGGCGGCGGTTCCCCAGAATCTGTTGCCGAACTGGATCAACGACTGGCAACCTGTGTATCCAGCATTTCCAGGACCCTGATCAGAAGTGCCGATAGGGGCGCTAGCAAAATTTGTTGCAAGGCAGTCCGGGTCGCCGTTGCAAACGAAATGATAGTACCACTCGGGCTCGCCGTTACCGCCGCCGCCACAGGCGGCGAACATGAGAATGCCGAGGATTGGCAGCGCGCTCGCAAGCGACAACCGGTAGTGCTTCATTTGTCTGGGTGCCCCCCGATCGATAGTGCTTCACATTCATGAGATTAAGGTATGTGATCCGGTACCGGCGGAGGTTCCGAGTCGAGGAACTGCAGTACAGCCAGGTTCATCAACTCCGGCCGCTGCATGAACGTGCCGTGACCGGCGCCGGGCACCACCATCAGCTGCGCCCCGGGGATGGCATGAGCGATGTGCTGTCCGACCTCCACCGGAAAAAATATCTACGCCACATCGCCGCCACGCGATTGATGAATGCGACGTAATGCTGGGGGCCGTCAGGTGAGCGCGGCGAACGGAATGATACGAGCCGTGGTTGTCACCGAGCCAAGATATCAAAAGCCGGGCATTGCCGGGCGGCGCTCAGCGCAGCGCCTCGTCGATCAGCGCGGGAATGCCGGCGATGTTCTTTTCCAGGCCATCCGGCAGCCCGAACCGCTGGGCGATGAAGGCGCTCTCGTTGTAGCTGACCCAGGCGCGCCCCCACGGGTCTTGCCACACGAGCACCCGCAGCGGAAGCTCGAGGCCGACCAGTGGCCGCGCGACCATCAACGGGGTCCCGGCGCGCGGGTCGCCGAAGACGATCAGCTGCTCCTCCTGCATCGTGAGCCCGACGCCGCGCGCCCCCCCGCCATGGTCGACACGAACGAAGACGGTGAGCCCTTTGCGGCGCGCGGTCTCTTCGATCCGCCGCATCGTCTCCGCGACGGGATAAGGGCTCAGCCTGCTCGCGACACCCTCCGACGGTGGTTCTGCCGTCATGCGCAATCCTCCTGCGAGCACGCTTCCGAACGGGTCGCTGATCGCTTCCCGATCAAGGCCTGCGGGATGGGATGCCACAAGCTAGAAGGGGGTTCCCCCGCACAACTGGTTGTTTTCAGCGGACCCGCTCTTGCCTCCGAGGCGCGAGGAGATCTCGCGCTCAACGTAGACGATGGACATACGCCCGCCCGGTTCCACCGCGAACAGATCTATCAGGACGACTTCGTCTGTGTCGCTGCGCATGTGTGGCTGCGATCGAGCGTCCGGGCGGCGGGCAAAGCACTCTCGTCGACCTGATGGCCCCTGATGTGAGCCCGCTCAAAACCTCCCTACGAAGTTCACGTTCATGCCGCCCGGAATGGCCGCGATAACGGGTGTAGCAACTGTGCTGCCCCCGAGCAGGGAACCACGCTTGTGCAGCAGGGGGAAGAGAACGCCGCAACCTCCGCCGATGACGATGCCGCCCAGGTCGTCCGAGACCCAATGCTTCTCCGCCATCATGCGCAAGAACCCGGTCGATACGGTGAGCACTCCCGCAGCGGCCCAGAGCCACGGCGCGGCGGGGGACTCCTCGAGGGTGGCGGTCATCGCCGTTCCCACTCCGAGGGCTGCCGCGACGGTGCTGTGCCCCGATGGGAAGCTGAGATGGGAATCGGGATCGCTGAAGTCGTAGAGGCCGCCCTCGTCCGGCTGGGAGGGATGGTTGTAGACCGCGAACGGCCGCGCGCGCGCAGTCAACAATTTGATGGACTGGGTGAGCGCCACGGCGACAACGGTGCCTTCGACCACGATCACGGCCGCCCGAAGCCCGGCGTCCGGCGTCGCGTGTGGCCCTGTAGCGATCAATGCTCCCGCGAGCGCCGCCGCAGGTGCGAGCATGAACCCGGTCACGTTGCTCAAGGTATTCGCCGTCCTGCGGGAGACGACCGCCCCGGCGAGACTGTCGTGGAAGAAGCGGTCCACTGCGTTCGCCCCGCACCAGCGGCACTGCGACGGGGCGAGCTCCGACTTGAAGAGGTCGGGCACCAGCGACCCGATGCCTCCGAGCGCAATCAGGACCGCGTCGGCCGGGATGTCCAGCGCAACCTTGTCGGTGGCGCCTGCGGTCAGCCCCTCCGCGCGGGCAGGGAGCGCGAGGCTGACGCAAACCAGGGGAACGACCAGCTTCGCCGCCGCCAGGGACCTTCGGTGCCGGTGCATATCGCCCCTCTCGCAATGATGTCTTACGGGGCGGCGTGCGCCTGGTGCCCGCTGCGGTAGTGCTCGCCGAGCAGGTCCAGGGCGAAGTCCCGCGCCGGGTCCCGCCAGACGGAGTGAACGTGGTTCGCGTCGTTCTGCGTATTGTCGTGCTCGATCAGCAGCCGCGGCCCATGCAGCCTGAAGTAGTGCGCGTGACCCGGCTCGAAGGGGCCGGCCCAGGCGAAGTAGTTCGCCTCGAGGCCCGCCTCGCGGATGCGGGCTCGCTGCGCCTCGGCCAGATCGGTCCGGAGGTTCCCGACGAACTCCTCGATCAGGCGCTCGGCTAGCGCGCGCTGCGGTGGGGCCATATCGCCCACCGGGAGCCCGACGGGACTCCTGAGGACGTCGGCGCGACCAGGGCCGCTCACGATATTGCCAAGCGACCGCGCGGCGATGATCGCCCGGTCCCGGTCGGCCGCCGGGAGGCCGCGGACCAGCTCGCGGGCAAGGTCCTCCTGGGCGCCCAGGACGCGGAGCCCCCCGAGCGGGCCGGACGGCACCCGGGCGGGGTTCGCCCCCATGAAGGCGGGCGTGACGGCCCCGGTCGGACCGGCGGCGAACGCGAAGTTGAGCGAGAGGTGGTGCCCCTCGACTCGCCAGCCCCAGGGCGCTCCGGCCTCCGGGTCGCCGAAGACGATCCAGGTGTAGTTGTCCGGATCCCGGTCGAACCTCCGCACCCTCTCGATCGCGCGGAGGACTTCCTCGAGGCGCATGATGTCGGTGGCCTTGTGGTAGCCGGCGTCGCTCAGCGCCGCGCGCAGGAGCGCGTGCGCCGCGGCGCGCTGGCGGCCGTCCATGGCCTTCAGGGGGAGTCCTGCGCGCTCGCGCGGGACATAGTCCCAGTCGAGCCGCTCGTGGCTGTCGATCCCGAAGACGGCAACGCGCCGCTGCTCGGGCGTCAGGGTGCGGAGGAAGGCGACGGCCTCGGCGCGCATCCATCCACTGTAGCCTTCCCGCGGCTGCGAAGCGACCGACGCCGTGGCCTCGGCTCGTTTCGCGGAATGACGCCCTGACAGGTTTTCCAGACAGGTAGAGTGATGTCGCCACCGTCAGGGCAAGGGAAAGGCGTATTGCGTGGCGAGGGCACGGAGTTGCGCGGCCTCCCTCAGCCCGTTTCCCGGCCCCTGGCTCGGGCACGGCACTCCGAACGGACCTGCCGGAACGTCGATCCGCGGCGCATCCAAATGAGCGCCTATTCAAGATTCAGTCGTCTGACCAACGCGTCGTAACGAGAGTCGGAGCGAATGGGATCCCAGAGCGGATCCACCGTTAGCAGGCGTGCGTATGAGTCCCTGCTCTCGACCGCCTCGTCGAGCCAATGGAACGCACCGTTGACATCGCCCAGCTTTACGTGAGCGCGGGCCAGCATCAGCGGGGAGACGGGGTCGGCGTCGAAGCTGCTTTCCAGGTTCGACAGCAGTGCCTGCGCGGCGGCCCGGGATCCCATCTCTGCCAGGACCCACGCGCGGACGGCCTGTAACTGGCGCGAGGATGGCGAGCCCTTGTCGAGCACCGCGAGGGCGTCGGCTGCCCTGCCCGTCCGCAGATAGGCGTAGACCAGGGAAACCCGTCCCCAGGTGTAATTGGGATCAAGATCGAGGGTCCTGAACGCTTGCACGATGGCGAGGTCGTATTCGCGGCTTGTATTCAGCATGACGGCCACCGCTCCATTGATGAACACCGAGGTCGGGTCGAGCTGCCGCGCTCGCTCGATTTCCGAACGCGCCTCCGCGAAACGCCCTTGAGCGAGACAATTCAAGGCGTACCAGTGATGCGCGGATACGTAACCGGGTCGCAGCTCGATGGCGCGCCGGAACTCTCGGTTCGACCCCGCCCAGTCGTACTCGTGCTGAAGGATTGCGCCGAGGGACGCATGAGCCTCCGCACTGGCGCCATCGAGCTCCAACGCTTTGAGCGCGGCCTTCTTGGCCTTCGGCAACAGGTCCGCTGCCCGGCCGCCACCGTAGTCGACGAGCAGATTGTAGCAGTCCGAAAGCCCCGAGTACGCGAGCGCATAACCAGCGTCGAGCGCGATGGCCTGCTCGAACAGGGACTGCGCCTTGGTCAGCGCTTCCCTGGTTCGTTGGTTCCAGAAGTAGCGCCCCCTGAGGTACAGGTCGTGGGCCTCGGTGTTCACGGTGGTCGCCTGCGCCAGCGCGAGGCCCGGCAAGAGCTTCGGCGCAAGCGCCTGCACGATCGCGCGCGCCACCTCGTCTTCGACTGCGAAGACGTTGTTCAACTCGCGCTCGTACGTCTTCGACCACAGGTGATAGCCGTCTGGCAGACTGATCAGCTGCGCGGCGACCCGAAGCTGGTTGCCCTGCCGCCGGACGCTTCCTTCGAGTACCGTCGCGACGTTCAGGTCCTCGCCGATCCTGCGCACGTCGACGTTCTTGCCCTTGAAGGAGAAAGCGGAGGTGCGGGCCACCACGCGCAGGCCTTCGACGTTCGCGAGCGCGTTGATGATCTCCTCCGTCATGCCGTCGGAGAAGTACTCGTTCTCCTTGTCCCCGCTCATGTTGACGAAGGGGAGCACGACGATGGACGGCGGCGCTGCCGGGGTCCTGGCCGTGCCGCGGAAGCCGAAGTACCAGATCAACCCCGGAGCCGCGGCAACCGCGCTGATACACGCGAGCAACAGCCCGCGTCGCGCACCCAGGCGGCCGCCCGAGGTCCTCTCGATGTGCCCGCCCCGAACGTCGAAGATCCACGCCAGAGCGACGACGATGGGGAACCCCACCGCGAGGGCCACGACGACATAGGAGAGCACGCCGTCAGGCCAGTGCAACCCGTGCATCACTGGCTCGATGATCTGCAGTACCGCGAACGCGACAATGCCGTAGCCGACCAGCGCGCGGAAAACGCGCCTACGCTTCAACTCGGCCAAGAGGGGCACGGACATCTGCCCTCCGCAAGCTCAGGCAGAGGAACCGTATCACTGGATCGGTGGATTTGAGCCCGAGCTGCGAGGATCAGACCGAGCATGGCCTGGGCCTGAACGGGAGCTCCGTTCAGGCTCCAGGCCGGTTCCCCATCAATAGCTGAAGGGTGCGAGTTCCTGCTGTCCCGGCCCGAGCGTGTAAGCCGTGCGGGTCGCCGGGTTCAACTGCAGGTTGTTCGCCCCGATGGTGAGGAAGGTGTTGAAGAAGAAGAACTGCTCGACGGTGGCGAGTACATTGCCACGCTCATCCATCACCACGGCGCTGCTCATCGCGTTGTTGTTGACCCCGAAGTCGGCTGGGACCACCTGGTCCATCACGATCAGCCCGCGGGTCGCGTCGATGGCGGGATAGATGTTGACGGACCCCTTCGGGTTGACGGCGATGCCCGTCTTTTTTCCGAGATCGTAGATCCCGGCCAGGCCGTCGCAGATGGTCGGTACCACGGCCCTGTTTGTGATCGGGTCGAGGGCCATGCCGTATGCGAAGCCGCTGGTGACGCCCGGGAACGATGAGAGCGAGCCGGTGCCGAGGTCGGCAGTCACCATTGTCGGCGGCCCGCAGAAGTTGTTGAAGTCGGTGGCAGGGATCGACGCCTGGTTCGTAGCCGTGTTCTGTCCGATGCAGTTGAGCACCGGGAATCCCATCGAGGCGACGGCTGGGGTGAGATCGATCAGGGGCCCGAACGTGTTCGCGGTGATGTCCGACGTGAACAGCCGCCAGGCGGTGCTGTTGCTCGGCGCGGTCGAATCGTAGGCCAGGAACGCCGCATGGTCATCCGCCTGGTTCGCCCCACCCTCGCCGATCTGAAGCGTGTCTGGGAATGGTGGCGTCCATGAGCGCCCGACCGTGCCGTTGGCCAGGTTCAGAAGATTGTAGGCGTTGGCGGACGTGTTGAGGTCGAAGAGCCCGAACAACCCCACGCTGCCGCCCCAGATGCCCCACCCATTCGTGTAGTACAGGGCGTCCTTCCGAGAGCCGACCGTCTTCAAGATCGCGTTGGTGGATTGATCAAAGGTCTCGAGCGATGTCAGGACCGTGCCGTTCGCCAGCTGCTGCTCCGACGTGAGGAACCCGTGGTTGCCATGTTGATCGATGCCGAAGCCATTGTTCGCGAAGCCGCCATCCGCGGCCAGCACGCCGTCCATCGTGATGCTGCTCACCTCGCT
>WNFS01003203.1_pt1 | contig 12386 bp, 10 predicted proteins | sample 5400141 | NCBI WGS metagenome assembly WNFS01 (sample SAMN13153358, study PRJNA577476) | soil metagenome | isolation source: 60 cm saprolite under Madrone tree | place: USA:California | collected 2016-06-14 | reverse complement strand
CCAAGCTCGTGCGCCAGGATGCCGGCGATCTCATCGGCGTTTTCCGCCTTGGCCAGCAGCCCGTTGAATACATAGACCTTGCCTCCGGGCAGCGCGAACGCGTTGGGAATTGGGCTCGATAACACCTGCGACTGGATCGATGTATCCAGGCCAGCGGACTCGCGAACGGCATTGACGAGCTTGGTGAAGGCAGCCTGCCCTGATGCGTTATCGCAGATCTTGCCGCCGAACATCGTCTTGACCTGCCCTTCCGCGACATCGCCCAGCCGGCGTTCGAAGGCTTGCGGCACCAGGGGTGTCAAACGGTCCGCAGCGAGCGGGACACCGAACAGAACCACCGCGACGATCGAAACCGTCGCCGCCAATGACCAGCCAACAATTCTCGCAATGCCGTGCCGGCCGGGAATGTTTTCATCGAGTCGGGCGCAGCGGGCGGTCAGCTCCGCGCCAACCGCCGCGTCACGGATTTCAAGCCGCGCCAGCTCCGGCGCCGTCAGACAGGTTACGCGCAGGGTACCGGATGGGCTGTCGGCAAGGCGGACATCGGCATAGGACCACGCGGCAAGCGTGTGTTCATACTCTCTGATTTCAAGCCGGTCGTTGAACTCCAGCGTCACCAGGCGGCGGCGGCTCGAGGTCCCGTCGAAATAAATCGCAAAGCCGCTGGCTCCTGACGACGCCGAGGTGTTTTGCGGTCCGCTGTCCATCGAAAAGATGCTCGTGCGCTAAAAGCCGGCGACATCCAGCCCGTCGGCAAAGCCCTCACCCAGCGCATTGGCGAGCTCGCCCCTCGCGGATACATTCGCCGCCGCCTCGATGTTGTGGACGGTGGTCGAGGCCAGCACCCTGACCCAGAGATCGCGCAACAGATAGACACGCATCGCCACATTGATCGCCAGCGCGAACAGCAGATAACCCAGTCCCGCCAGCACCAGCAACGGAATGCTCTTCAAGAACACCTGCGGCGTGAAGAACTGATCGAGCGGCGCGCCGCTCATGCTCGCCACCAGAGCGGCGCAGAGTCCCAGATAGGCGGCAAACGCGACCGCGAGCAGCAGAACCCAGCCGATGACTTTCCAGTAAAGGCCGATCAGCGCACCACGGCCCATCGTCGATTCCAGACGCACACCGCCAAACCGGATACCTGAAAGCCACCAGCGCCACTCCACCGCTTTGAACGCGGCATAGACAAAGGGCGCGAGCGGCGACACGTAGAGGGCGATCGGCGCCAGCAGCCATAGCCACCAGCCACGCTTGAAGAATTCCCAGCCGCGTCCTTCAAAGCTGCCCTGAAGATCGCCGTAATAGGAATGCCGCATCTTGTAGCGCTCGAGCGCCGCTTCACGCCATGGCAATATCAGGCCGAGGGTGAGTATCATCAGCAGGCCCCAGAGCGCCGCCCGCGCCGCATAGGCCCAGCCCGAACCGCTCATCCAGAACCGCACCCCGCGCCACACCGTGCGGGTCAGGCGATAACGCCGCGCGCGGTAGATCGCGAATTGTCCGAACAGATAGAAAAATGCCAGCAAGGGAATGCTGGCGAACGCCTTGTAGCGTTCGGCTTCAAGGCCGGCGAGGAAGTAAGCCAGATAAACCGGCACCAAGATCGCCAGCGCGATCAGAAATCCGATCAGCAATTCCCTGCCGCGGCCGGTGTATTCCGCCGCATCGCCGTCGATATGGCTGTTCGACCACAAATGACGGCGGATGTCGGTGGCGAGCCAAAATCGATAAAAGCCGACGGTAATGAGTTCGAGCCCGGCACCGCGCGTCACCAGCCGGAAAAATTCACCGCGGTTGCCTGAAAACAACACCGGCGCCGGCATCGGCGGCAGGTGCGGCGGCACAAGATTCATCTGATTCACGGATCGACTCCCCCCAGGACAAGCAAATCGGCAAGCAAATCGGGATGCCCCCATAGATTAGAGATGTGTCGGCCAAAAGGCGATGCGGGTTCCACCGACTTTTATGAAGATTTTTCGAACAGCTCCCGTCCGATCAGCATGCGCCGGATTTCACTGGTGCCGGCGCCGATTTCATAGAGCTTGGCGTCGCGCAACAGCCGCCCCGTGGGATAGTCGTTGATATAGCCGTTGCCGCCGAGCAGCTGGATTGCGTCGAGCGCGCATTGCGTCGCCTTTTCCGATGCATAGAGGATGGCGCCGGCGGCATCCTCGCGGGTGGTTTCGCCGCGGTCGCAGGCCTTGGCCACAGCGTAGACGTAAGCGCGGGACGCATTCATCGTGGTGTACATGTCGGCGATCTTGCCCTGCACCAGTTGAAAGGTGCCGATCGGCTGGCCGAACTGCTTGCGCTCGTGCACATAGGGCATCACCACATCCATGCACGCCTGCATGATGCCGAGCGGGCCCGCGGCCAGCACCGCGCGCTCGTAATCGAGGCCGGACATCAGCACGTTGACGCCGCGGCCGACCTCGCTCAGCACGCTCTCTTCCGGCACCTCGCAATTATCGAACAGCAGTTCGCAGGTGTCGGAACCGCGCATGCCCAGCTTGTCGAGCTTTTGCGCGGTGGAAAATCCCTTCATGCCCTTTTCGATAATAAAAGCGGTGATGCCGCTCGAGCCAGCGGTGGCATCGGTCTTGGCATACACCACCAGCGTATCGGCGACGGTGCCGTTGGTGATCCACATCTTGCTGCCATTGATGACGAAGCGATCGCCCTTCTTCTCGGCGCGGGTCGCCATCGACACCACGTCGGAGCCGGCGTTAGGTTCCGACATCGCCAGCGAGCCGACATGTTCGCCCGAAATCAGCTTCGGCAGATATTTCCGCTTCTGCGCTTCATTGCCGTTGCGGCGGATCTGATTGACGCAAAGGTTCGAATGCGCGCCGTAGGACAGGCCAACCGACGCCGACGCGCGCGAAATCTCCTCGAGCGCGATGCAGTGCTCGAGATAGCCGAGCCCCGAACCGCCATACTCCTCCTCGACGGTTATTCCGTGCAGGCCGAGCGCGCCGATCTTCGGCCACAGGTCGCGGGGAAATTGATTGCTCTTGTCGATCTCGGCGGCCCGCGGCGCGATCTCGTTATTTGAAAAATCGTGAACGGTTTCGCGAATCGCGTCCGCGGTTTCGCCAAGATCGAAATTGAACATCCGATGCGCGTTGGAAATCATGGGCGGGCTGCCTCCGGGCAAATGGCACTGGTCCTGCGCAGAGGCTTATTCTTCGGAAATAAGCTTGTCACGGGCCAAAGTGCCGAAAAGGCAGCATTCGCCGGATTGGCGTTGCGGTGCGGCAGAATGCAACAAACTGTCCCTTGCCCCGGCGCTGACAACGGGATGTAATTCGGTCAATAATCGCCCGCCGGAGCCAATCGCGGACGGGACAAGCAGGAGACGTCCGATGCACGGAACAGTCGATCTCGCCGGGGATACCCATCAGGCGGCCGCTCGGGACAAGGCCCATTCGATTCCGCTGGCGGATATCGACGTCAGCCACCCTGAGCTGTTCAGGACCGATTCATTCTGGCCGTATTTCGACCGGCTGCGCCAGGAAGACCCGGTGCATTATTGCAAGGACAGCATGTTCGGGCCGTACTGGTCGGTGACCAAGTACAACGACATCATGGATATCGAGACCAATCATTCGGTGTTCTCGTCGGCGGCATCGCTCGGCGGCATCACCGTCCGCGACATCGCTCCCGACCTGCGTCGCGAGAGCTTCATCGCCATGGATCAGCCGCGCCACAGCGCACAGCGCAAGACCGTCGCGCCGATGTTCACGCCGACCCATCTCGACGAGCTCGCGATCAACATCCGCAAGCGGTCGGCTGAATGTCTCGACAATTTACCGAAGAACGATGTATTCGACTGGGTCGATCAGGTTTCGATCGAACTGACCACGCAGATGCTCGCGGTGCTGTTCGACTTCCCCTGGGAGGACCGCCGCAAACTGACGCGCTGGTCCGACGTCGCAACAACGCTTCCCGGTCCGGACGGCGTCGTCGCGACCGAAGACGAACGGCAGGTCGAACTGCTGGAATGCGCGACCTATTTCGGAAAGCTCTGGAACGAGCGCATCAATCAGCCGCCGAAGAGCGATCTGTTGTCGATGATGGCGCACAGCGAAGCCACGCGCGACATGGACCCGAAGAATTTCCTCGGCAACCTGATCCTGCTGATCGTCGGCGGCAACGACACCACCCGCAACACCCTGTCGGGCAGCATCTATGCGCTAAGCAAGAATCCGGATCAGTACAGGAAGCTGCGCGAAAATCCTGATCTGATCGACAGTTTCGTGCCGGAGGTGATCCGCTGGCAGACCCCATTGGCGCATATGCGCCGCACCGCGCTTGAAGACATCGAGTTCCGCGGCAAGCGGTTCAAGAAAGGTGACAAGGTCGTGATGTGGTACGTCTCGGGTAACCGCGACGAAGAGGTCATCGATCGTCCCTATGAATTCATCATTGACCGGGCCCGGCCGCGCACCCACATCTCGTTCGGCTTCGGCATTCATCGTTGCGTCGGGATCCGGCTTGCCGAGCTGCAGCTGAAGATTATCTGGGAAGAAATCATGAAGCGCTTCGATGATATTGAGGTGGTCGGCGAGCCCAAGCGGGTGTATTCGAGCTTCGTCAAAGGCTACGAAACCCTGCCGGTGCGCATCGCCGGCTGACCGCCGCCCCGCCTATTTTGGGATCGATCGACGATGAACTTGCAGACAACAGTCAAAGCCGACAAGGCTGAGCTTCAGCGCCTCGCCCGCGAAGAGGCCTATTCCACGCCGCTGAAGGATTTTCATCCCGGCGCGCCGCGACTGTTCCAGAACGACACGCTGTGGCCCTGGTTCGAGCGGCTGCGCAAGGAAGAGCCGGTGCATTACTGCACCAATTCGCCGATCGAGCCCTATTGGTCGGTTACCAAATACAAAGACATCATGCATGTCGACACCAACCACAGCATCTTCTCCTCGGACGTCGGTCTCGGCGGCATCTCGATCCGCGACGTGCCTCCGGGGTATGACCAGCCGAGCTTCATCGCGATGGATCAGCCGCGGCACTCGGCGCAGCGCAAGACCGTGTCGCCGATGTTCACGCCGACGCATCTGGACGAGCTTGCCGTTCTGATCCGCGAGCGCGCTGGCAAGGTGCTTGACGCACTGCCGCGTAACGAAACCTTCAATTTCGTCGATCGGGTGTCGATCGAACTGACCACCCAGATGCTGGCGACGTTGTTTGACTTTCCCTGGGAAGAGCGCCGCAAGCTGACGCGCTGGTCCGACGTCTCGACCGCGCTGCCCAAAAGCATGGTCGTGGAATCGGCGGAACAGCGCCGGGCCGAAATGGACGAGTGCGCGGCCTATTTCACCAAACTGTGGAATGAGCGCGTCAATGCCGCGCCGAAAAACGATCTGATCTCGATGATGGCGCACAGCGACGCCACCCGGCACATGGACCCCGACAATCTGATGGGCAATATCATCCTGCTGATGGTCGGCGGCAATGACACCACCCGCAACACCATGAGCGGGTCGGTGCTGGCATTGAACGAACACCCCGACCAGTATCAGAAACTGCGCGACAATCTGGCGCTGATCGACAGCCTGGTGCCGGAGGTCATTCGCTGGCAAACGCCGCTCGCGCATATGCGGCGCACCGCGCTGGTCGATACCGAAATCGGGGACAAGAAAATCCGCAAGGGCGACCGGGTGGTGATGTGGTACGTCTCGGGCAATCGCGACGAAGAGGGCATCGAGAACCCCAACGACTTCATCATTGACCGCGCCCGGCCCCGCACGCATCTGTCGTTCGGCTTCGGCATTCATCGCTGCGTCGGCATGCGGCTCGCCGAACTGCAACTGAAGATCGTATGGCAGGAGATGCTGAAGCGTTTCGACAACATCGAGGTGGTGGGCGAGCCGAAGCGGGTGTATTCCAGTTTCGTGCGGGGCATCGAGCAGTTGCCGGTACGTATTCCGGCGTGAACAGCGGGCGCTGGATCTGGCCCGGTCTAAAGCGCCGGAACTACTTGATCCAGCCAGCCGTCGGTGGCGTTCTTTACCCACTCCAGGCCCAGTCGCCGCTGGAGGTTCACCCCGTCTGGCCGCAACAACCGGACTTCGGGATGAACGAAGCTGTCGGGAATCAAACAGAAACCGAGGCCGGCGGCGACCATCGCGAGTGCCCGGCTGTCACTGTCGGTGCGAGCAATGACACGAGGCTGAACTTTCCACTCGTCAAGTATCCGCGACGCAGACTGCAGTTGTTCGCAATGCACCCGCACAATGAGCGGCTGGCCGCTCAGTATCTGCGGCGATACACGTCCGCGAGGATAGTCGCGCGAGGAGACCGCGAGCGCCTGCCGATCGTTCGCCAATTCGTATTGCCGGTGGCCTGGCTCCGGTGTCGCCAGATTGGTCAGCACAACATCATAGCGCCCATTCGCGAGCCGCTGCCTCAGCTTGGCGAGCGGCGCATCTTCCATCTGCCATGTTCTTGCCGGATCAAGACCCCCAAGGCGAGCGAGCGTTGCGGCAACAAGCTCGGGCGGCAAAGTCGGTAACAAGCCGATCCTGACAGGCTTGCCCGGTTGCCGATCACGAGAAGGCGCTTTCAGCCGCTCGGTCTCTCTCAGGATTGACCGGGCCGTTTCGAGCGCAGCCAGTCCCCGTGTGGTCAGGCTGATGCCGCGGGCCTCTCGCTCGAACAAAGCAAAACCCAGCTCTCGTTCGAGCGCACCAATTGCGGCTGATAACGTCGGCTGCGTGACAAAGGCGCGTCTGGCGCCGGCGCTGAAGCTGCCCGCATCCGCAACCGCGATGAAATAGCGAATCTGCTTCAGGTCCATCCATAGATAATATCTATAGCTCGGTATCGATGCAATTGGGATTGTCGATTGCTTGAGCAGCACGAATACTTTCGAAGGCTCGAATCAACAAGGCGATGGATGCCATGGATCATTCCAAGCAGGTCGCGATCCTGCACGAATTGATGTCGCACATCGAGGCGGGGACGACGGCGCGAACCGCCGAAGTACGATGGAATCGCGGCGAGGTGTATGCGTCTCCGGAGCGGCTGAAGCTGGAGAAAGAACGACTCTTTGATGCCTATCCCCTGGTGGCGGGATTGAGTGGCGACGTTCCAGACCCGGGATCATTCATCGCACAGGATGCGGCGGGTACGCCATTCATTCTCACGCGAGGCCACGACGGCAAGGTGCGGGCGTTTCTGAACGCCTGCCGGCACCGCGGCACCCGTCTCATCGATCAGGAACGCGGCCACGCGCCGCGCTTCTCCTGTCCGTTTCACGCCTGGACCTACGATCTCGACGGAAGGTTGGTCGGCCTTCCGAAGAAGGAGAGTTTTGGCGAGTTCGATCACGCAAGCCACAGCCTGATCTCGCTGCCGGTCACGGAAAAATACGGAATCATCTGGCTCAAGACGAAACCGGGTCCGGCATTTGAGATCGACGATTATCTTTCCGGGCTCGGTCGCGAACTCGCCGGCTGGAATTTCGGCCGGCAGTTCTCGTTTGACGCATGCGCGATGCAAACGAAAATGAACTGGAAGCTTGCCAACGACACCTTCGGCGAAACCTATCACTTCGCCATCCTGCATCGGAACACGTTGGCGGCGATCTATCACAGCAACGTCACATCCTATGAGACATTTGCCAGGAACCACCGGATGGTGTTCGCTGCGCGATCCATCCACGAACTGCAAAACGTACCCGAGCGCGAATGGCAACTGCGGCCGCATTCGACCATCGCCTATTACATTTTTCCAAACACCCAACTCCTTGTCTCCCGCCAGAACATTTCGATGTATCGCATGTTCCCGGACCCTGACCGGCCCGACCGAAGTGTCGTCTATCAATCCGTCTATCTGGACGCTGAACCGGCAAACGAGAGTGAGAGGGCTGTCGGGGAGGCCGCGCTCAAGCGCCTGAAGGCCGTGATCATCGAAGAGGATTTTGTCGTCGCGGAGAAGTCGCAGGCGGCGCTCTCGTCCGGTCTGATCGACGAGGTCGCCTACGGGCGCAACGAGCCGGCGCTGCACCACTATCATCGCACATTCGACGAGGCGCTGGCGCAGCAGGCATGACGGAGTCTTCGCTTTTCAAACTGGTCGAGACGGTCACCTCTGCACCGGGATACACAAGCAGCATGGGGACCCGCGTTCTCGCGGCGGAGGCCGGCTATGTCGAGCTGGCGCTCGACCGGAGGCCTGACCTTCTGCAAATCAACGGCTTTTTTCATGGGGGCATCATAGCGGGTCTTGCGGATCACGCGGCTGGTGGCGCGGTCACGACCGCATTGCCGAAGAACCGGTTCGCAGTGACGGTGTGCCTTCAGGTCAATTTTCTTGCGCCGGCCAACGGCGAGACGCTCATTGCACGCGCGAAGGCCGTCCTGGCAGGAAGCACGATTGGCGTGGCGCAGGTTGACGTTATTTCGCTGGCAGGCGGCGTGGAGACAGCGTGCGCGATTGCGACGGTGACGTTGCGCGCCGTTGAAATGCCCGCCCGAATATCTTTGCAGCCGGTTTCGACTTGAAGCTGATTGCCGCGAACGACGCGGCTGGTCGCCGAGGCTGCCGAGTTCGGCAACATATCTGAACGTCCTCAGCGTCGGAAATCCATGCTTGCCAAGCTTGGAATGCAGGCTAATACGCTATAACAAACAAGCATGAGGGCTCTGCGGTAGCTTCACGACTGCAGGCACGACAATCAGCAACGGAAACGCTACCGGTAACTGAATGACCGCACAAGAACAACAAGACGAATATGCCGATATCCGCGACGCCGTCGCCAAACTGTGCGCCCAATTCCCCGGCGAATACTGGCGCAAGCTCGATCGCGAGATGGCCTATCCCAGCGCGTTCGTCGATGCGCTGACGCAGGCCGGCTATCTCTCGGTGTTGATCCCCGAAGAATATGGCGGCGCCGGGCTGAAACTGTCCGCCGCGGCGGCGATCCTCGAGGAGATCCAGCGCGCCGGCTGCAATGGCGGCGGTTGTCATGCGCAGATGTATACGATGGGCACGCTGCTTCGCCACGGCAGTGATGCGCAAAAGGCAAAATGGCTGCCGAAGATCGCCAGCGGCGAATTGCGGCTGCAGGCATTCGGCGTGACCGAACCGACCAGCGGCACCGACACCTCCTCGCTGAAGACCTTTGCCAAGCGCGACGGCAATGACGGCTACATCGTCAACGGCCAGAAAATCTGGACCAGTCGCGCCGAATATTCCGATCTGATGATCCTGCTCGCGCGCACGACACCGAAGGAGCAAGCGGCCAAGCGCACCGACGGATTGTCGGTCTTCATCGTCGATATGAAGGCGGCGAAGGGCAACGGGCTTTCGATCAGTCCGATCCGCACCATGATGAACCACTCCACCACGGAAGTGTTCTTCACCGATATGAAGGTGCCCGCCGAAAACCTGATCGGCGAGGAAGGCAAGGGCTTTCGCTACATCCTGTCCGGCATGAATGCCGAGCGCATCCTGATCGCGTCGGAATGCGTCGGCGACGCCAAATGGTTCATCGCCAAAGCCTCAAGCTACGCCAAGGAGCGCGTGGTATTCGGCCGTCCGATCGGCCAAAACCAGGGCATCCAGTTTCCGATCGCCAAGGCCTATGCGTCGATGCGCGCCGCCGAGCTGATGGTCAAGGAAGCAACACGCAAATATGAAGCTGGCCTCGATTGCGGCGCGGAAGCCAACATGGCCAAGATGCTGGCGGCGGACGCCTCCTGGGAAGCTGCCAACGCCTGCCTGCAGACCTATGGCGGCTTCGGCTTCGCCGAAGAATACGACATCGAACGCAAGTTCCGCGAGACGCGGCTCTATCAGGTCGCGCCGATCTCGACCAATCTGATCTTGTCGCACCTTGCCGAGCATGTGCTGGGCATGCCCCGCTCCTACTGAGAAACAATGATGCTGCCGCTTGAGGGACTGATTGTCATTGCCGTCGAACAGGCGGTCGCCGCACCATTCTGCAGCTCACGGCTGGCCGATGCCGGCGCGCATGTGATCAAGGTGGAGCGGCCCGAGGGCGACTTTGCACGCGGCTACGATGCCGCGGCGAAAGGACAAAGCAGCTATTTCGTCTGGCTCAACCGCGGCAAGGATTCGGTGGTCGTCGACCTCGCGACTGGGCAAGGACGCGCGATCCTCGAACAGCTGATCGCCGGCGCGGACGTGCTGATCCAGAATCTCAAGCCGGGCTCGATGGACAAGCTCGGCTTTTCGCTGGACCGCTTGAAGAAAGATTATCCGGCGCTGATCTGCTGCACCATATCCGGCTATGGCGATGACGGCCCCTACGCGCACCGCAAGGCCTATGATCTGTTGATCCAGGCCGAAAGCGGGCTGGCATCGATCACCGGCGGTCCGGACGGCCCGTCGCGCGTCGGTCTTTCCATCGTCGATATCGCCACCGGCGCCACCGCGCATGCCGCCATCCTCGAAGCGTTGATCGCGCGCTCGCGCAACGGCAAGGGCGCGGATATCCGGATTTCGATGTTCGACGTGATGGCCGACTGGCTGTCGGTGCCGCTGCTCAATGCCGAGGCCGGCAACCCGCCGCAACGGATGGGGCTCGCGCATCCGTCGATCGCACCCTACGGCGTGTTCCGCTCGAAGGACGGCAAGGACATCCTGATTTCGATCCAGAGCGAACGCGAATGGAAGAAGTTGTGTGCTGACGTTCTGGGCCAGCCGGCGCTGCCGGAGGATGTCAGGTTTTCCAACATGGTCGAGCGTGTTCGCAACCGCAAGCTCACCGACAAGGCGGTCGGCGACATCTTCGCGACGATGACGCGTGACGATCTGCTGAAGCGCCTGTCCGACGCCGATATTGCCTTTGCCGAGGTCAACACCATGGCGGACCTTGCGGTGCATCCGCATCTGCGCCGCATCGAGGTGGACACGCCGGCGGGGCCGGTGACCTATCCGGCGCCGGCTGCCATTGTCGTCGATCAACCGCGTCATTATGGCGCCGTGCCCGGCATCGGCGATCACAGCGACGTTGCCAAAGCCCCTCGTGGCCGGACCAAAACGTCATGACCGACAAACCCGATCTCGATCATTTGCGCCAATGGATCGGCCGCACCGAAGCAGCCTCCGACATCGTGACCGCGCAACTGGTCAAGGGCCTGCGCGCGACCCTGTTCATGGAAATCGGCAGGCCGAAGCCGGGTGACGCGGCGCCGTTCACGGTGCATTGGTGCCTGGCGCAACCGGTTTACCCGATGTCGGAATTGAGCGCGGACGGCCACCCCACGCGCGGCGGCTTTCTGCCGCCGGTGCCGCTGCCGCGGCGGATGTGGGCCGGCGGCGAGCTTGAATTTTTCGATGCCTTGCGTGTCGGCGACGAGGCAACGCGAACGTCACGCATTGCCGACGTGACGATGAAGACCGGCAGCACCGGCGTATTGTGTTTCGTGTCCGTCGAACATCTGATCACGACGCCGCGCGGTACCGCCATCCGCGAGCGGCAGGATATCGTCTATCGGGATATGTCGGCTGCGCAGGCGGCCGCGCCGGCCAAACCAGCGTCGCCCCCCCGATTGGCGCAGCATAGCGAAAGCCATATGGCCGATCCCGTGCTGCTGTTTCGCTATTCGGCGCTGACGTTCAACGGCCATCGCATCCATTACGACCGCGACTACGTCACCAAGGTCGAGGGCTATCCCGGGCTGATCTTCCACGGTCCGATGCAGGCGGCGTTTCTGGTGGAATTCGCGGCGAAGCTCCATGGCGGCGCGGCGCCGAAGCAATTCAGCTATCGCGGCGTGCAGCCGCTGTTCGAAGGCAGCGAGTTCAGCGTCAACGCCAACGACACCAGCGCCGGCATGGACCTGTGGACCGCGAGTTCGGCCGGTCAGCCGACCATGAAAGGTACCGCCGCGTGGTGAGGGGCACTGAATTCGCCGAGGCGGGACTCTGCTCTCTTTCCCAAGGGAGAGGGGGTTACGGTCTATCGATGGGCTTTAACCCCTCGCCCGGCGCTAACGCGATAGCCAATGCGAAGCATTGGCGTTCTATTCTTAAGGACGGCGGCCAAAGGCCGCCTATGCTCTCCCGATGGGAGAGGTGATACCGAACTCGTAGCCAGCGCTTTACCAGAGGATTGTCAGCCTTGCCGCGTGAAAAGCCGAAAGCCAACAGCAAATCGCTCACCGTCAAGGATGCCACGCTTAACCTGTTGCGGGCGTTCGGAATCCGAAAGGTGTTCGGCAATCCCGGCTCGACGGAATTGCCGTTCCTGAGCGATTGGCCAGACGATATCGACTACGTTCTGGGACTTCAGGAAGCCTCCGTGATCGGCATGGCCGACGGTTACGCCCAGGCCACCCGCAACGCCGGTTTTGTCAATTTGCATTCGGCGGCCGGCGTTGGGAACGCGCTCGGCAATATCT
>WNFS01003201.1_pt1 | contig 12391 bp, 9 predicted proteins | sample 5400141 | NCBI WGS metagenome assembly WNFS01 (sample SAMN13153358, study PRJNA577476) | soil metagenome | isolation source: 60 cm saprolite under Madrone tree | place: USA:California | collected 2016-06-14 | reverse complement strand
CTCGGAGTGTTCTTGCCACAGAGATGCCCCCGTCCTCGCTTTGTCCAGCTTTCCACACCCAGCCGAGGCGATAGGGCCCAGCATCGCCGCAACGATGACCATAGCGAGGCCCGCGATGACCATTCCCGACTTTGTTCTCATAGAAGTTGTCCTTTTCGTTTTTTGTGAGATTCCGTCCGTCAGATAGGCAAGCGAATTCGAGCCGGGACGCACTCGGCTTCGTTGCGTAACTCTGTTCCAGAGAACGGAGCCCAACTATCGGGCGGTCAGCATTTGAGCGAATCGTGCGTTGAAGGGCAATCCCCTGACGCGCTGTTTCAGACCCTTTTTGAATCATCGTTCAAGCTTCTGAACTTACGGAAGATACGCGGCTTTTGATAGTTCTTCGGGTAGTCCAGGCAAGTTTTTGCGCCAGCCCCATGCTACAATCCCACTCACTTGTTGGGGAGTGACGGAGTGGAAGGCTCGCGCCCACCGGAAGTCCTGTGCTTTGGCCCGTACGAAATCCGTCTGCGCACCCAGGAACTTTTCAAGTACAAATTGCGACTAAAACTGGCCCCCCAGGCTTTCCAGGTGCTGCGCATCTTGCTGGAGCGGCCTGGGGAATTGGTCACCCGAGACGACCTGCATCAGGCTTTGTGGTCTGCTGACACCTTCGTTGATTTTGACCACGGACTCAACAACGCCGTCAAACGGATTCGTGATGTCCTAAGCGATTCCGCAGACGCCCCGCTTTACATTGAGACTCTGCCCCGCCTCGGCTACCGCTTCATTGGGCAGATTACCGAGAACGGCCATGAAACTGGACTGGCGATTGCCAGCGATCCGACACCCCCGGTCAATGTGTCCAACCCGATTGATTCCATGCCTCTGTCGCCGCGAGAGAGCCGATGGCCCCCGTTTTCGACGTTGGTTCTCGCAGGCGTCCTCACGCTTGTGTTCACTCTTGCCGGCTACATTGGCTGGCGGCGAACGCGCGCCATCCATCCCTCGAGCTCGGGCCACGTGATGCTGGCGGAGCTTCCCTTCGAAAACCTGAGCGGAAACCCAAACGAAGACTATTTCAGCGACGGACTCACGGAAGAAATCATTACCCAACTAGGAGCGTTAAGCCCGGACCAACTGGGGGTAATCGCACGGACAACTTCGATGGCTTACAAGCGTACATCGAAGAGCGCGCAACAGATCGCAAGAGAATTGGGGGTGGACTACATCCTTGAGAGCAGTATTCGCCGCGATGAGGACCAAGTGCGCATTAGCGCCCAACTCATCCGTACTGCCGACCAGGTGCATGTCTGGGCGCACAGCTACGACCGGCAGATCAGTCACTCCATCGCTTTGCAGGAAGAAGTCGCAAGGGCGGTTGCTGAACAGATCAGAATAAAACTCAATCCGGCTTACAGTGGCCCCCCCAGCCCGCTCCCTCTTGATCCCCAGGCGAACGAAGCCTATCTGCGAGGGCGGTATTTTGGCAACCAATTTACGGTTGCCGGCTACGGGAGAGCCATCGCGTATTTTCAACAGGCCATCGATCGGCAAGCCAGTTTCGCGGAAGCCTATTCGGGACTGGCGGACTCCTACTATTTCCTTGTCGTCACGGACGCCATGTCACCACGGGACGGCGTGTCCAAAGCCCAGGACGCGGCACACCAAGCCGTAGCCCTCGGCGAAGGTCTCGCTGAATCACACAATGCCATGGGTAGCGTCATGCTCGGTCTATGGGACTGGTCCCAAGCAGAGACTGAGTTCAAACGTGCCATTGAGTTGAATCCAAGCTACTCCACCGAGCACCGCCTTTACGCGGCGCTCCTTGTGACACTAAGGCGGCACGAGGAGGCTTGGGAGCAGATTAACCAAGCAATGCGGCTGGATCCGCTCTCTCTGCCCAACAATGCCGAGGTAGTTCGAACGCTTTACTATGCCCGAGACTACGATCGGGCTGTCGAGCACGGGCAAAAAGCCTTACAGCTTAATCCCGATTACTATCGCACGCATTTCTGGCTGGCTCGGGTCTATGCCCAGAAAGGATTGTACGAGGAAGCTGTTGCAGAATCGAAGAAAGTCCTGCAGGCAATGCCGGACAGCACCGCTGGTTTGACAGAGCTTGCCTACAGCCTCGCTGCGGGAGGGCGCCAGCCGGAAGCCCGAGGGATTCTCCAGCGCTTAAAAGAGAAATCGAAGCATGATTGGGTTCCCGCTTACAACTTGGCTGTCATTCACGTCGCCCTCAACGAGAAAGAAACGGCCCTGCACTTTCTGCAAAAGGCTTATCAGGAACGGGATTGGGCGATGATGGTTCTCGCCGTCGAACCGCGCCTCGACCCCGTACGGAGCAATTCCAACTTTCAGGAACTGTTGGGAAAATGCAGATTGCCATTGTAGAAGACCGGTCACCCCTGCCAGGATCATTTGCGCGACGCTAGAGAGGTGATCCGCCTTTCGCCTGTAGGTTTCGTTGCGCTGACAGCATCGTAAATCAGACGTAGAATCGCGCGACGGATTGGAGGGTGCCGTGCGCCTGCTTCTTGTTGCTGCACTGCTTGCGATCTTCTTTATTTGTTTGCCTGCCAGCACTAGCTTTGTTCATTCGGCTGCCAGCACTGATCAAAGGACTGCATCTGAGCAGCCGGATATCAGCAGATCTGGCAGAGACTTTCTGGAAGTCTGTTCCACCGTCGACAGTGAAGGGAACAAAGACGCTACCCGCATGGGGCCCGATGCCACCTGTCTGGGCTGGGTTGCAGGCTTTGCCGATGGCTTCCTGGTGTATGGGGAGCTCCTCAGTGTTCCGAGAAGGGACAGGATGGCCTGCGTGCCCCGTGGAGTGACCACGGTCCAAATCGTTCGCGTCATTAAGAAATACCTTGCTGAAAATCCTGGGAAGGCGCACCGGCCAACACGTTACCTAGCCTCGATTGCGTTGGCAGGGGCCTTTCCGTGCAGAGCGGGAAAGTAGATAAAGGAAGGCAAGGACTGTTTTTTCTTAAGAGAGACTACCAGAGGAGGGGGAGGAGACGGGAACGGGTGCGGAGGCAATATTCGGAATAGCCGGGGAGGTCGCGGTGAAGCATTTTTTCTTCGTTGAGGAGGCGGAGGACGATCAACGGGATGACCAGGAGGAAGCCCGGGAGTGCCCACCAGGAGCCAAGCGCCAGAGGCGTGAAGAGCAGCATGAGAACGGCGCCAAAGTACATGGGATGGCGCACAAGGCGATAAGGCCCGGTCGAAATGACGCGCTGGCCTTCTTCGATTTGGACGGTGCGAGAGGCAAAACTGTTTTCTTTCATGACCCAAAGGGTGATGAGATAGCCAGCGAAGACGAAGAGTTGGGAAAGAATCGTCAGCCAAACTGGGACGCGGGACCAGCCGAAACGGTAATCCAATCCGGGAATCACTAGAGACGCGAAGACAACCCACTGAGCCCAGCGAATGATAGTTTTCTGCTCGGTGATTTTTTCCTCGGTGCGCAAGCGGCGCTCGACCAACTGGGGATCGCGCTTCAGGAAATAAGCCGAGGTCATCGGCATGGGGACGAACAAGATGGCCATGAAGGCCCATCCTTGCCAATACCGGAGAGAACCGGCGGAAATGAAGAGTATCGCCGCGACGAAAATTACGGCGATGACGCTGCGGAGGATGAGGCGTGTCTTGAGGCTGCGTGGAGCGGCCATAGGTTTCGACGTTACGAAAAACGGCAAGGAAAGAGTAGCAGAAAGCAGCTAATCGAATTCGCGATACGCTCGCGATGAGCAACGCGCTCAGTTGGTTCTGCTAGAATCGCGGCGAGATGGCTGAGGTTGAACAATTACGATTTGGCGTGGAAGACGGAGGCGAAGTATCGTCGTTGCTTTGCCGGCCGGCGAACGCGCGGTGGCTCTTCGTTCTGGCGCACGGAGCTGGCGCGGGGATGAGTCACCCATTTATGGAAAAGCTGGCGGAGGAATTGGCTGGCGTGGGTGTGGCGACGCTTCGATACCAGTTTCCTTACATGGAGCAGCGGCGGCGGGTTCCAGACCCGCCGACAGTTCTGACGACAACCGTTGTGGCTGCAGTGCGAGCCGCCGCGGAGGCGGCTCCTGATTTGCCGTTGTTGGCGGGAGGCAAGTCCATGGGAGGACGCATGACTTCGCAGGCGGCGGCACAGCATGCTCTGGATGGCGTGCGCGGATTGATGTTCTTTGGCTTTCCGCTGCACCCGCCCAAGCAGCCAGGAACGAAACGAGCGGACCATCTTGCGAAAGTTATAGTGCCGATGCTGTTCCTGCAGGGAACACGGGATGAGCTTGCTGATCTTAAATTGCTGCGTCCGGTGTGTGCGAAGTTAGGATCGCGAGCGACGTTGCACGTGATCGAAACAGCAGATCATTCGTTTCATGTGCTGAAGAAGTCTGGAAGGAGCGAGGCTGAAGTGCTGCGAGAATTAGCGGAGACGACCGTGTCGTGGGCGGAGGGAATAGAAGGGATAAGATAGGGTACCGCGTTTCAAGGCTTGCAAGTTCGGGACGAAAGTTCCGGGATGCAAAGCACAAACCAGGAGACAAACGATGTTGCGAATAAACGACCAAGCTCCCAATTTCACTGCGGAAACTTCGCAGGGAACGATCAACTTCCACGAATGGATCGGCAACGGCTGGGCCATCTTGTTCTCGCACCCCAAGGACTTTACTCCCGTGTGCACGACGGAACTGGGTTATATGGCGGGGCTGCAGCCGGAATTCGAGAAGCGCAATTGCAAGATCATCGGGCTGAGCGTGGACCCCGTGAGCAGCCACAGTAAGTGGGCCGCGGACATCGAAGAAACGCAGGGCCACAAGGTGAAATATCCGATGATCGGGGACCCGCAACTCAAGGTGGCCAAGCTGTACGATATGCTGCCGGCGGAAGCGGGTGAAACGTGCGAAGGACGCACGGCGGTCAATAATGCGACGGTGCGCACAGTGTTCGTGGTGGGACCGGACAAGAAGATCAAACTGATGCTCAGTTATCCCATGAGCACAGGGCGCAATTTCGACGAAGTGCTGCGCGTGGTGGATTCGATGCAACTCACCGCCAAACATAAGGTAGCCACGCCGGTGAACTGGAAGCAGGGCGACGACGTGATCATCCTGCCGGCGGTTTCGGATGAAGAAGCCAAACAGAAATATCCCGGGGGCTGGAAGGCGCCGAAGCCTTATCTGCGAATCGTTCCCCAACCGAAGTAGCAGCGCGCAAGCGAAAAGCGCGATCTTCTGTGATCTTGACTCGTCTTCGTGCCGATTTTGGAGCGAGACATTTGGCCCGGATCGCTGAAACCGGCTCTCTCTAACTAAGCTCATTTAGACTAGTGCAACCCCGAGCCGCAACAATCGGACACGACGGCGTTAGAATGCGCCGGACATCAGGAAGGGGACTGACATGCGCACCGTTTTGACGCTTGGCGTTTCGCTGTTCGTGCTGGCTGCGGCCGCGGAGGCGCAGAAGCCGCCGCTGCTGGCGGAGAAAGATGTGGCGGCGCTGGCGAGTGAGTTGAGCGGGGAAACGGCAAAGCGGAACTTGGAAGGAATTGCGCGGTTTCACCGGCAACGCGGGTCGCAGGGATTTCACGAGGCGGCGGAACTGGTGGCGGAGCGTTTGCGGGCATACGGATTGAGCGCCGTGGCGATACTGCAGTTTCCTGCGGATGGGAAGATTTTCTATGGGACGCAGAGGTCGCGGCCGGCGTGGGATGCGGAGATGGGGGAATTGGCAGAGATATCGCTTGAGCCTTCGTCGCGGCTCTGCCAGGAGGGATGGCGGGAGGAAGTAGACAAGTTGCCTACGGAAGGAAAAATTGGAGTCGCAATGGTTTGTCTCAATGTGAACATGCTCGCGAGCTATGAAGCGATGCCGATTGTGCTGGCGGAGGACAGTGAGAGCGCCGACGTGACCGCTGAATTGGTGGATGTTGGCGAGGGGACGAAGGAGAGCAACTACGCGGGGAAAGATGTGAAGGGGGAAATTGTGCTGGTGAGCGCGCAGCCGGGGGCGGTGCAGGACTTGGCGGTGGGGAAGTTTGGTGCGGTAGGGGTTGTGAGCTACGCGCAGAACCAGAAGACGGCGTGGTGGGGTGAGGATGAGAATTTAATCCGCTGGGGCCATCTGGAGACGTTTTCGGAGCACAAGACGTTTGGGTTTATGGTGTCGCTCAAGACAGCGCGGGGGATGAAGGATCGGCTCGCGCGTGGAGAAAAGATTCGGCTGCATGCGATGGTGAAGGCGGGGCAGCACCGGGGGAATTATGAGGTGGTGACGGCGACGATACCCGGGGCTGATGCGAAGTTGAAGGAGGAAGAGATTGCGTTTTCTTGCCACCTAGATCATCAACGTCCGGGAGCGAACGACAATGCGAGCGGGTGCGTGACGATTCTGGAGCTGGCGCGAACGCTGCAGAAGTTGATTAGTGAGGGAAAGCTGGCGCGGCCGGCGCGGACAATTCGGTTTATCTGGCCGCCGGAGATCGAGGGGACGGTTACGCTGCTGAATGCCAAGCCGGAGTTTGCGAAGAATATCAAGGCCGTCGTGCACATGGACATGGTCGGAGGGGGGCCGGAGACGAAGGCGGTGTTCCACGTGACACGCGGACCGATGAGCCTGCCGAGCTTTGTGCATGACGTGGCGTGGGCGTTTGCGGAGTGGGTGAACGAGGAGTCGTACAAATTTGCTGCGACGGGGAAGGCGGATTATCCGATGGTGGCGCCGGAAGGCGGGAAGGAGCCGCTGCGGGCAGAGTACTCGGCGTACACCATGGGGAGCGACCACGATGTGTATCAGGATTCGTCGTTCGGGATACCGGCGATTTATTTGAATGACTGGCCGGACCGGTACATTCACACGAATTTCGATACGGCGGCGAATATCGATCCGACGAAGCTGAAGCGCGCGGCGTTTATTGGGGCGGCGAGCGGATACTACCTGGCAACTGCAGCGGGGAGGAATCTGACGCCGCTAGCGGATCAGCTCTTCGTGTGCGGCATCGACCGGGACCGACAAAGCTGGCGTCGCGGGAATGTGCTCTCTGATGAGGAGCTTCAAAATGCAACTCTTCAGGGTCTTCATTACACTAGTTGGGTCGCGGACTCGACAAAAGCCCTGCTAGGAATCTCCGATGAGGATGCCCGCTTCCTTTCTGAATACCTAACAACCTATCCGTGGCGGGAAAAAGAGAAGGCGATGACGAAGCCGCTGCCAAAAGCGGCCGGAAACGGGCTTCTCAAGTTTGTACGAAAGACACAACCGAAAGGGCCGCTGGCGGTGTTTGGGTACGCCTATTTTGCGGAGCATGCGAAGGCGGCGGGCGTGGCGACGCCGAAGTTACTAAATTACGAAGGATTGTGGGGAAGCGGCGAAGAGTACGCGTATGAAGTGCTGAATTTCGCGGACGGGAAACGAAATGCGCAGGAGATACGCGACGCGGTGTCGGCGGAGCACGGGCCCGTGCCGTTGGAGATGGTTGTGGAGTATCTAGGGGCGCTGGAGAAGATTGGGGTGGTGGAACACGTGAAATGAAGCCGCCAAGCTTGAAAAGCGCAGAGAGATTCCTCACTTCGCTAGGAATGACGGATTAGGGACATCGACGTGCGCAGGGCGGAACAGCGTGTGCTAGCATCGGGGTTTGTGCGTTGAGCGGGGGACAACGTAGATGGCGGCGACCATGAAGGCGTTGCGGAAGATGCAGGCCGCGAAGGGCCTGCAGATGGATACGGTCGCGGTGCCTTTGATTGGGCCGATGGACGTACTGGTGCGGGTGAAGACGGCTTCGATTTGCGGGACGGATTTGCACATTTATGGATGGGACCGCTGGTCGCAGGGGCGCATCAAGCCGCCGGTGACGCTGGGGCATGAGTTTTGCGGCACGGTCGAGCGGGTGGGCGACGAAGTGCGCGCGGTCAAGGCGGGGGATTTTGTTAGCGCTGAGATGCACGTCAACTGCGGGCATTGCCATCAGTGTCGGCTCGGCGAAGCGCATATCTGCCAGAACTTGCGCATTATCGGGATCGATCAGGATGGCGCGTTCGCGGAGTTTGTGAAGATTCCCGCGTCGAATATCTGGAAGCTGGACGCGGCGATTCCCGAGCATTACGGAGCGATTCTCGATCCGCTGGGGAATGCCGTGCACACCGTGCTGGCAGGTCCGATTGCGGGGCAGACCGTTTTGGTTACGGGCTGCGGGCCGATTGGGTTGATGGCCATCGCGGTGGCAAAGGCTTGCGGGAGCTCGACAGTTTTTGCGACGGAGACGAACGAAAAGCGCCGCGCGATGGCGAAGAAAATGGGCGCGGACGTGGTGCTGAATCCCGCCGCGGAAGATTCCGTTGCAAAGATTCTCGCGGAAACGAATGGCACCGGCGTGGATGCACTGCTGGAAATGTCTGGGAATCCGGCGGCGATTCAGCAGGGATTCAAAGCGTTGCGGGCGGGAGGGCGCGCTTCGCTGCTGGGGATTCCGACGGAAAACGTGCCGCTGGATCTAGTGAACGACGTGATTTTCAAGGGTGCAACGGTGCAGGGCATTTACGGGCGGCGGATGTATGAGACGTGGGTGCAGATGACAGCGTTGCTGAAGGCCGGGCGGCTGAATCTGGAGCCGCTATTTGGCGAGAGGGCATCGCTGGACAAATTTGAGAGTGCGTTCACGCTGCTGCAGAGTGGCCTGGCCGGAAAGATTTTGCTGTACCCGAACGGAATCCCACGCTAGGCGCGAGGGCACCCGCGATTGTTTTTTCTTGCCATCGCCCGCCCTTCCGGCGAGGATAGACTGAGCATCTCGACATAAATCCCCGCCCGGCGTTACTCCCAATGTCAGGAGCCATAGAATGAGTGAAACAGCAACTCAAACATTGAAACAAAATCCTCTGCAATACGTTACCGACGACCTGAAGGAATTGCGTGCGAAGGGCGTGGCGCCGAGGCTGCGCGTACTCGAAGGCGAACAGAAGGCTGTTTGCATTTTCGACGGACGGGAAGTAATCAATCTGGCTTCCAATAATTATCTCGGTCTGACGACGCACAAAGCACTGCGCAAGGCCGCGCTGGACGCGGTCAAGCGATACGGGGCAGGAGCGGGGGCGGTTCGGACGATTGCGGGCACGATGAAAATACACATGGAACTGGAGGAGCAGATCGCGGCGTTCAAAAACGTAGAAGCCTGCGTGGTGTTTCAATCGGGGTTCACCGCCAACGCGGGAACGGTTTCGGCAGTTCTGGGAAAAGATGATTTGATTGTTTCGGACGAGCTCAATCACGCTTCAATCATCGATGGCGCGCGGCTCTCGAAAGCGACGATCAAGGTTTTCAAACACAAGGACGTGCAGGACTGCGAGCGCATCCTGCAGGAGAACGCCAACTTTCCCGGGAAGAAGCTGATCATCACGGACGGAGTATTTTCGATGGACGGCGATATCGCGCCGCTGCCGCAGCTTTGCGACCTGGCGGAGAAATATAACTGCATCATGATGGTGGACGACGCGCATGCTTCGGGCGTGCTCGGCCGCGGAGGCCGGGGGACAGTGGATCATCAACAGTGCCACGGGCGCGTGCACATTCAGGTGGGAACTCTCAGCAAAGCAATCGGCGCAATGGGCGGATACGTCTGCGGCTCGCGCGACCTGATTGATTTCTTGTACTTGCGGGCCCGGCCATTCTTATTTTCGACTTCACATCCTCCGGCTACGGCTGCGGCTTGCCAAGCGGCATTCGCGCTGCTGGATTCACCGGAAGGCGAAAAGCTAGTGAAGAAGCTGTGGGCCAACACGAAAATGTTCAAGCGCGAATTGAAGAAGCGCGGGTTTCAATTCAAGGTGAGCGAGACGCCGATTATCCCAATTCACGTGGGCGATGCGGCGCTGGCGTTCGAATTCTCGAAGAAGCTCTTTGAAGCGGGCGTATTCGCACCGGCGGTCGGTTATCCCATTGTTGCGGAAGGAAAAGCGCGGCTACGCACGATCGTCAGTGCGGCGCACAAACGGGAACAGTTGCTGCGCGCAGCGGACATTCTGGCCGCGGTGGCCAAGCCCCTTGGCATCGTTTAGGCTGACCCTCTGGGATTTGCTGCGGAGGGAACCCACGCTGTAAATCCTTCGCAGTACCAGCCATTTTTCCGTGGTGTTGGCACACCCTTCCTTCATCTAATTGATTGAAAATAATAGCCTTACTTATGGAAGAGCCCTTGCCACTATCAAATGGCTCCGTGGATACCCTTATGCTTGAGGCTAGAACCCAGCTCATTTCTTAAGTCGGAGTTTAGGAGGCTTTACGACCATGAATCGCGCAGGGTTGGCAATTGTTGTGGGGACGTTTTTCTGCCTGAGTGCGGCGGCACAGTCGCAGACGGGTGCCCAGGCCGGGGCGCAGAGCAGCAGCCAGACATCGGTCCAAGCTGGCCAGACGCAGGCGCAGGCTTCGGGCGGCGCGTCAGCATCAACCGCGGCGTCGGCGCAGAACGGCCAGGCAAGTGGTTCGGTGGCAAGCGGCACGGCGTTCAACGCTGAGCTGAGTTCGCCGGTCGACTCGAAAAAATGTAAGCCGGGCGATGCGGTAAACGCGCACACCACCGAAGCTGTGAAGTCCGAAGGAAAAACGATCATTCCGAGGGGCTCGAAGCTGGTGGGACACGTCACCCAGGCTTCGGCGCGCGCCAAAGGGGAATCGGAATCAGCGCTGGGAATCGTGTTTGATAAAGCAATCTTGAAGAATGGCCAGGAGATTCCGCTGAGTGCCGGGATTCAGGCGCTTGCCTCAGCGCAAAGTGGTGTGTCGGCCGCTGGGTCGGACATGGACACGACGGGCGGCATGGGCGCTTCGGGGGCTGGATCAGGGATGGCTGGCGGCCGCGGCGCCGTTGGTGGAGTCACTTCCGCAGCCGGTGGCGCGGTTGGTACGGTGAGCAACACCGCGGCTAATGTCGGCGGAGTGGCCGGCGGCGCGGTGAACACGGCGGCGAACGCAGGCGGAAGTGTGGCGGGCGCCTCAAAAGGAGCGGTCGGCGGATTGAATGCCGCAGGTCAGCTCACGTCAAACAGCCAAGGCGTTTTTGGCCTAAACGGTCTGAACCTGAGCGCGGCGGCGTCGAATGCCACGCAGGGTTCCGTTATTACTTCTGCGGGGAAGAACGTGCACCTGGACAGCGGCACTAGGTTGCTGCTGGTTTCGCAGGCTCAGGCTGGTTCGCAAGGCGAAACGAAGCCATCGGCGGCAAGCAAGCCGGAACCAAAGTCCGAGCCGAAACCGGAAGCCAACAAACCAAACCAACAATAAGAACTGACTGCTGATTCAAAGGCCGCACAGAGACTCCTTCTTGTACGGTCTTTTTCTTGATAGCCGGTTACGAGGCAATCGGAAAAGCGGGAGCACACTCCCGCACTCCATACGGGGCTTTGCTATACTCGCGCGCATGTCTTCCGGTCCGAAAAAACTCTTTCTTGTCGATGCGATGGCGCATGTCTACCGCGCGTTCTTTGCTCCCATGCCTCAGCGGCTCACTGGTCCCGGCGGCGTCCCCACAAACGTCCCCTTTCTGTTCGGAAATATCTTGCGACGGCTGATCAAGGACTACCAGCCGGACTACATCGGAATTGTTTTTGACCCTCCCGGAGCGACTTTCCGCGACAAGCTTTTCGAAAAATACAAAGCGCAGCGGCAGCCCATGCCTGATGAAATGCGCGTGCAGCTTCCCTTTGTTCGCAGGTTGTGCGAAGCGATGCGCCTGCCAATTCTCGAAATCAAAGGCTACGAAGCAGACGATGTGATTGGAACGATGGCGGTCAAAGCAGGGAAGCACAATCTGGAAGTGCTGATCGTGTCGAACGATAAGGACATGATGCAGCTCGTTGGGAAGAATGTGCGAACGCTGCGCACCGGCTCGGGCGGCCTCAAGGGCGACATCATCGTCGATGAAAGAAAGGTCGAAGAGCTACTGGGAGTGCCGCCGGAAAAAGTCGTGGACTACATGGCGCTGCTCGGAGACACCATTGATAATATTCCTGGAGCAAAGGGAATCGGCGAAAAAGGCGCGGCGGAACTGATCAAGAAATACGGGAGTGTCGAGAACGCGCTTGATCATGCGGACGAAGTGTCTAACAAGCGCTACCGGGAGGCTTTGCAGCAGCAGCGCGAACAAGTCCTGATGTCCAAACAATTGGCGGAGATTGCCAAGGACGCGCCGATCGAAGTCAATCTGGGGGAACTGGAACTGCATCCGCCCAACGGCGCTGCGCTCGCGGAACTCTATCGTGAACTGGGCTTCAGCTCTCTGTTGAAAGACCTGGGAGTGGAAGCGGTGGCGCCCTCCGCGCCCGCGGAGTCCGAACCGGCTGTAAAGGCGGATTATGCGCAGTTCGCCGGCGTCGCGGAGTTCCGCGAATATCTGGCCAATCTT
>WNFS01003200.1_pt1 | contig 12392 bp, 14 predicted proteins | sample 5400141 | NCBI WGS metagenome assembly WNFS01 (sample SAMN13153358, study PRJNA577476) | soil metagenome | isolation source: 60 cm saprolite under Madrone tree | place: USA:California | collected 2016-06-14 | reverse complement strand
CCCGCCGTATGGTAGGTTCTGCCTCTTCTGAAGATGACGTGGGAATGGACGAAGTCTATGACGATGAAATTAAAATTGTGTCAGAGGGAAAGAAAACTTACGAAGTGGACTACAAGCCTTTGACCCTTCAGCAGGTCACCGATGTCATGGTGGCCGATATCGAATACATCAGCACGATCTTTGGTGTCAACGTAAGTTTATGTGTATCTGTCAACGAAAAGAACTTTCTTACCTTTGCAAATGATTTATCATATAGAGCGACGTGGCTGCTCTTCTTCTCCGCCATATGGATTGGAATAGGGATCGGCTGACAGAGAAATATATGGATAATGAGTCCTCAATTTCTATTGCAGCAGGCGTTTCTCCCGTTCCCAAACACTCACACCCAACATCCGATCGCTCCAAACGTGTAACCCGCTCTAGTAAATCCTCCAAGAAGCTTGGGCAGCCGTCTTCTTCCGAACCCTTTCTCTGTCCTATATGCTTCGATGATTCTGCCACTGACACGCTCGCATTACCCTGTGGTCACACCTTCTGCACAGGATGCTGGACTGTGTACACTGTCAGTAAAATTCGTGATGAAGGCGAACACCGTATTTTGTGCATGGGGGAGAATTGTGGGGTCGTTGCACTTGACCCCTTTGTTCATAAGGTGCTTGGTGACGATGAAGACACTGCTGCGCGCTACGACGAGCTTTTGGTCCGCAATTATGTTGCCTGTAACAAGAACCTCAAGTATTGCCCATACCCGTCCTGCGATCGCAGTGTTTCGTGTCCAACGGCGTCATCACGTTCCGCATTATCTACCGTCGTTCCAACAGTGTCGTGTGGTGCAGACCCGAAACACAAGTTCTGCTTTGGCTGCAATATCGACGGTGACCATCGACCTGTGTTGTGTACTATCGCAAGGATGTGGCTGAAGAAGTGTCGCGATGATAGCGAAACGGCGAACTGGATCAAAAGCAATACCAAGGAATGTAGCAAATGTCAGAGTACTATCGAGAAGAATGGTGGTTGCAAGTAGGTCTATTCCATTCTTTCTTTACATTCGAACGTATCGATGATGAATGCACCCTTTCAGCCACATGACCTGCAAGAAGTGCAAATACGAGTTTTGCTGGGTGTGTATGGGTATGATTTCGATACGTCTCCCTATTGACTTTGTTCTGATTCCTATGTCTATAGGTCCCTGGGCCGAGCATGGGACGGCCTGGTATTCTTGCAATCGATATGATGACAAGTCAGGTGTTGAGGCCCGTGACGCTCAGTCAAAGAGCCGCGCTTCTTTGGAAAGATACCTTCATGTAAGGAAATTTCTGTTTTTGTTATGCATAAAGTAGCCCATTCTTTTCATTCTAGTACTACAACCGCTGGGCAAATCATGAGCAGTCGGCAAAGCTGTCAGTCGAGCTATATATGAAGACGGAGAAGAAGATGGAGGAGATGCAGCTTACGACGGACTTGACTTGGATTGAGGTCCAGTTCATGAAGAAGGCTGTCGACGTTGTCGAGAATTGCCGTACTACTCTCAAGTGGACGTATGCGATGGCGTATTATCTCCAGAATGGCAACCAGAAGGCTATGTTTGAAGATAACCAACGGTATATATCTTCGTCTGCTCTCGATCGCCAGACACTTATTCGAGGCTCTTTACAGTGATCTTGAACGAGCTGTGGAGGATCTTTCTGAATTGTTGGAACAGCCCATCGAGAGTGAATACATCCCGGTGCTGCGTCAGAAAGTCACGGACAAGTCTGTCTACGTTCAGAAACGCAATGAGATTCTTCTCGAGGATACTGCTAAGGGGTACCTCGAGGAGCGATGGAAATGGAACGACGTCGTCATCGACACTTTGTAACTTGTAGGGTACGAAACATTCGGCTGGACCCATCACATCCTTATTTGTCAATGCTCACGATATCCTGCTCTACTCACAATGTTCCCACTATTCAGTTCATTTACAGGTATTCCTTCCCCCCATCCCATACACCTCATGTGTACTATAGAATCACTATCAATTCTGTCTTGAGGGAGTTTTAATTGATACATGCTCATAAAATCAATATTACGATATGAACCAAGAGAAAATAATCAAACTCCGTTCATGTCGTCGTCACGTGGGCTGCGGCACGGCTGCGGCGGGCTGCTGGGCCGCCGGGGGTGTCATGGAAGTGCGAGCGCTCGATGACCTGAAAGCTTTGCCTTCTATCCTCTCACCCACACCTGTCTCTTCCCCTTCGACTGGCCTCCACTTTTCTCGTCGCTAGACGACCCACACCACTCCTTTATCTTGCATTCCCTCCGTCAATTACAACGCTGTTCGATCTCCCTCGCCCATTTTAATTGCTTCAAGCTTGTCTCGGCTCGATGCTATACTTGACAAGAGACGACTTTCCAATATGTATGCCCACTTGCCCCTTTGAAAAATTTCCACTGATCCCCCCTATCATCAGTCGTACCTTTTGGCGTCATTGGGTTGGTCCTCCTTAGACACTTGTCAGCCGCATTGGCTCCTCACTGAGGAGATCCTCCTTTCACAGATTCTATCGCTATCTCTGGTACCTAATCCGCATCTCAGCATCTCTCGCATATCGTCCCGTCCCGCTTCCTGAGAATCCTACTTACATCGCCTCTGAAGATGTTACAATCATTGTTCCCACCATTGATGCTGGCGAGGAGTTCAAAGAGGCAGCCCACAGTTGGCTCGTTGGCAAACCCAAGGAGATTATCATCATCACAGAAGAGAAAATGCTTGGTCCCTTACAAGCCCTCGCCAATGCTGTCGATCCTGAGCGCATTCGTGTATTAACGGTCCCGTACGCAAATAAGCGCCTCCAAATGTCCCATGGCATCAAAAATACGACGACGGACATTATCGTCTTTGCCGATGATGATGCTATTTGGCCCCCAACGCTCCTTCCATACGTTTTAGCATGTTTCGAGGATCAGAAGGTCGGCGGCGTCGGCACGTCACAACGTGTGAAACCCGTTGGCAAACGCATGACCGTATGGGAAACACTCGCCGCGTTCCGCCTCACTATCCGTAATATTGAGATCTCCTCGTCTACACATATCGATGGCGGCCTTCCGTGTCTCTCCGGACGAACAGCGGCGTATCGCACCGTCATTTTAAAGGACCCTGAGTTCTTACACGGCTTCACCCATGATTACTGGCTCGGCAAATACCAACTCAACTCGGGTGATGACAAGTTTCTCACACGCTGGATGGTCAGCCACGGCTGGAGTACCTATGTGCAATGTTGTAAGGAAGCGGAATTACTCAGCACAATGAAGCCCAACTGGCGATTCTTGAAGCAAGTCCTTCGATGGACCAGAAACACCTGGCGGTCTGACATGCGATCGCTTTTCATGGAACGGCATATATGGACTATCCACCCATACGTAGCATATACGATGGTAATGCTTTCGTCGTCGCCGTCCCTACCATCTTGTTGAAGGGCTGAGTTTCTTTTCGTTCTTTTCGTCTAGGTTGACAAGTTGTTTAATCCCTTCACTCTTCTCGCTGGCCCTGCTCTCGTTGGGTACGTTGTTTACAAGAGCACGCTACCGACGGATAAAGGTGGTTTCCATTTGCCGTGGTGGTAGGTACTCAGTATCACGACTTGCAATGGCACGCGACTGAGTGCCATAGGAATGTGATCCTGAGCTACATGGTCTGGCTTACTGCCACGCGAACGGCCAAGCTCCTCCCTCATCTCTGGAACCGCCCTCAAGACATCGTTCACGTCCCCGCATTCATTTTGTTTGGGTACTACTTCGCGGTCATGAAGATATATGCATTGTTCACTCTTCATGAAGTACGATGAACGGCTAGCATTGACAAATGTTCAACACTAAACGTTTTTGTAGACTGGTTGGGGTACCCGTGCGGGCATTGGGGATCCCACCGCCGCCACGGCAGCTGCAGACGCGGGCGTGACCGATGACAAGATGCGGCAGCCTTATCACGATCTATCGTTACCGCGATATCCTCAGCAGCCGATGGAGATGCAAATTGGACGCGCACGATGATAGTATACCCTGTACACTGGTGCCAATAATTAATTTTTGCTGAGGCAAGTTTACTAGCTGTTACAATATCCCATATCGCTACACCGCATGGTTGCTATCATCTACGTTGATTTCGTTTTGCCAGCATTGTTTGTACCACCAGCCGACGGTAGATACGCGAAGCGTAGTTGGGAGAACTGTGCTCTACCTTCTTTACTATATTTTGTGGATTGTAGATGGTGACTGGTACGCGAAACTGTCCACCCTCGTTTACATTTGTGTTTTCCCGGTGTGATCGAACGTAAGGTTGTGTAGATTAGGAATGGAAGGGCATGGAAGGCTCGCGAAAAAACGAGAGGCCATCGATGATGATAACTTGATCAAATAAAAATTAAAATGTGGCTGCAGCATGGACTCCGAGACCTCTGTTTCTCCCCTTGCCCATCTCTCTCTTTCACGCTCTCCCATCTCCCTTGCTGATATTCCCCCATGTCTGTTGTCGGTATAGATTTTGGCTCCCTCCACAGCAAGGCATGTTATCCACCTTGGCTCCCTTGCCATCACTTCTTGATGCTTTACGCGTAAAATCTAGATCGGTGTTGCAAGACACAGAGGCATCGATATCATTACGAACGAAGTCTCGAACCGTGCAACACCGTGAGTTCTCTCCTGCTGTTCATTCTGTACTTGGTTAATCGCCGATTAACAGGTCGCTTGTCTCATTCGGTTCCAAGCAGCGCGCGCTTGGCGAGGCGGCAAAAACACAGGAGATCTCAAATTTTCGTAACACAGCTGGCTCGTTAAAACGTCTCCTTGGTCGGACGGTGCAGGATGTCGAGATTCAGCAAGTCGAGAAGAGATTCACTCATGTAAACCTGGTCGACGTAGATGGATCTGTAGGTGTCCAGGTGAGTATCGCCGGAGACCATCTTCCTTCATCAGCTTCGACTCACTTTTCGGCGCATATAGGTCACCCACCTGGGGGAGCTGGCCACTTTTTCTGCCACCCAGTTGGTGGGCATGTACTTTGGCAGGTTGCGTGACATCGCCACGAAGGAACTCAAAACTGGCGTGTCTGACGTCGTTATTGCTATCCCTGGCTGGTACACTGATGTGCAAAGACGAGCCCTGCTGAATGCCGCCACCATCGCGGGTTTAAACCCCCTCCGTTTGATCCCCGACTACGCTGCCGTTGCATTTGGGTATGGTATCACAAAGTCTGACCTCCCGGACCCCGAGAACCCGCGACATGTCGTCTTTGTTGATGTCGGTCACTCGAGCATGTCTGTCGCCGTTGTCGCCTTCTCCAAGGGACAACTGACTGTCAAGAGCACTGCATACGACACGCACCTCGGCGGTCGTGACATCGACTATGCTCTCATCCGGTACTTTGCGGAGGAATTCAAGACCAAATATAAGATCGATGTACTTTCGAACCCCAAAGCGACGTTCCGGTTATATGCGGCTGCAGAGAAACTCAAGAAGATCCTTTCCGCAAACGCAGAGGCACCTCTCAGTGTTGAATCCATCATGAACGATGTTGATGCTTCTTCAAGACTCACGCGGGACCAGTATGAACAGCTCATCGTGGATGTTCTTGACCGCATTCCTGCGCCACTTCAGCATGCTCTCGAAGAATCTGGTCTGAGCATTGAGCAGGTCGACGCTATCGAGCTCATTGGTGGCTCGACACGTATTCCTGCCGTACGCGCTAAAATCCAATCCGTTTTTCCCACCAAGTCGCTTTCAACAACACTCAACCAGGATGAAGCATGTGCTCGGGGCTCTACTTTTGCTTGCGCGACCCTTTCACCTGTTTTCCGCGTGCGCGATTTCGCGATTCACGACGTTGCCATTTATCCCATCAAGGTGCGCTGGGAGAGGAGCCTCGTAGACGAAGAGGAAGACACAGAGCTGGTTGTTTTCCCACGCGGTAACGGCATACCGTCAACCAAGGTGCTCACGTTCTATCGCAATGCCCCGTTCCACATTGAGGCGGTGTACGCCGATCCTAGCTCACTCCCAGGGTCCATCAATCCTTGGGTCGGGCGCCTCACTGTGAAGGACGTCGGTCCATTACCAACAGGCGATTACGCCACCGTTCGTGTCAAGGCACGCCTAAATTTGCACGGGGTTCTCTCTTTCGAGGCAGTCTATACGGAAGAGATTGAGGAGAAAGAGGAGATGCAAGTCGATGGCGAGTCGTCGGAGCCGCCCAAAAAGAAAAAGGTCGTCAAGAAGAACCCTATTCCATACGTCGCTGGATACGGAGGACTCGATTCATCCGTGGTAGATAAATACAGGGAGAAAGAGCTCACGATGTATCAGAACGACAAGCTAGTACAGGATACCGAAGTACGTTGCTTGCACTTTGCCTGTCTCTGACTGATGTTGAATCCACTGCAGGAACGCAAGAATGCGCTCGAGGAATACATCTATGACATGCGGTCAAAGCTGGAGGATCGCTATGCACCCTTTGTGCAGCCGCAAGAAAAGGACGCATTACTCGCGGAATTATCGAAGGATGAAGATTGGCTTTACTCAGAGGAGGGTGAGGATGCCACAAAATCTGCCTACGTTTCCCGCATCGAGGCAGCCAAAAAGCTTGGAGATCCCATTACGACGCGGTGGCGCGAAGCTGAAGAACGACCAAAGGCGGCTGCTCAATTGCGGGAGACGGTCAATCAGTATATCTCGCAAGCAACGTCGACAGAGGAGCGGTTCGCCCATATCGACGAGAAGGACAAACAATCGATCGTTGAAAAGGCCGCGACAGTTCAGAAGTGGCTGGAGGATCAGTCCGTGCGGCAGGCTGAGCGCCCAAAGAACATCGATCCAGTATTGAACGCTGGTGAGATTTCGAAGAAGCGGGACGAGATTATCTACTTTGCGACGCCGATTCTTACACGACCGAAGCCCAAGCCCCCGAAGGTCGATGGTGCGGAGACGCCTCGTAGTGGTGCGGAAACACCCAACCCTCCACCGAAGGGGGGTACGCCGCAACCAGAGACGAAGACAGAGGATGCACAAGGGCCACCTGAGATGGACATAGATTAGAGGAGTGTTCCCCGGAAAAGCTGTATTCTTGCCCAATGTTATGTAATGATTGATAGTCATCATCAGGTCCCTTGCTCTACAAGAAAACTACGTGTTTCGTGGGGTAGAACGTCAATGCGGATGGATCTTACATAGTACACGATCACTGCTAGATGAACAGGAGCGGCCTTTAATGCCGAAAAATGAACGGACGTGACACTGTAGTAACGAGGGTATTCACCTCAATCTTTGTACCGAGTGCACGCATCGTGCGTTCAACGTTCAACACTTACAAGCAAACGCCACTTAGACGGGGACAGACTGAGGAATTGAATCACTTTTGTTACAGTGCTCGAGTACTTGCCCATTTTAAAGAATGAATAAGTTTCACACTTTCGTCGTTGCCATGATAGTTCTCGTCACACGGCCTTCCAGTTTAAATGGACCCAATATAACAACTCGCCCGTCACAAAGAAGCAGTGAGTTCTCACCCACTGGTCGTAATCATTTCTCAGAGACGACGGGAAATGACAATGGGGAGCGAGCAATTGACCTCGGCGATCTGCTCCTGCGTGCCCTTAGATATAGTACGCCTAGGTGAGCTACACAGGCTGTCCCTGTTGGCTACGTTACCTGTGATGCTGATGAGAGGAACGACTACATCACCGAGGATCCACTGGATGTCCTGTGACGTGTATTGGGGCCAGACATGAGGCGGACATGAGGCGGTGCAGTCGCGCGACGAGATTTGCGACGAAGGGCGCGAGGTGGCTTATTACCCTAGGTATTTATGAACGAGCTGGGGGTCTGGGGAGGAAGACGTCTGTATTTGACGGGTTGGAAGCGCTTCCTCTGGATATGGCCCGTGGTCAACTACAAACGCGAATATAACTTCTGGAGAAGGAGAAATGATAGCGTCATGTGTTTCGTCGACGGTGAATTGGCTGCTCGAGCTGGAAGGTGATGTGTGCTCAAGACAAGAGTCGTGCGCTCACAGGGGTATCAAAAGTTCGTATGCGTGCCTGGGTCAGGCGCGACTTGACCTCGGAGATGTAACCGATTCGCAGCGCTTCACCAGTGAGTGAGGTTTCAGTCACAACACTCAGCTTGATATTCTGTATTAGCCTCGACTGCTGCAAAGCGATAGTAGTGTTTGTGGCATTAAGATCCAGGTCACTGCCAGTGATACCAGGTCCATTAGATAACGACCCATTTTGGTTACCCAACAGAACCAAAATATCCGATTGTATTTGGTTCACTGTTATTGTGAGGCAAGGGTGTCAGGGTGGTGTTGAACCAGAGATTTCTCCGAGTCAATGACAATCTCGACGAGTTGACGATAGCTCGAAAACTCCCGTACGCCAACGAAAGCCGCGAATTGTAAATTGCGCAAGACGGAGCAAACTTTATGCGCACTTTAATGCGTTGCTTAATCTGTCTCATCATTGCCAGGTTGAACATGCACTGGGCGTATTTGCGTCGTCAGATGATGCTTTCTTTTCGGGGTCCAGCCATAAGTGGATCGAAAAAGTTCGGAAATATAGTGACCACATTGAACGGAAGCTCCGGCCTGGTTCGATGGAGGACATTGTGTTGAAAGCACGTCATTTCATGGAGGCTGGCACGATTATCTCACCCATCAAAGTACAAGCACCCGATGATTCGGATGACGAAGAGATTTCAGGACATTGATATACTTACAGATTTTCAATTTCTTACTGCCAACCAGGACTCTCACCAATCAACCCTCCTTGCATTCATTAATGTCAACACGTTTCTTTTCTAGACTTGCTCTCGTTTCACAACCTCACACATCGCAGTTTGCTTACTTCATGTCACATTTTTAACTTAGTCTTGATCATCGCTCTGCTCCGCAAGTTTGTTGGAAATATATAAGCGCAATAATGATGAATTAAACGTTCCTTGCTGATGTACTATACCCGTCGAGAAAGACGTGTCAAGCTGCAAGGGATCAAGCTAGAACACGGAGAAATATTGCTCCAATTCGAACGTTGTTCGGTCATGGTGGTTAAAGCCATCAGGATGGACAATGAACGACTGATTCCCGATCTCAACTTGAACTGAACGTCCAGCACAGTTCCGAATGGCGAACTTGGACGCCTCGTCGCCGGCTGAGTATAAAAATCCACGATGCGGGACAAGACGCATTTATAGCCCCCCAAAGTTCGATTGGAAGGGAAGAATGAAACATGGTGCTGGTGCCACCCGGAAGCCGAACGACGGTTTTGTCCGCAAATTCGGGACCCCTATCGCAGTTTACTCAGGCTCGCGAGGTGGAGAAAGCACGAAATCTGAAGGTAAAGAAGTCGCGCTGACGAAGTTGAACGTCGGGGTCCTTGCGGGTCGGCGCGCGGCCTCTGTAGGCGACATCGGTACGCGGCGGTCACGAAAGCAAGATCATGTCAGAGCGTGCTGTAGAGATACACACTTCCCGGCCTTTGCGCAAGAGCGGAGAAGCCTGATCAATGATCATGAATAATTCAAGGCCATTTTTCGGGCCCATGAGACCTCTCTCCGAGTCTGAGATCGCCGAGGACATGGAAAGCAGTGGAATCAAATCAAAAGGACTCGGATGTTCTCGAGTACTTCGCCCGCGTCCTTCCTACTACTGGGCGCAGTATATCCTCCTGCTAACTTTATTAGTATCCGAGTGCACCGTTTGTTCTGGAAAACAATTATCTCCCGAATTCCAAGTCTACAATTCGACCTCCTCCGCTGACTTCGGCCACGACAAACCAGGCTGCATACAGTACTAGTAGTCGTTACTCCTTTGCCTATGGACAAGAAAAGGGTGAGCCATGAAATTAACAGGTCAGGGTGGGACTCCGAGAATAGATTCGTTGGTAAGACCCGATGGCGGACTCGGAATGAATTCACGTTGTCTCCAGGTGAAGAACCCACTTGCCCAATTATGTTTTAAATTCGTCAGTACACGACCGCGCTCCTCGATATCCATTTCATGGGTCACCCATTTGCGTGAATAAACGTCTCCATCCCGCACAACCCTCATTAACACCCTCAATGCTATACGTAGTATCAATGCACACCAGATCCGAAACGTCATTTCGACCCGAGTGTCTGTCTGTACCCTCACTTGTCATTCCCACGCCCGAACCTCGAGCGCGTGGTAGGTGTGCGTTTGTCTGGCGTAAACCATTGCGCACCACGGGACCGTACTGGGAAGGTGTGCTTCTCTCCATCGATGGACAGCCGGTTCGGGTAGTATTCAATCATGTGATCAACATACATACTTTGTCAACCCTAAATAAGAAGGACCGAAATACGATGAAGCCATCACGCATAAGAGGAAGCGGAAACTAGCCTTTTGAAGGACAACAAGAAGGCGGAGCAGATGCATCAATGTTAACAATTGGGAATCATCGAGGCAACTCGGCCGGTAGAATACATGGGGTACTATGGGAACACACCATCCTTTTGAGAGTGAAATTAGATACCTAGTAGGGTCTGTTCGATTAAAATACCCACTTCAATCCTCATTGCGACACTCCATCATTTCGAAGCTTTTATCGTTCCACCGCAGCGACGCAATTTCGGCTTCCATAGCTCGCACACGTTCCGTAAGCCTAAACACGACTTCGTCATCATCTGTATTGACGAAATTTGCCGCAGTCTTGGCGCGCAATGTGTCTGCCTTTACTTTGTTCTTGGCCCAACCACTCTCAGCATCCTTGAGTCCCAAATGGACTGCCGCCAATTCGGATTTCTTCGCCTCGAGCTCGGCACGTACCTCCGCAAGTTCTCGTTGGCTCCGCTCGTTGGTTTCGGTGGCGTGGGACGTGGCTTTCTGCAAGACACTTTGAGCCTGCTCGAGCGCGTGGTCGCGAGACAGCACCGATTCGTCGAGCTTCGCTTGCAATTCGCGCAGCTCCAGCCCTGCCCGCTTCTTTTCTTCCGCCGCATTTGCCTCGGACTGTTTAAGTAGAGCACTATTTTGTGCGAGCTCGTTAGTTAGCTTTGCAACGCGCAGGTCCCGCTCGGTTTGCGCAGCAAGCATCGCCGACAGCTTTCGTTCAACCTCAACGAGGCCCTCATCCTCCATCCGTGCAATTTCTTTCCCAGGAGAAACTACAGGCGCCACAAGATTCGCATGGTGCCCCGTCGAACATTCGTCATCGTCGTCTTCCGAGATATGTCGTGACTTATCATTGACACCCGGGAGTTGTGATAATAGGTCATTTGAACTGGGGTTTCGCTCATGAGTAATCCGCGGGTAGGCGGGGAGGTCCAATTCTCCCGAGGTAGCTCTTTGAAAAGAGGGGGAACCATGCGCTGCGTGGGCATCCAACGAAGAGGATGTCCGCTCTTGTGGTTGTCCCCGGGTCAGAGGACCCGCGGATGATTTCCGCGCAAGTTGGGTAGCCTTCTCACTAGGATTGACATCGTTTGAGTCGTGTTTCGAGAGATGGAGCTGTTCTGCGTTTTCGATCTTGGAGGCCATCCAAATGAAATGACAAAAAGAATGTACATACTTGTGTCGAGAATGTGAATAGGCTTAGTTTCATCCACCTGTACCCTTAATGATGACGCTCCTCCAAGCACAAAGACCCGTGTCCCGTCAGAAGCCATGGAATGATACCGCCTTCCGCTTGGACTTGGTCCTATGTCCTGAAATGCGGTCCATCGCTGAGCTGGATATTCATTTGAACGAGTGCACGAGGCTGAACATGCCAAACCACTTACTTGACAAGTTGAGGGCAGTCAGATCACCCAGGTTGGTTTTCTTGAGTGTATACCCACCGAAGACATACATGACATCATCGACGAGAACAGCGGCATGTCCTGAGCGGGGAGGCGGAATGGTCCCTGTGCATTGTAGCTCGGTCCATTTTCGTGTCGAAATGTCAAATGACCAAGTGTCGTTATACCAATGTGGCCTGTCAACACCACCAAATCTACAAGACATTATGATGAGGGGAGAGGGCGAGGATGAGAGAGGTACGAACACGATGATACGGTCGCCGGTGGCTACCGAAACATGACCCGCCCTCGGAGGGGGCTTCCTGTCTCCGGATGCAGGTTCGTATGACTCCCAAAGAGGATTCGTATTCACTGCGAGAATATATAGTAAAAATGGCTCATGAAAGAGAGGGGCAAACGTACAACGATTCAAATCAAGTGCCCAGATATCATTAAATCGCCTTTCATTGATCTTGCCACCTAAGACGAAGAGCTTGGAACCAACCAAAGTCACGGTATGGCAGTAACGACCGCAAGGCCCGAGACCATTGACCACGACGCGGGTCCACTCACGCGATACTGGAACACAAGAGGCTCTGATCAGCTTGGGCGCTTGACATGAAAAG
>WNFS01003199.1_pt1 | contig 12394 bp, 12 predicted proteins | sample 5400141 | NCBI WGS metagenome assembly WNFS01 (sample SAMN13153358, study PRJNA577476) | soil metagenome | isolation source: 60 cm saprolite under Madrone tree | place: USA:California | collected 2016-06-14 | reverse complement strand
TGCTCCAGGCGGTAACCGACGTCTCCTTCGCCATCGCGGCAGGCGAAACCTTCGGCCTGGTGGGCGAGTCGGGCTGCGGCAAGAGCACCCTCGGACGGCTCATCGTTGGCCTGGGCGCGCCGGACATGGGCCGCATCAGCTTCCGCGGCCAGGATATCCATCACGGCAGCCGGCACGAGCGCCGAACGCTGCGCCGGCAAATCCAGATGGTGTTTCAGGATCCCTTTGCTTCGCTCAACCCGCGCATGACAATCGGCCAGGCCCTGGCCGAGCCATTGCGTGTCCACGGTGTCGTCGATTCCCGGGAGATCGCAACGGAGGTAGAGCGACTCTTGGCCCAAGTCGGGTTGTCGGCCGACTATGCCTTGCGCTATCCCTTCGAGCTATCGGGCGGGCAGCGCCAGCGTGTGGCCATTGCCCGGGCACTGTCGGTCAGGCCCGCGGTGCTGGTGGCCGACGAAGCCGTCTCCGGTCTTGACGTATCGATCCGGGCCCAGGTTCTCAATCTCCTGATCGAGCTCAGAGACACGCTTGGGCTGACCATGGTCTTCATCTCCCACGACCTGGGGGTGGTTGAATATCTCAGCCACCGCATCGCAGTCATGTATCTGGGCCGGATCCTCGAGCTTGGACCTGCCTCGGCCGTTTTCCACCACGCCGGTCATCCCTATACCCAGGCATTGATCCGGGCCATTCCGGCCCCTGATCCGGCGCGCAAGTCGGGCGGGGAAGCCGTGAGCGGCGATCTGCCGAGCGCCGTCAACCCGCCGACCGGCTGCGTCTTCCGCACCCGCTGCCCGAAAGCACAAGCCATCTGCGCCACCTTGCCGCCACAGGTGGCGCTGGGACCGGGGCATTGGGCGGCGTGCCATTTCGCCGGCGATTCATCCGGACCCGTTCCCTGACAAGCGATCGGCGGCATTCCACAACACTTGAGGAACTTAACGATGAAAATCTACATCAGCGCCGATATCGAGGGCATCGCCGGAATTTCCCATTGGGACGAGGCCAAGAAGGCCCATGCCACCTATCAGGAATTTCGCGCCGAGATGACGGAGGAGGTCGTGGCTGCCTGCGAAGGGGCGATCGGCGCCGGGGCCAAGGAGATATTGATCAAAGATGCCCATGATACCGGGCGCAACATTATCGCAAGTCGGCTGCCCGATTGCGCAAAGCTCATCAGGGGTTGGAGCGGTCATCCCCTCGCCATGGTCCAGGAGCTTGACGAGAGCTTTGCCGCCCTGTTGCTGATTGGGTACCACTCGAAGGCGGGCAGCCAAGATAACCCGCTTGCCCACACGCTGACCCTCGCCATCGCCGGCCTCCGGTTGAACGGGGAGCTTTGCTCGGAGTTCCGCTTGCACAGCTATGCCGCCGCGCTTTATGAGGTGCCTGTGGTCTTCATCTCGGGCGACAAGGGCATCTGCGCCGAAGCAGCGGAACTCATCCCTTCGCTTAATCCGGTGACCGCCAGCGAGGGCCGAGGTTCCTCAACCATCAGCATTCCACCGGCGCTGGCCCAACGCCTGATCCGCGAGGGCGTGGGTGCTTCGCTCAAGGGCGACCTGTCCCGCTTCCGGATCAAGCTGCCGGAGAACTTCGTGCTCGAGGTGACCTTTACCAATCCCACCGACGCGTACCGCAAGGCTTGGTATCCGGGCGCCCGCCAAAGCGGACCCCAGACCGTACGCTTCGAGAGCAAGGACTATTTCGAAGTGCTGCGGGCGATCCGCTTCATCATGTGAAGTACGGGTCGACAAACCGGATGCGGCTTTGATTGGAATGGCGCGCAAGCGCGGATGAAGACGATAACTACGTCTCCGCTGGGACGCTCGCCCAGAGGGGCCGCTGCGCTTCCCAGCGCCGTCCTTCTCCGCCGTTTCGCTCGCTTTTCGCTATGACCTAAAGCGGTGCCTTTACCCCGAGAGCATTCGACTGTTGCCATCTCCGTCTATACGTATAATATACGTATAGACGGAGATGATGGCGATGAGGGTAAAGCTAAAACAATTTCGCGTGGGCGTAGGCCTGACGCAGGCGCAAGTCGCTGCAGCGGTCGGGGTCACGCAGCCTAGCTACCAGCGATGGGAAGCTGGCGCGACACCCATACCAGAAGCGAAACTGAAAAAGCTGGCGAAGGTGCTGAAAGCGAGCCCTGACGCGATTCTCAATAGACATCCGCCGATTAAAGCTAGTCTCTACGATGACTCAGCCAGCGACGACCTCAGCTATTATGGCGAAGTGGCGATTCACTTTCGTGGCGGTGGGGCGCCCCTATTGCTCTCCATTTCCGAGGAGGCGTTCGCGCGTCTGCATCGAGACCTACAAGGAGATGCAGCGTTCGTTTCGATAGAAAGCCTAGCGAATCAGACTGTGGCTTTCCGGACCGGGGCGGTCGCTGACATATATTTTTCCAGCGAAGCCTACGACGACTATGGTCCAGAACACGGCGCGTACAGCGGCCATATCGATGTGCAGATACCGGATGCGCGCGATTGGGAAATAATTGAGTGTCTTGCGTGCGATCACGTCGGCATCGAGGACTTTGACCCGACTGACGTAGAACGCGTCCGCAACATGATCATGATTACCGACGAACAATACAAAAAGCTCGTTGCCGATGGCCACATAAAAACAGAGGATCTCGAAAGCGAACGCGCAAGCAACCAGGCTGACACTGACCAGATTCTGAACATGGCCCGTATGACCACATACCAGTTGTCGACCGGCCAAAGGCGAAACGCGTATGTCGATAGTCCCGAAAACCTCTACAACGCATTTTACGAACTAACTGAGTTCGACGGAGGTATATCGGCCGGCGACATGATCCGTTTGGAAGCAGAAGGCCGGCATCGAATCGTCTTCATAAATAAGAGCGCGTTAGATTACGTTATGATACCGACCCATCAATTCAAAGAAGGTCGTGTTGAGGCGATTGCGGCGGCCGATCTGGATAGGTAGCCGAGCAACGCCGAAGATTTTCGGGCCGGGCCGCCAAACCATTTAGAGGAGACGCAGCATGGAGCGCTTCACCGGCGGTTGCCTGTGCGGCAACGTCCGAATTGTGGCGTCGGGACTCCCATACCGGGTCGGCCTTTGTCACTGTCTCGACTGCCGCAAGCATCATGGGGCCCTTTTTCACGCTTCCGCGGTGTTCCCTCAGGATGCGGTGACGATCGATGGCGAAACACACGACTACGCCGGGCGGTTTTTCTGTCCCCGCTGCGGCTCGTCCATTTTCTCACGCAGCGCAGACGAAATCGAAGTGAACCTAGGATCCCTGGATGCCCCTGACCAACTGAGGCCAACCTACGAACTCTGGACCGTCCGTCGCGAGTCCTGGTTGCCGCCGTTTCCGCTCACGAGACGATACGACCGCGATCGTGACGCCGCGGGTCGCTTTGAGGAGTAGGTCGCACGAACGGTGCGAAGGCGCCGTTACGAGGTGACAGAGATGTATGCCTTGATCGACATCTCGAACCAGATGCTCGAGGACAGCGCCTTCGACATGGAAGGCGAAATCCGCGGCGAGGCGACCGAGCAGTTCGCTGTCAAGGAAGGCGCTGAAATCCGCGGCACCGTCCGGGCCGGCCAGAAGTCGTGCAGCGTCTAGGAAACTACGGGCATTGGCGCAGGGAATTGTCCGTGATCCGCTGCAGCGCCTTCATGTCTGCGAGCAGCATCACCCGGTCGGCGACCGGCAGCTTTCACACGGCCCGCAAAGGGCTACGGCCGGAAGGCGGCGGCTATCGGCGGGATCACCTGCGGGCCTTCGCACAGCGCGTCGAAGTCGCAGACACCGAGGTTCGCATCATGGGATCGAAAACGGAACTGCTACGAACGCTCGTCGCTGCTTCTAGCGGGAAATCGGCGGCTTTTGGCGTTCATAGTTCTGTACTGAAATGGCGCGCCCGAAGAGATTCGAACTCCTAACCTTCTGATCCGTAGTCAGATGCTCTATCCAGTTGAGCTACGGGCGCGCGAGGAGGCCGGAAGCTACACGAAAGCCCCTTGGCAAGGCAAGCCGGGCCTTTGGCGCGTGTAGCGCCTGGCGCCAGACCCCGGGTCTCCAGGCATTGCGGCGGAAATGTCGCTTGAGGCAAGGGGGTCAATTCTATAAGATTCTCCGCGAGTTAGCGGGCGCGCGTCAAGAACGGTGGCAACTTCGTCGAGAGTGATGGCCACAGCCTTCGGCGCGGAGGCAGTCGGGGCAAGAGCATAAAATGCAAAGTAACTGGATAAAGGCCGCCCTTCTCGGGACGGCGTTCTTGGTCGGCGGTTGCTCGTTCGCCGACAATGCCCTGCTGCCCTCCCTCGGCGGCAGCAGCACCAGTGGCAGCACCGTCGGCACTCCGGCGAATACCACCGGGGCCCCTACCGGACAAGCCGCCGCAGGTCAGCCCGGTGGCGCCGGCACCCCGACGAATACCACCGGAGCGCCCAAGCTCGGCACCGGCAATTTCCAGCCTGAGCCGGTCGCCCCCGGCAAGCCCACCGGCACTGCGGTGGGCCAGAAGGTCGAGGCCATGCGCGGCGACCTGACCAGGCTGAATGCCTCGGTTGGCGCCCAGAACCAGACGCTCCAGGCACTGCGCGCCCAATCGATCCAGAACGCGGTTGCCTATCATTGGTCGGTCGCCAGCATCAACGCCCAGCTGGAGCCCGGTACGACCCCCGGCAATCCCATCCTGGTCAAACAGTGGAACGATGCCCAGGGTCATCTTGGCAAGGTCAACGACATGCTGAGCGCCATGAGCAAGCTGGCCAATGACGCGGCGGCCAATGCGGCGATGTCCAATTTTCTGCTGGAATCCACCCGGGCTACCTTCGGGATTTCCGGCGCGGCGGACGAAGACCATGCCCAGCTCCTTGTGCTGGAGGACGAGGTCAACAAGACTTCCATCCTGATCGACCGCATGCTCGACGAATTGGCCGTGGATATCAGTCGCCAGACCAGTTATTTGTCCGAGGAGCGGGCGAACTTGAACACGCTGGCCGTCGCCGTGAACAGTGGCGAATTCCTCGGCAACAGCCTGGCGAGCGAGGCCTATCCGCCGCCCATTGCTCCGGCGATGGCCCCGGGCACCGGCATCGCTTCCGGCCGTCCGCTGGTGGTCATCCGCTTCGACCGGCCCATTGTCGATTATCAGCAGCCGCTCTATCAGGCGGTGAGTCAGGCCCTGGCGCGCCGCCCCAATGTCGCCTTCGATCTTGTCGCCGTCGCGGCCACCGGTAGTGGCACGGCCCAGACGGCCATCAACAGCAACATGGCCCGCCGCAACGCGGATCAGGTGCTGCGCTCCCTCATCGGCATGGGGCTCCCGCCCGAGCGCGTGAGCGTCTCCTCGGCCACCAGCGGAGCCGCGCGAGTCAACGAAGTACACCTCTACGTGCGCTGACAACCTCTAACCGGTCTTGACACCCGGCGCCGCGGCCCTCCGCGGCGCCGGTTTCGTTTTGGGGCCGAGAGCCCATTGAATCATTCCCGCCCCTCGATGGCGGCGGGAGAATTATTTCGGTGCCTTGCGGGCGATCCGACATTTTTTTTGCGCCCCCGGGGACTGGCAGGCGGGCTTGGGCGATGCCATCCTATTCTCAAGGCCATGGTGTCGGAGCGGAGGTTGCCATGCGGGGGCGTGTCCTGCAGCTTGTCGCCCTTATCCTTTCCCTGTCGCTACCAGTCGCGGCGCGGGCGGGCGATGCGCCGGTCGGTCGGGCCGACACGGCGGCGATCCGCGCCGTCATCGCCGATCAGCTCGGCGCCTTCCTGCGCGACGACGGGGCCGGTGCCTTTGCCGATGCTTCCCCAGCCATCCAGCAGATTTTTCACGACCCCGATACCTTCATGGAAATGGTGCGCGCCGGCTATCAATCGGTCTATCGGGCGCGCGGCGTGGAATTCCGCGATCTCGGCATGATGGAGAAGCGGCTGATCCAGCAGGTCTACATGACCGGCCCCGACGGCATTCCCGTGCTGGCCTTCTACGAAATGCAGCGCCAGCCCGACGGCAGCTGGCGCATCAACGGCGTCTCTATCGCCCGCGCGCCCGACCAGGGCGTCTAAGCGATAAACAGGCAGGCGTTGCCGGGTCGGCGGGCACGGGCTAAAACCGCGCTCAATCCGTCGCGCCGTTGCGGCGCCGGGCCATCGGGGGATCTCCGCATGAGCAGCGCGCCACAGAAGAATTTTCCCGTCACCTGGGAGGAATTGCACCGCAACGCCAAGGCGCTCGCCTGGCGGCTGGTGGAAGTGGGGCCGTTCAAGGGCATCGTCGCGGTGACCCGCGGCGGGCTTGTGCCGGCCGCGGTCGTGGCCCGCGAGCTGGAAATCCGCCTGCTCGATACCCTCTGCATAACCAGCTATGACGAAAGCAAGCAGGGCCGGCTCAGCGTGCTGAAGGCGGCAGCGGCGGCGGACAAGGGCAAGGATTGGCTTATCATCGACGATCTGGTGGATACGGGCCGCACCGCCAAGGAAGTGCGCAAGCTGCTGCCCCTAGCGCATTTCGCCACGATCTATGCCAAGCCCGCCGGGCGGCCCCTGGTCGATACGTTCATTACCGAGGTCAGCCAGGACACCTGGATCCTCTTTCCCTGGGACATCGAACCCCAGTTCATCCAGCCCATCGCCCAGCGGAGATAAACTCAGCCCACCGGCCAATTATCGATCAGCCGGGTGCGGCCGAGCCAGGCGGCGGCGAACAGGCGGCACGGCGGCTTGGCCTTCGCGAGCGGCTGAAGCTCCGCCTCATCGGCCAGGGTGACATAGTCGATCTTGCCGAAGCCGGCGGCACTCAAGCCCGCCTGCACGATCTCGATTTCCGGCGCCGCCGCTCGGCCATCGGCGAGATGGGCTGCTGCGGCCTTCAGCAGTTGCCCTAAAGCCGCCGCGCGCTGGCGTTCGCTCGCCGAGAGATAGCGGTTGCGCGAGGAGAGCGCCAAGCCATCGGCCTCGCGCACCGTAGGCACGCCGACAATCGCCACCGGCAGATCGAGGTCGCGCGCCATGCGCCGGATGACCTGCAACTGCTGAAAATCCTTCTCGCCGAAATAGGCGCGATCCGGCAATGCCTGGTTCAGAAGCTTGGCCACCACCGTGGCCACGCCGGCAAAATGTCCCGGCCGATGAGATCCGCAAAGATGCTGGGTCAGCCGCGCCACGGTGACGGTGGTCGCGAAACCTTCCGGATAGATTTCATCGACATCAGGCGCGAACAACAGGTCGGCGCGGGCCTGGCCCAGCAGGGCGCGGTCGGTCGATTCGTCGCGCGGATAGGCTGCCAAATCCTCGTTGGCACCGAACTGGGTGGGGTTGACGAACAATGTGGCCACCGCGCGGCCGCCGTCGGCCTTGGCCTGGCGCACCAGCGTCAGATGACCTTCATGCAACGAGCCCATGGTGGGGACAAGACCTACGCGCTCGCCCGCCTTGCGCCAGAGGGCGACGGCGGCGCGCAACTCGCCGATCCGCCGGACAATCGCAGGGCCGCCGGCCACGCTCACGCCTTGCTGGGTATCCCGAAGCAATGCTCGGGCGCCGGGAAGCGGCGCTGGCGCACGTCCTCGGCATAGGCGGCGGCCGCCTTGCCGATGGCCGGGCCCAGATCGGCATAGCGTCTGACGAATTTCGGGCGGAAGTCAGCGAAGAGGCCGGTGATATCCTCGGTCACCAGCACCTGGCCGTCGCAGGCGGGCGAGGCGCCGATGCCGATGATGGGCGTGGCAACGCGCGCCACGATGTCGCGCGCGAGCGGTTCCACCACGCCCTCGAGAACGATATTGAAGGCGCCGGCCGCCGCGATCGCCTCGGCATCGGCCAGGATTGCCGCAGCCTCGTCCTGTTTGCGGCCCCGCGCGCGATATCCGCCCAGGCGATTGACCGACTGCGGCGTCAACCCGACATGGCCCATGACCGGGATGCCGCGGCGAACGAGATAATCCACCGTCTCCGCCATTTCGACGCCGCCCTCCAGCTTCACCGCCGAACTGCCGGTCTCCGCCATGACGCGGGCGGCGCTGCGGAAGGCAAGCTGAGGCGATTCCTTGTAGCTGACGAAGGGCATGTCGACGACGAGACAGGCGCGCCGGCTGCCACGATGTACCGCGGCACCATGGGCGATCATCATGTCGAGGGTGACCTTGAGGGTGCTGTCGAATCCATACAACACCATGCCCAGGGAATCGCCCACCAGCAGCAGATCGACATGGGGATCGAGCTGGCGGGCCACCGGCGTCGTATAGGCGGTGAGGCAGACGATGGGTTCGCCACCCTTGCGCGCGGCGAGATCCGGTACGGAAATCCGCTCGACCTTGGCTTCGGCGCTCATGTTTCTGGCCTTTCGCGCCTCCTCGGGAGGGTGCATTCTGTTCCTAAATGGTGCAGTGCACAATAATCTTTTGGCAACAATCGAATGTCCTTGCCGGGGCCGCCTGCGGCCTATAAGCACCGCGCCATGCGCAGCATCACCATGCGACCCGAGGCCCATAAGCGATTCACCACGGGCCATCCCTGGGTCTATTCCAACGAAATCGTCATGGATGCAGGCGCCAAGGCCATCGAGGCCGGCAGCCTCGTGCGCCTGCTGCGCGCGGACGGATCGCCCCTGGCGCTTGCCATTTTCAATCCCCATACGCTGATCGCCGCCCGCCGGTTGACGAACAATCTCGAGGCCAAGATCGACGCCGATTTCTTCGCCCAGCGTTTGGACCGCGCCCTCAAGCTTCGCGAACGGCTGGTAGGCGAGCCCTATTACCGCCTGGTCCACGCCGAGGCCGACGGCATGCCCGGTGTGGTGATCGATCGCTTCGGCGATCTGGTGGTGGTGCAGATCAATACCGCGGGCATGGAGCGGCTGCTGCCGGAAATACAATCCGCACTCGACAAGGTGGTGGCACCGCGCCAGTTGTTGCTGCGCTGCGATTCATCGGCCCGCGAGTTCGAGGGCCTGCCGGCCTATGTGAAAATAGCCAAGGGCGAGCTCGAGGGGCCGATCGAGGTCAAGGAAAACGGGCTCCGTTTCCTGGTCGACCCGATGGCCGGGCAGAAGACCGGCTGGTTCTACGATCAGCGCGACAATCGCGCCGCGGTGGCGACGTTGGCGCCGGGCGCCCGCGTGCTCGATCTCTACAGCTACACCGGCGGCTTCGCGCTAGCCGCGGCCAAGGCCGGCGCGCGTGAGGTGATGGCCATCGACCGTTCCGAGGGCGCCTTGCGTTTCGCCGAACAATCCGCAGCACTCAACGGTCTGGCCGAGCGTTGCAAATTTTGCCGGGCCGAAGTCTTCGAGGAATTGGAGCGGCTGGCCAAGGCAGGCAAGCGCTTCGACATCGTGATTGCCGATCCGCCGGCCTTCGTCAAAGCCAAGAAGGACCTGAACCAGGGCGCGCGCGCCTATCGCAAACTGGCGCGGCTCTCAGCCGCTCTGGTGAAGCCGGGCGGATTTCTTTTCATCGCCTCATGCTCGCACAACATGCCGGTGGAGGAATTCGATCGCCAGGTCAATCGCGGCCTGGTCGATCTCACGCGCGAGGGCCGCATCCTGCGCGCCGCCGGGGCGGCCGCCGATCATCCCCTCCATCCGGCGTTGCCGGAGAGCGCCTATCTGAAATCGCTGTTGCTGCAGCTCGACTAGTCACCCCAACCGGCGAAGCCGGCTAGTCATCACGCACGGCGATCCGGTCGATGATTGCCAGCAAACCGAACAGCACGATGGCTGAGACGACGGCGATGAGCGTGGCGTTGTCGGGAATCGACTCCGCCGCCAAGCCATAGGCGAGATAGCCGATGGCCGCCGAGACACCGACGCGCAACCACAGCGGCATGCCGCCACCGCGAATGCCCTCGGCCTTGTCGAAACCGTGCTTGATGAGCAAAAAGACGAAGAGCACGGCGAAGACGAAGAAGGTCAGGCCGCCGTAATAGGGCACCCCATGGCCGGCACGCTGGGCCACGAACAGGCTCACGATGCCCATGATCGCCACCGCGCCGCAGAGCACCGCATTGCTGGAGAAGGACGAATCATGGTCGGGCGATGCCGGCTGGCTCATGGCGTTCCTCGATGCAAGTCGCTGGGCGAGAAGGCGGAAATTACGGCGGCGGAGGAATTAGCGCAAGCGGGCACCCTCCAACTCTCCCCTATCGGCACGGGGCTGCCGGCCCGCAGGGGCAGGGCAATCGCATTTGGCGAGACTGTTGCCTTTCTCTCCTCTGTCATTCCCGCGCAAGCGGGAATCCAGCGCCCCAAAACCCGTCACTCGCCGCTGGATTCCCGCTTGCGCGGGAATGACGGCAACAGAGAGGTCGGAGAACCCAAATGCGATTGCCTTACCTGCAGAGGGAGGGGGAAGTAAAGCCGGCGGCACGAATACTCGTTCGTCACGCCCGCGACGGCGGGCGTCCACGTCTTGCAATTGACGAAGGAAGCCGTGGATGCCCGGCCGCGGCCTTCGGCCGCCCCGGGCATGAAGGTGAAGGGACAGCAGTGGGGGTGGCCGCTTGGGCGCCTAAGCCGCCCTCGATTTTCGGGGGCCGTTCTTGCTCTTCTGGCCGTCCTTGTTGGTCTTCTGGGGCAGTTCGACGGCGAAGACCGTGCCTTCGGCGGTGCTGCGCAGCAGGCGGATATTGCCGCCATGGGCGCGCGCCAGCTCGCGCACGATGGCCAAGCCCAGGCCCGATCCACCAGGACGCGCCGAGCCGGCGAAGGGCTGGAACAGATTGTCGCGGGCACGGGGTGCCAGGCCAGGTCCGTTGTCGCTGACCTCGACGATGATGCGCTCGCCCTCGCGCCGGGCGGTGATTTCGATGCGATTGGCCCCGGCTTGGGCGGCGTTCTGCGTGAGGTTGGCGAATATCCGGAACAGCTGGGAACGATCGGCCTCCACGATCAGGGTTGCCGGCACGTGATTGCGCAGGGGCGGTTCGCCCTCGGCCGGCACCGGCAAGGTGAGTGCCACCTCCTCGATCAATTCGGCCAGAGGGAAGCTGGTTTGTTCAAGAACCGGCGGTCCCTCCCGGGTGAAATTCAGCGTGGCGCTACACAGCTCGACGGCGCGGTCGATGGCGGCCAGCAGGGCACGGGAATTGCGCCGCACCGTGGGATCGTCGCTCGCCAGCAGGCGGTCGGAAACAAGCCGCGCCGTCGAGAGAATGTTGCGCAGATCGTGATTGATCTTGGTGACAGCACCGCCCAATGCAGCGAGCCGGGTCTTCTGTTTGAGAGCTGCACGCAATCCCGCCTGCATCTGGACCAATTCGCGCTCGGCCACGCCGATCTCGTCGCTGCGCTGGCTGGGGCGCCCGGCGAGCGAGGCGTTTTCCGGATCGCTGCGGAAGGCCACCATGGATTCGGTCAGCCGCCGCATGGGCCGGATCATCAGCCATTGCAGGCTGAGATAGACCAGGGAGGCGGTGAGCAGGGAGATGACGATGGAAAGGGCCAGCACGCGTTCGGAATATTCGATGAGGGCGCTTCGCATGGGCGCCTCGTCGACGACGATTTCGACGACGGCCCCGGGAGTCTTCGGCGAGGGGCCCACTACCCGGAGGATCCGGTTGGCGGGATGCGCGATGCTGGCGAAAGCATCGCCGATCAGGCCGAAGAAGTTGCGCTGGGTGAGATCGTACATCGCATCGATAGCGGGTACGCCGTCCTTGGCATGCATCATCAGCTTGATGCCATTGGGCTGCTTGAGGCCGACGACATAGGCCCCGGCATGCTTCAGCAGTTCGGCCTGAAGCGAATCGCTCACCATGTAATCGGGGGTAGCGAGAAGCGCCAGGACCGCCACATGAGCCGTGGCCAGGCGATCGCGTAGATATTCGTAGCGGAAGCGGCCGGCCGAAGGGGCATAAATCAGGATCTCGCCCAGCATGACGAAAAAGATCGTGAGCAGCAGGACGCGCGCCGAGAGGCTCTTTGCGGGCGGCGGCAGATGGGGGCGGTTGCCGGTGACGGTCATGATCGGTTCCGATGCTTCTCAGCCGAAGCGGGCGAGGAATCGCACCAGGCGCTTCGTGCGCTCGCCGAACAATTTCGGCAGGTAATAATTCCCGGCGGCGCGCTTGCCGATCTCGGCCAGCGTCGGATATGGCGCGATCATTCCAGCCACGGCGCCGATCTTCAGTTTTTGGGATACGGCCAGGGTCCAGAAATGGATCATCTCGCCGGCCGAGGGGCCGACGATATCGGCCCCCAGGATGCGCCCCCGCATATTGGTGACGATCTTGATGAACCCCCGATGCAGATGCTCGGCCTGGGCGCGGTCGTTCTCGGCGAGCGGCCAGCGCAGCAGGCGGATGGGTCCTTGCGCGCGCGCCGCCGCCTCGCTCGATCCGACATGGGCGAGTTCGGGATTGGTGAACGTGACCCAGGGCAGCGCGGAAAGATCAACCCTG
>WNFS01003194.1_pt1 | contig 12402 bp, 9 predicted proteins | sample 5400141 | NCBI WGS metagenome assembly WNFS01 (sample SAMN13153358, study PRJNA577476) | soil metagenome | isolation source: 60 cm saprolite under Madrone tree | place: USA:California | collected 2016-06-14 | reverse complement strand
TCGGCGAATACCGCAAGCGCCGCGATCTGTTTGTTGCCGGACTGAACCGTATTCCCGGTTTTCGATGCCTTCTTCCGGACGGCGCGTTCTACGCCTGGGTAAATATCGAAGACACGGGAATGTCCGCTGAAGAAGTTGCGAAACTACTTCTGGAAGAAGCGGGCGTCGCGGGGATTGCCGGAGCGGCGTTTGGTCCGCAAGGGAAAGATTATCTGCGGTTTTCTCTCGTGAGCGCGCGCAATTTGCTGGAAGAAGCGCTGGAGCGCATGCAGCGGGTTTCCGTCCGCTGGCGCGCAGCGGTCGCACAGTAAAAGAGAATGTCCATCGGCAAAGCTGTACGGAGCGAAACAATGAGCACACCTGCTGAACTGAAGTACATCGCGTGGAACAAGGTCCCACGCGAAAAACTGAATCCTCTGATCGACCGTGAGATGGTGGTCGGCGATAAAGTCATGCTGGCCCGCGTGCTGCTGGAAAAGGGGGCGCACGTGCCGCAGCATCACCATCACAACGAGCAGGTGACCTACATTCTGGAAGGCGCGTTGAAGTTCGCCATCGATGGAAAAGAAATTGTCGTGCGCGCGGGAGAAGTCTTGTGCATACCTCCGCACATGCCGCATGAAGCGTGGGCGCTCGAGAATACCGTGGACCTGGACGTGTTTACGCCGCCGCGGGAAGACTGGCTGAACAAAACGGACGATTATCTGCGCCACGGCCGTTAGCGAAGATTTCCAAGCTCAACAACCACACAGCCTTCACCAGATTTTGCACAACTGCTCGCGCAACATGGTGTCGCCCTTCTTGCAGCCGAAGGCCCTGGCGAACGCGGCGGTGTTCGAAAGCGGCCCGTTGGCTCGGAAGTGTGGCAGCGGGTGCGGGTCGGTATTGGCTTGGAGGCGCGCATACTCAGGGCGCACGTTTAAGGCCCAGTTTTGCGCGTAGCCCAGGAAGAAGCGCTGCTCCGGCGTGAAACCGTCCATGTCTTTCGGACGCGGTTTGCCCTCCAGGGATTTCTGGTAGGCGGTGTAGGCGATCGTGAGCCCGCCGAGGTCCGCGATGCTCTCGCCTTCGACCAGTTTGCCGTTTTCGTGCAGGTCGCCCTCCACGACGTAGCCGTCAAATTGTTTCGCGACGCATTCCCCGCGCTCCTTGAAATTCTTCAAATCTTCTGGCGTCCACCAGTCACGCAGATTGCCCTGGCCGTCGAACTGCGCGCCCGCATCGTCGAAGCCGTGCGTGATCTCGTGCCCGATCACCGCACCCATGCCACCGTAGTTGTAGGCGTCGTCGCGCTCCGCATCGAAGAAAGGAGGTTGCAGAATTCCCGCCGGGAACACAATTTCGTTCAGCTGGGGATTGTTGTAGGCGTTCACGGTCGGAGGCGTCATGCCCCATTCCGAACGATCGACGGGCTTATCGATTTTCGCAAGATCGCGCGCGGTTTCGAATTGTACGGCGCGAAGTTCGTTCCCGAGATGAGAGGCGCGATCAATCTTGAGCGAAGAATAATCACGCCACTTGTCCGGATAGCCGATCTTGATGTTGAAGGCCTGGAGTTTGGCGAGGGCCGCTTCGCGCGTCTTCGGGCTCATCCACGGAAGGGTCTGCAAATCGTCCCGCAGAGCGGCGATCAGGTTCAGCACCATCTCCCGGGCGCGCTCCTTCGCCGCCGGCGGGAAATATTTTTGGACGTAAAGCTGGCCGAGCGCTTCGCCCAGATAATTGTCCGCGGCTTGCGAACACCGTTTCCAGCGCGGCCGTAGCTCTTTCGAGCCGGTAAGAATGCGCCCGTCGAAGTCGAAATCCTCCTGCACGAAAACGTCCGGAAGGGCTTTGGCCCAGCGATTCACGAGGTGCCAGCGATAATAAGTCTTCCAATCTTCGAGCGAAGTGCTCGCAAGCAGTCCGTTCAGCGCTTTGAAAAATTCAGGCTGGCCGATGTTCAATTCGGAGAGCGCCGGACCGCCGACGGCGTGGAAATATGCTTCCCAGGAAAAGTTTGGCGTAACTGCCTGTGCCTGCGCGAGCGGCATCTTGTGATAAATGGCCTGGGGATCGCGCAGCTCCACGTTGGTCATGGAGGCTTTGGCCAGCGAGGTTTCGATGGCCATGACGCTCTTGGATTCCGCCGCGGCTTTTTCCGGAGCGTCGCCAAGCAAAGTAAGCATCTTGGCAACGTGTTGGGTGTACTGCTCGCGAAGCTTTTTGGAGTCGGCGTCGTCACGCGTATAGTAATCGCGGTCGGGAAGCCCGAGGCCGCCTTGGTTGGCTTCGCCGATGACTTTCGAACTGTCTTTGAAATCCTGATCCGAGGCGAAGGAGAAGAGCGCGCCCGTGCCGATGGTTTGCAAATGGGCGCCCGTTTCGAGCAGGCTGGCGCGATCGTGGACGGAGTCAATTGCGGAGAGCTCGGCCTGCAGCGGCTTCAGGCCCTGCGCCTCGATCGTTTTGGTGTCCATGCAACTGGCATAGAAATCGCCGATTTTTTGTTCCGTTGAGCCGGGCGCAGCGGAGGCGTTTGCGGCGGCCTCAAGAATTTCACGCAGTGCTGTTTGATTCTTGTCTGCCAGAGTGACGAAACTGCCCCACACCGGATATTCCGCCGGGATGGGACTGCTCTTGAGCCAGCCTCCGTTGGCGAACTGAAAAAAATCGTCGCAAGGCTTGCAGGTCTTGTCCAAGTTGTTCAGGTCGTAGCCATGCGAGGGATTATCCTCGGCCGCTTTGGCCGTTCGGCCGCCGTTGAAGGCAAGAATAATTGCGGCGAGGCAAAGCAATGTCACGGATGATCCAGCGAAGACTCGGCGTACCATCACGATCCACCCCCAGAAAAATTGACCCAAATGGCGTTGCCACAAGGCGCGAGACATTCCGGAAAAATCTCAAGAATGACCGCAAGCGCGCAATCCTTGTCCACTTCGACGTGCTGGCGTGCGATTGGTAAGTTTCAAGGCTTGCCGCGCGGAGGAAGTTTAGCAGATTGCGGACTGCCTGCTTAACTTGGAACTTAAAGGGAGAGATAGATTCCGCAGGGATGGTAGGCTCGTGCGGGCTCGAACCGCAGACCTCCACCGTGTCAACCTACCACCGATCGCAAAGACAACAACTTAGACCGTATCTAGCATACTCTCTATACAGTGTCATACCGTTATCACAGGCAAGAATCACAGGTAGGGATCGCAGGTATCGTAAGGCTACTGCAACTTCGCGAATTCCGCCTTGGTTTGCTTCAGGATGGGATGTCGGGGTCGGCGTCTTTCCAGAGGGTGAGGAACCGTTACTGCGGCAGGCCGACGCGGCGCAAGAGGTCCTGAAAGCGCGGGTCGGAACGCAGGCTGTCGAGCCGGGGATCAACAGCAAGCACGACCATGCAGTCCGATCGGTCTTCCACGGCTTTATCGAACCAGCGGAAGGCCCGGTCCTTCTCTTTCAGCAAGACATATGCAGTCGCGACCTCATAGGAGCATACATAGCGCTTCTTGGTCAGCTGTTCCAAGTCCTCCAGCACCCTCATAGCCTGCGATTTGTTTCCAGAAAGGGCGTGGACTTGCGCTAGAAGCGCCAACAGGAACGGACTATCGTCGAGGCGCGTTGCACTCTGGGCTTCCGTGACGGCCTCAGCATAGCGGCCATTTTCCGCGTACGATAGTCCAAGTACAGCGCGGGCATAGCCGAAATCCGGCTGTCGTTCAACGACGGTTTTGCTCTCTAGCAGGGCCTGATCGTACCTCCGGGCCATGAGCAGCACCCAGCCCGGGTCTCCATAGGTTAATCGGGAAAATGGATCGAGTTCCATGGCCCGCTTCGCCTCGGCAATGGCCTGCTCGTGCCGTCCCATTCCCGACAGACACCACGCGTAGATGTTATAAGCGTCGGCGTAGCTAGGGTTCAGCTCGGTGGCGCGCTTAAGCTCCTTCTCGGCGGTTACAGCATCCCAGTCGAAATTGATACTTACGAAACCTAGCCACGCATGTGCTTCGGCAAGGTTCTGATCCAGCTCCAACGCCCTTAGGGCGGCCGCTTTAGCCTGAGGCATGACCTCGCGGGGGGCACGATAGTTAGTGGACAGGTTGGCGTAGGCGCTGGCCAGACCAGCAAATCCGCTCGCGTAGTTTGGGTCCTGCTCTGTTGTACGCTGAAAATACTCAATGGCGGTACGGAGGTCCCCTTCCGTGTTCCTATGCAGGTAATGGAGGCCTTTCAAGTAATCCTCGTGGGCTTTCGAACTCACCACCGGGGGGGTAAGGCGTGACTGTTCCTCGGGCGAAAGCGTGATCTTGATCTGACTGGCAATGGTCCGCGCCACTTCGCCTTGCAAGGGCAGCACGTCCTTCAGGTCGCGGTCGTAGGTTTCTGCCCAGAGATGCTCATCCGTGGACGCGCGAATCAGCTGCGCGGTGATGCGCACCCGATCTCCGGCGCGTTGGACCGAACCTTCGAGCACCGAATCCACATTGAGCTCGCGCCCGATTTCTGGTAAGGATTTCTTGGTTCCCTTGTATTGCATAGCTGAAGTCCGCGAGATGACTCTCAGCCCTCCAATTTTAGCCAAATCGGTAGTTAGTTCTTCCGTCATGCCATCAGTGAAGTACTCCTGTTCCGGGTTGCGGGAAAGGTTTTCAAGCGGCAGGACGGCAATCGAGCCAATTCGTTTCGCAGGACGAGCAAAATAGAGCTTTGCTCCAACGATCAATACACCAACGGTAACAGCGAGGGCGAGGACAGTCGCCATGATCTGGGTACGTGACCAACGGACAAGGGAAGCCCTCTTGGTTATCGCCGGAGCGGCGTCACGCTTCAGCCGCTTGAGGTCGGCACTTAGTTCGGCGGCAGACTGGCAGCGAATGTCGCGGGCTTTCTCCAGAGCCTTGTTGATGATCCGTTCCAGTTCGGCTGGCACCTCGGGATTCAGCCGCACGGGAGCCACGGGAGCACGTTCCAGAATGGCGTTGAAGATCAAGGCCGAAGTGTCGCCGCGAAACGGCAATGTGCCCGTACACATCTCGTACAGCACCGCCCCGAATGAGAAGAGGTCGGTGCGGACATCCAGTTCCTTCCCTCGAACCTGCTCAGGAGACATATAGGCGATAGTTCCGAGCGCACTGCCGGGACTGGTGAGATGTTCTTCGGAGTCGATGGTCGGTGCGCCGGGATCTGCCCCTGTCGTGGCTAGCACGGAGACTTTCGCCAGCCCGAAGTCGAGAATCTTCGCTTGACCTCGATTCGTGACGAAGATGTTCGCGGGTTTGATGTCCCGATGGACGATGCCCTTCGAGTGTGCGGCATCGAGCGCATCGGCAATCTGGATACCCAGATCGAGCACTGCCTCGATCTCCAGCGGCTTGCCATTGATCTTGTGTCGCAGTGTCTGTCCCTCCAGCAGTTCCATGGCGATGAAGGTTCGCCCATCGGCCTCGTCAATCTCGTGGATGGTGCATATGTTCGGATGGTTCAGCGAGGACGCAGCTTTCGCTTCCCGCCGGAATCGGCTGAGGGCTTGCGCGTCGTGGGCGAGTTCGTCGGGCAGGAACTTCAAGGCGACGTGGCGGCCGAGCTTCAGGTCTTCCGCCTCATACACCACACCCATACCCCCGCCGCCGATCCTGCTGAGGATGCGGTAATGGGAGACGGTCTGCCCAATGACTGGACCCGGGTCTTCCATCGCGCCGTCATCTTAGGTTGCAAAAGTTGGGCAAGTCAACGAACCGAGGCGTCGACGATAACGAGTTCAAGGGCCGCGAAGCTAGCCTCTGAGAGCTCCCGAGTCCCGACTCGTGGAATGAAGAACGAAACACAGGTAGAGAATCACAGGTAGAAAATGCAGCGGCGACTTGAAATGGTAGGCCCGAATGGACTCGAACCATCGACCTCCTCCGTGTCAGGGAGGCGCTCTAACCAACTGAGCTACGGGCCTAATGCGCGCTTATTTTAACACGAGTGGCTCTGCAAATTTGAGCACGCCCTTTTTTCTTCCCGCAGCGGTAGAATAAGAGCCTTATGGAAAAATCGTTCGAGGAACAAGAGCCTGAGCCAAAAAAGAACACGGACGAGAATCAGTCGCCGCCCTCCGATCAAGTTGACGACCCCGTGGAGGAAGCTTCCCTGGAATCCTTTCCTGCCAGCGATCCTCCCGCGTGGATCGCACGTTATTACCAACCCCCGCCACTCACGCGCAAGAAGTCGGCCTGATGACCGCGACAGCAGAAAGCGCAGATCTCACCCCCTTTGCCAGCTCAAGGAACCCCGGGATGGCCGCATAGTGCGCGTAACCATTGACGCGGCGTTGAAGACGAAGTGCCCGCGGACGGCGCTAGCGTGCGTGACGGCTCATGTGGAGGCGGGCGCTTCGGCGGAAGGGCTGATCGAAGTGATGAAGGCGCGGGAGGCAGAGATTCAGAAATTGCCCTACCCGCGCGGAGTACTGGCGTCTCCGCAAGTGGAAGCCACGCGAAGTGCGTACAAAGCGCTGGGCAAGGATCCGGCGAGATATCGCGGCTCGGCGGAAGCTCTGCTGCGGCGAATTGTTGCCGGAAGCGGTCTGCCGCAAATCAACGGCGTCGTGGACGTGATCAATCTCGTGTCCGTGGAAAGCCGCTTGCCCATTGGGCTGTACGATCTGGCGCACGTGCAGAGTGAAATTGTGTTCCGCCGGGGCCGGGCGGGAGAAACATACAAAGGCATCGGGAAATTCGACCTGAATCTCGAAGGCCTGCCAGTATTTTGCGATTCGGTTGGTCCGCACGGCAGCCCAACGAGCGACTCAGAGCGTACGATGGTGACGGCAGAGACGACACAAGTTCTCGCGGTCATTGTTTCCTTCGGAGGCGCCGATGGGCTCGAGCGCTGGGCACAAAGAATGTTGACGCTGTTTACGCAATACGCTGCTGCAAAAAACACCGAGATTCAGATAATCCGATAACAGGTCATCCGCGGCGTACCCATGATTCAGAAGCCACGGCTCAACGCGAGACGCGTTCCGTGACTTGAGATTCGCTCGGCGCGGTGCGGTGTTTGAGAAAACCGCGCGCGGCGAGCAGCTCCGCGTTGAGAAGAGCGCCGCCGGCGGCTCCACGCACGAGATTGTGCGAGAGCAGCGTGAGCTTCACGTCGAGGAGCGGGCATTCGCGCACACGGCCGACGACGGCGGCCATGCCCTTGCCGGCATGCAAGTCGCGGCGAGGCTGCGGGCGATCGGGTTCGTCGAGGACGACGACGGGATGCCGCACGGCGGAAGGCAAGGACGCGAGCTCCGTGTCTACTTCAAAGTTTTTCAGAGCTTCACGGACTTCATTCAGCGATGCGATTTTTTTCAGGCCCACGCTCACGCATTCCAGGTGGCCGTCGAGGACTGGCACGCGATTGCAGTGTGCGCTGAGGCCGATGCCGGCATCCACAAAACGCGCGCCGTCCCACTTGCCGAGGAGCTTCTGCGGCTCTGACTCCATCTTTTCTTCTTCGCCGCTGATGAACGGAATGACGTTGCCCTGAATGTCTATCGACGCGACCCCGGGATACCCCGCGCCGGAGACCGCCTGTAAAGTGACAACAAAGATTTTCTCCAGGCCGAAGGAATCGGCCAGCGGCTTCAAGACCAGCACCAGCCCGGCGGTGGAACAATTCGGATTCGTGACGATGAAGCCACTTTCATAGCCGCGGCTTTTCTGCTGCAGCGGAATCGCGTCGAGATGCCCTGCGTTCACCTCGGGAATGAGCAGCGGAACGTCAGGATCCATGCGGTGGTTCTTCGAGTTGCTGACGACGGGATAACCGGCGCGCGCGAAGTCCTCTTCGGCGGGCCCGGCCACTGAAGAATCGAGCGCGGAGAAAACGAAATCGCAGGCGAGATTCGGGTCCAGTCCTTTGACGACGAGCCCTCCAGCAACGTCCGGAATCGGGGCGTCGAGGTGCCAGGTGACCGCATCAGCGTAACACTTGCCGAAGGAGCGTTCCGAGGCAGCAACTTCGGTGAGCTCGAACCAGGGATGATCGGCCAGGAGTTTCACGAGGCGCTGGCCGACGAGGCCCGTGGCGCCAAGAACGCCCGCGCGCCACTTTTTTTCGGGGCGCTTTACAGGCGCGTTCGTTGGTTGTTTCGGCTGCATGTTGACGTCACTCTCCACGGAAGATTGTGAACTCATGTCTGTCGCTCCTTCTACTGTGTAACCCAGGCCGCGCCGGGTTCGATGGGTTCCGCTGGAGCGCCTCTGGAGCGGGCTCAAATAAAAAACCCACCGCCAGGTTCGCTTCTGGCGGTGGGTTGGAAACTTTTTTACCTTGCTAGCTGTTTCTCCACTCGCCCGAAGCAGTAATAGTCGACGTAGTCGCAGTAGTCATCGGGGTCGTAATTCGCTTCGTGGCGTTGGACGTCATGGCCAAAACAGGATACCACGGGGATGTGGCTGCCAAAAGTGGATAAATAATGGGAAGCAAGGTTGATGTCGCAAAGATTACAGACGAGTACAGAGCAGAATCTGGGTACGAGATGCACGGCGGTGAGTAAAATCTTCGACCTAGTACTAGGGTGGATTGCCGAATGGAGCTGTAATAATCACATATATTTTCAATAACTTACAGAGAAACAAACAAAGCGGTGTTTGGATTTTCACGTGCTTTTCCGCGTAGTGGCAAGGTGTTCGCACTTGTTTGCATAGGGGGAGAAATGCCGATAAGAGTTAGTGTCAGGCTCGCGGCCGTCCTAGTGGCGGGCTTTTGCCTCTTCTTTGCGATGGCACGCGCAGCCGCACAGAATCAAATCATGGGGGAAGTGCTGTTCTCGGGCGCAACGAGAGTCGAAAGGGACTCTGGAGTCTGGGTGGACGCCCAATACGTGGGCTATTTGAAGGAATTAAAGGGCAAGAAGAAAATCCTGCTCCTGCCGGGAACGCACCAGATCACCGTGCGTCAGTCCGGGTATGACGATTTCATTCAACAAATCGTGGTTGAACCTGGGCAGACGCAAACCGTCGAAGTAGCAATGAAACTAAGCCCTCGCGCCGTAGTTCCGGATGTCACCGCTACTTTAAAGTTGAAGGTGCAGCCCGATCGCGCCGCCGTGTTTCTCGATGATAAATTCGTGGGACATGCCGGCGAGTTCGGCGGAGCGTTTCGATCCATGCTGATCAGTCCCGGGAAGCACCGCATCAAGGTCGAGCTGCCGGGTTATCGCACGTTCGAAACGGAGGTCAATTTGCTCGCGGGGCAGAAGTCGGAAGTGAAAACAGAACTCGTCAAGGGCAGCATCGAACAAGCCGGCCCGCTTATCAAGCGGCCCTCCTGATTTTCTGCTGACCGCTAGCCTGTTTCACGGCGCGTTGCGGGTCTTTTCTCACACGGCCACTCCGAACAATCGGAGTGGCCGTTTGTGTTTGATGAAGCTTCAGAGAAACTATCTCAGTATGGACTGGAAACCGGAAAACAGCCCCTAGACGGAAGGCGAATCGAATAAGAGACTGGAGCAGGTGAGTCCGGATTCGGCTTTTTGGAGCTCCGAAATATCAAGCGGTGTGACGTGAAAGCCGCGGGATTCGAGCAGCGCTCGCGTGCGTGGAAACGAGGCAGGAAAGACAACCGTGCCGCCGAGAGCGACCGCATTGGCGGCGTGTCGCTCTTCACGGGCGACATCGATCCAGTCGTAGCCGGCGAACGGTTCGGTATCGATCCAGGCGCGGTTGGCGAGCAGCGTGTTGCGGCCAATGAACGTGACCGCAGACTTGAGATGCAGGCAGCCCGTGACGCGAACCGGGATGATTTCATAGCCATACGGCCTGAGAATCGCCTCGAGCTGCCGGATGCCCTCGCTATTGGTGCGGCTGGACACGCCGGCGAATAGTTTGCGGCCGACGCGAAGAATATCGCCACCTTCCATGGTGCCGGGAAGCGTGACGTATGCGAGCTTGCGGAATTTCGCAAGGGCTTGCGCGAGGGAAACGCCTTCGGGACGTCGCGATTCCGCGCCGAGCGGCAGGATCACTGCCAGCTCGTCAAGGACGATGGCCGGGTCTTCGACAAACATGGAATCGGGCAAAGCGGGTTCAGCCGGCAGAGAGATGACGTGAGCGCCGAGTTTTCCGAGAAGCGCCTCATAGGCGCGATGCTGTGCGTAGGCCCTGTTGAGATCGATCGGCTGCCGCGAAACGAAGAGTAGCTCGCAGTTCGCGAGTGCGGGACTGACAGCGCGCGTCATGGCTGTAAGCATGGAGAACGCAAAGTGTACACGAGAATACCTTGAGCGATGGAGGTAGGATGACGCAATTCACCCTGGATGCAGGGCGCACAAAGGGCATGATTTTTGCGCGCAAGGAACGGGAAACAAAGTAAGGAAAAAAGCGGCGGCGCAATCACAAAAAGTGTTTCGATGAAAGTGTGACGATTCCGTGGTCCGCCCTGCGAATTGCTGTTTCCGCTCTACGGCCAAGGATTGACGGGCGCCATGTGCGTATTCCACAGCGTGGCAATGCCCGCGCCCAGGAGCATTCCGGCAAGGACGAGACCTATCATTCCCAGTGTTACCCAGAAGCTCGAGTCAACCCGCTTGCCCTCGCCAGTGGGCGCATGCCGCTGTTCTCCCGGCGCATGAGCTTCTGTCAGAGCCTCCGGGGTGGGGGACGCTATCGCCAACCGGTGCGAAGTCGCCGCATGATCCGAAAATTCGGCTTGCGCCATAAAGCAATAGCCCTTGCGTGGAATGGTCTCCACGTAGAGCGGCTTGTCAGAAGAGTCTCCTAGCGTCTGGCGGAGCTTATTGACCGTGGTGTTGACGTTGGCGTCGTAATTGACTTGCGTTTCGGCGGGCCAGAGGTGCTGCCGCAATTCCTCGCGCGTCACAACCTCACCCGGCTTTTCAAGGAGCGCCAAGAGCGCCTGATAAACCTTGCCTTGCAGCTTTATCCGTGATCCATTCTGGGTGACTTCTTCCCGTTGCTTGTCTATTTGAAACGGGCCAAAGCGGATGTACCGCGGCACCGCCTGCAACACTCGGCTGGTTCCCGCGTCCGTTCCGCTTTCCAGAGCCGGCATAACGTACGGTGTCATGCACCCCGCCTTTTCTTCTTGCAAGGTTAGACGCGGGACTCACAGAAATGTTTGCCGCGATATAAATTTCTGCACACAGAGATCTGAAAGAGAACGGGCTGGCTGGCGAATGAGAATTTGGAATCATGCTGCTGTTCGCGATGGTTTGCACGAAATATCTTCCGCCAAGCTGTTTATAATTATGCATTTAGCGATTAATACGGTTTAATCCGGGAAATTCAGAAGAATATCCCGCTTATGGGACAATCTACCCGGTGTTCCACCGGCCGCAGAAAAACGTGGCCGTCCCAGTACGCTCTTACTTGCGGCCGAAATAGAGAGTGATCTTGCCGCTGGCAGGCTAATTTGCGGGCCTTGCCGGAATCACCGAAAGCTCCACACGCGATGGAAAACTCTTCAAACGGTAGATGTGCTGCGTCGCCTTCTGGTAGTCGGATTCCTTGGCTTCGAAAATATTCGGCACAAACTTCTCTGGATTGCGGTCGTACAGCGGGAACCAGGTGCTTTGCACCTGCACCATGATGCGGTGGCCCTTTTTGAAAACGTGATTGGCGCTGTGCAGATCGATGGTAAAAGGCGTGATCTTGTCCGGAGTGATGGCTTCGGGCTTTTCGAGCGAATTACGGAAGCGCCCGCGAAAAATTTCATCGGCAATCATCAATTCGAATCCGGAAAGCTCCCAGTCCTGCGGATATTTTTCCGGATACACGTCAATTAGCTTGACGACCCAGTCGGAGTCGCTGCCCGTCGTGGAAGCGAAGAGCTTTGCGGTGACCTGCCCCGCAAGGGTGAAGTCTTCGTTCAATTCCTCGGTCTGCCACGTTGCCACGTCGGGGCGGTTATCCGCGAAGCGCTGGTCCTCCACTAACCACGTATACCAACTCCCCGGATGGTCCTCCGGGTAGGTCATATCGACCGGCCGGTGACGGTACGGAACGGGATGCGCGGGATCGCTGAGGTAGGAATCGAATGCTTCAGCGGCGTTGGTTTGCGGCGCGTCAAAGGAAAGTTTGCCGTCTTCGCGAAAATACAGGCTGCGTGTCTGCGCTTCACGGGGAGGCCAGGAATCGAAAGCCGTCCAGATGTCGCTGCCCGTCTGGAACAGTAGCGCTTCTTTAAGCGGCAACGCGCCCTTTTCCTTCAGCCAGTAAGCGAACCACGGCGCCTCGATCTTCTGCCGGAAGTAAGCGCCGGTATCACTGCCGAAAGGGATCGCGCCGAGCGAACTCCCTGGCCCGTGCCCCCAACCCCCGTGATTCCACGGCCCGACGGCGAGATAGTTCAGGTTTTTCGTATCCACTTTTTCCAGCCGCGCATACGTCGTCATCGGCCCGTAAAAATCTTCCTGATCCCACCAACCCGCGACGTTGA
>WNFS01023355.1_pt1 | contig 12405 bp, 7 predicted proteins | sample 5400141 | NCBI WGS metagenome assembly WNFS01 (sample SAMN13153358, study PRJNA577476) | soil metagenome | isolation source: 60 cm saprolite under Madrone tree | place: USA:California | collected 2016-06-14 | reverse complement strand
TGAGCAAGGGCGGTACCACGCAGTATCACGGCGCGGCATTCGAGTATGGCCGCAACAAAGCGCTAAATGCCAATACCTGGACGAATAATTTCAATGGCAACCCGCGCCCTCCCGACAACGAACATGACTTCGGGGCAAATGTCGGCGGCCCAATCAAATTTCCTTTCCTTTATCACGGGACGTCCAAGCACCATTCCTTCTTCTATTTCGACTGGGAGTCTTATCACCAGGCCGGCGGCTCAAACACGCCAACGATCTCGATTCCCTCGGTCCTGGAGCGAGGCGGGAATTTCACAGATTGGGTGGATAACACGAAACCAGGGAAACCACTGATTCCCATCTTTATGCCTGGCAACGCCAGCGCGGCTTGCCGGACGGCGGCTGGAGTGGGACCTGGACAACAATTTCCAGGAAATATCATCCCCACGGCTTGCGAGAGCGGGATCGCCAAGGCCTATATGGCGCAATTGCCGACGCCGACGAACACAAGTGCGACCAGCAACTATACAGCGCCAAGACCAGTACCGGATACGCTCACCAGCAACTCCAACGTTTTCATGACGCGTATCGATCACAACTATGGCGATAAGGATCACTTCTATTTCTTCTGGTGGCGCCAATTCACAGGATACAACACGGCGACCTTGCTCCCTGTGGCGATTGCAACCGAGTCACCTACCAGGCCTCAGAATTCGCCGATCTCGCGATTCAATTGGGAGCATATTTTCTCAACCTCGATGACGAACCACGCGACGTTCGGATACCTGAATCGCAATGAGGGTTATGGTTCCGAGAACCTGTCTTTCCTGAAGGGGACGAACGCGCTGCCTCAAGTGACCGTGAATGGGGCACCCACTCCAAATGCCTTGCCTGCGTTTACATTCAGCAACGGATTCAATCAGATCTCCAACAGCAATGGGCCACCAGCCACAAACATTACCGTTCGTCCGACGTGGGTCTTCAACGATATGGTGAACAAGGTCCGCGGGCACCACACGTTCACTTTCGGCATGGAATGGCGCTCGGTACAGGGAAATATTCACCAGTCGAACAATCAGTCAGGAACGTATGGGTTCGATGGGTCAGCAACGAGCTCGCCTAGCGGCAACAGTGGAAGTCCCGTGGCCGACTTCTTCCTGGGAGCAGTCAGCAATGGTTCGGTGGACCGACGAGTTGTCAGCGCATGGTATCCACGTCAAACGGTTTGGGCGCTGCATGCGAATGACTCCTGGAAAATCACGCCCAAGCTGACCTTCAATTTTGGGATGCGGTGGGACTACTACACGCCTTCGCGCGAAAAATATGACGACTTTTCGTTCGTCGACCTAGCGGGGACCAATCCAAATGCGGGAGGACTCCCAGGCCGACTGGCTTTCGCCGGCAGTAACTCGGCATGCCAGGCCGCAAGCGCGTGTTACGGAGCGCCCTACCCTGAAAAGCCCTGGAGGAAGGGATTCGCGCCGCGGCTCAGCGTGGCTTATTCCTATGACCAGAAGACGGTCGTCCGTGCAGGGTATGGCGTTTTCTTCGCTCAGGCATTTTATCCGGGCTGGGGCGGAGGAATGGCGCTGGACGGGTTCAACCTGCACCAGAATTTTGGCACGAGCATAGACGCCAGCACGGGCCAGACTGATCCGACCTTCTACTTGGACAATGGCGTTCCCGCTCCGGCGCAGCTTCCTCCGTTTATCTCGGCGGGTTTTGACAACGGTCATCAGCCAAGCGCTGCCAACGGTAATGGTTCGGCGTATCGCCCCGTGGATGCCAACCGCCGGCCGTACTCCCAGCAGTGGAACCTGACAATTGAGCGCCAGCTTCCCCACGCAATCTTCCTGAGCGTGGCTTATGTGGGAAACAAAGGGACGCGGCTAACGTCCATGTTGAATCCCGTGAACGTCCTGAATCCTTTTGACCCGAAGATTAAGACCCTCGAAGCCAACACAACTCCCATCGATCCGATTTGTGCGACTACGACCGATCCGAACATTCTTAAGGGTCACAACTGCGGTTATGTTCCCGAACTCAATGTCCAATTCACTTCGGATAACCAGACGCTGTTTGGCGTGAAGTCACCGTACGCCGGGTGGGTAAACGATTTAACCAAACCTGGCAGTGCCTGTTCTTCAACGGTCGCTCAGGCACTGCTTCCCTTCCCGCAGTTTTGCGGTCCGCTTCAAGGACTGAACGAGAACCACGGCAATTCGATTTATCACTCCTTCCAGTTGAAGGCCGAAAGACGCTACAGCAAGGGTTTGTACATGCTGGTGTCGTATACCAACTCGAAGCTGATCTCGGACGCATCGGATAACACGCAGGAGCTTGGAGGCACCTGGAACTCCACGCAGGGTGTGATCTCGCCGTTCGAGCAGCAGCGTGCGCGCACACTATCGTCCGATGACGTTCCGCAGATTATTTCAGCAGCCTTTGTCTACGATTTGCCCTTTGGCAAAGGACAAAAATACGCCAACCAGGGCGGTGCGTTGAACGCATTGGTAGGAGGCTGGCAGCTCAGCCCCATCCTTCATTGGTCGAAGGGCACGCCGATGTGGTTCCGCTCGGGCGCGTGCCAAGTAGTGCCGCAATTCAGGCAGAACTGTCTGGTTGGGCTAGTCAAGGGTGTGAATCCTTTCCTCCAGGACCCGAATAGCTACGATCCGAGCAAGGGACCTCTTCTCAACGCGGCGGCATTCGAGTCTCTCGGAGCATTCGAACCGGCCGGTGCATGTCCCACCTGCACGGGAGTGTATGGTTACACCGGTGTCGGCCCGCGCATTTCCGGCTTGAGAGGCCCGAACGCCAAGAACGTGGACTTTTCGATTACGAAGAACACCCGGATTGGGGAACGGGGCGCCTTCCAGCTCCGCTTTGCGTTCTTCAACGCGTTTAACCAACACTACTTCTTCAACGCTACCAACGTGAACAACCAGGGCTCAAGTTTCGCCTTTAACAAGGACATAGCTGCTGGAGGCGCCAATGGATTCGGCACGTGGGACGGCAGCGTCAGCTCGCCACGCACGATTCAGATCGGCGCGCGGCTGGAGTTTTAAACAAGGTAGACACAAACAAACACCCCACCAGCGCCCCGGCTCATGCGGCCGGGGCGCTGTTTTTTTGTCCCATGATTTGAGCCTTGCTTTGCGAAGGCTACCTCGGTGACAAGGAAGAGTTCGCGGCGGGCAGTGCTTCGCTGGCTTTCTTGAGCTCCTGGAACTGCGCGATTTCCTTCTTGGAGAGCTGGTCTTTGCCTAGCCGGTGATAAATCCGGCCCAGGAGATAATGCGGCTCCGCGAAAGACGGGTTAAGTGTGATGGCCTGGTTCAGCGATTGCACAGCTGCCTCGTAGCCGCCCTGCATCTCCAAGACGCGACCGAGTTGGTATTGCGCTTGAGAGAGACGAGAATCGCACGCGAGCGCCTCACGGAGATCCTTCTCCGCTTCCACCAATCGATTTAACGAGATGAGCGAAATGGCCCGATCCACGAGAGGCCAGGGTGAAGGCTTGGATTGCAGGCGATTCAGCTCGACAGCGTGGTCGTAGGACTTGATCGCTTCATGGAATTGGCCGAGGTAGTCGTAGCAGAGGCCGAGCGTGTCATAAGCGCGCATCATTTTCGGATCCAGCTTAAGGACTGATCGCAAGCGGATGATCGCCGCTGAGTAGTTCTGAGCGTCAAAATCAAGGCGGGCGAGCCAGTAAAGGTAGAGCGGATCTTGGGGGTGGGCAGTGGCAAGCTTATCCAGTTCCGGGCGCGCCCAGTCCCGGTGGTTGAGCTTGACGTATGCCATTGCCAGAGTGAACCGCGCGGAGTCGTCAAGTGGAGCTATCGCTTCCGCTTTTTTCCAAGCGATCACAGAATTCTGAAAGTCACTGTCAAGAAAGAAAACTTCTCCGACCATGACCAGGAGTCTTGCAGTTCGAATTGATTTTGGATCCTTTTCGGCTTCATCGACAAGAATGGACTCGGCACGTTTGTAATCCCGCCGACGGAATGCGTCTTCGAGTTCGAGTTGGCGCACGGTGCTAAGCTGCAGACCGGATAGATCCAGCGTCTCGCTTCGTGGGGCGGGCTTTTCTTGCGGCGGGGCGATCTCTCGCGCCAATAGGGGTTGCGGCAGGCAAGCGGCAAGCGCGCAGTAGGCGAGGAGGAAGGATGTTCTCCGCATAGCGATTTCGATTGAAGAAGCAACGTTCAAGGTAATGAGGCTGCCCTGGCGGCGTCGATCTTCGTTTTTGCTGCTGCAGCAACCTGGCTCTCGGGCACAAGGTTCAGCTCGAGATTGATTTCTGTGAGGGCGTCGTCAAATTTTTTCTGTTCGAGCAAAATGAGCGCCATGGCCAGATGAAGTTCCGGCATTTTCGGGTCGGAGCGCGCCGCTTGCCTGTAGGCTGCCAGGGCTAGATCATATTTCTCCTGCGTGGCGTACTCGAGGCCGAGAGCTTGCTGCAATCGTGGGGAACGGGGATTGATGGTGGAAATTTGTTGATAGGACCACGCGGAAAGCTTGGTCCAGGCGGTGCCGAGCTGGTAGGAATACTCGGGATCCTGGGGAGCCAGCTCGACGACTTTTTGGAATTGCTGAACGGCGGCCACCCAATTCATTGTGGCCTCGTAGGCTTTCGCCAGTTGCAGGTGGGCTTGCTGCTGCTTGGGCATCAGGCTGACGGCGCGTTCGAGTTCAAGCACGGCCTCGGAATTTCTGTGGAGGGCCAGGAGGCTGGAGCCGAGCAGCAATCGCGAGGGACCATGGCCCGACTGAAGAGCAAGCGCCTGACGAAATCGTTTGATAGCTTCAGGGTGCTCGCCGCGCAACTGAGCAATGACACCAAGGTTATGATAGACGAGCGGATGTTTGATTCCCTGCCGCAGGACATCGGAAAATACTTTTTCAGCGGAATCCAGATCGCCTGACTTCAGCGCCTGAACGCCGGCGGCCGCCGTGCCGAAAAACAGCAAGAGTCCATGGCGTAGGATTCGTAATAGAAGCCGCATATACTGTACCAGCGTAGGCCCGAAACCCGGCTTGATGATCGTGGCTGCGAATGCGTGTCTTCGACCGGCCTCATTAGAGTGCGTGCGATTGAAAAGAGCATGCATACGGAGAAGGTTAGGCAACGAAAGATAGTATAAAACAGTGCCAGAGTGGGGCCCCATAGTAAATATTTAAGCGCTTACGTATAATTGTGGCGGTGAACTTTCTCCTCTCTGCTGCAGGATCAGATACTGGTTAACCATGCGATTGCGCCGGCCGATTCCCGTTGTGGCCCTAATCGTTTTCCAGTGCGCTATGAATTTTGGCCTTGCCTCCCCACAACAGAAACACACGAGTGAAAGAGATGAAATAATCCTGCGAATTCAGCGATTGATAGAGGATCACAATCTGGCTGCGGCAAGCCGCCAGATCGTTGAAGCAGCGAAACAGTATCCTGCAGACGCCGGTCTCGACAACTTGTGGGGCGTTGTGGAGGCGCAGCAAGGCGACTACGCCGCGGCGGAAAAAAGTTTCAGCCAAGCCCTGAAGAGGGCGCCGAAACTCACGGGCGCTTCCCTGAATTTGGGGCGGCTTTATCAGGAGAACTTTGCCGCCGATACGCAGGCGCGGCGGAAAGCTCTAGATGTTTACTTGGCAGTGCTAACGTACGACCCCAAGAATGCGGAGGCGAATTACCAGAGCGCGACACTGCTGCTTGAACAAGGCCAGTACCGGGATTCGCTCGACCACATTTTACGACTCCCGGAAGAAAGCCAAACCAGCGCGCAGGCGTTGTCCATCCTGTGCGCGGACTACGCTGGGCTTGGCGATCGGAGACAGGCTAATGATGCGGCAATATGGTTGCTCGCTGACCCAAATTTTTCCGAGTTGGACGCGCAACAAGCGTTGTTAGGACTGAGAGCGGGAAAACGCGACGACCTGATTATCTCTCTACTCGAGAATCTGCAGAAACGTCAGCTATTGGCGCCCGCACTACTTCACCAGCTGGGTTTAGCTTACGAAGGAACGGGCAAGCTCGCAGAGGCGCGAGCAACGCTGGAAAGTGCCTCCTCGCCAGAAAGCCTTACGGTTGGTTCTTTGTTAGAGCTGGCACGGATCGCGCGCAAACAGAAGGATTATCAGAGCTCGTTGGGCTATTTGGCCCACGCGAGAGATCTAGCTCCAGACAACGGCGGCATCCATTATTACTTTGGCCTGGTGTGCCTGGACCTGAATCTCGTCGCGGAAGGCCGTAACTCCTTCGAGAAGGCCGTTCAGGTCGAACCTGAGAATCCAGACTACAACTATGCGATGGGGGTGACTTCCACGTTCCGGCACGACCCGGGGGAGGCTGTTCCGTACTTCGAAAAGTACCTAAAGTTGAGGCCGCAGGACCCGCGTGGAAAGCTGGCGCTAGGTACGGCCCTTTTCCGGGCCAAAGATTATGACGCCGCTGTTCCACGGCTGGAGGAAGCAGCCAGGATACCCGAAACCGCGACGACGGCCCATTACTACCTTGGCGCAATTGCGTTGCAAGAACGACGGCTTGATGAGGCTCACAACGAACTGGAACTTGCATTGAAAAGCAAACCAGATTACACGGATGCTTTGGCCGGGATGGGCCAGTACTACTTAATTCAGAAAGATTACTTGCAAGCAGAAAAACAAATTCGACGCGCGCTGGAGATCGAACCGGATCATTACTCGGCAAATTTTTATCTGCTGACGCTCTACACGCGCACTGGGGACGCCAGGCAAGCGGCACAGTCTAGTCGCTTCGATGATCTCAAGAAACTCCTGGCGGAAAGGATGCAAGAATTCCTGCGCATCGTTGAAGTACGGCCTCTTGAAGTTCCATGAAGACACGTCCCGACATGCCCCGATCACCGGGTCTCCCTTCCATGCTGCGCTCTTCTTGTTTGTTTGTGCTGGTGGCCGCGGTTGGCGCGCAAAGCTATGGACAATCAATCGCGCTGACGGAAAGCACCAAAGCACTCTACCGCGGTGATTACGTGCAGGCCGCGGCGCTGGCAGAAAAACATCTGCGCTTGTACCCGAAGGATGTGTCTGTCCGTTTGATTCTGGCACGTGCAGAGCTTGCGCAGGGGAAATTCCAGGAAGCGTTTGAAGGGCTTCAAAAAGCACTGGCGTCCGACCCGAAGAACGTTGATGCGCTCTACTATATGTCCCTCACGGCGCGTGAGCTCTCCCATCGGGAGTATGAAAGACTTTTTTCCATCGCACCTGACTCCGATCGTGTGCACCAGCTCCTCGGCGAAGCGGCGCTGGCGGCAGAAAATAAGATCGAGGCGGAGGAAGAATTCCAAAAGGCCCTCAAAGCCAATCCACACTCCATCGAAGTGTCTACGGAATTGGCGGAACTGAAGCGCTCGCAATCAAAATTTGACGAGGCCATCGATTTCTACACCCAGGCGGAACAGATCGGCCCCCTCAACTATGAAATCGCGTATGGCCTGGGGGCCTGCTACACTTACAAGCAGCAATATTCGCAGGCGATCGATTGGCTGCGAAAAGCAGTGGCTCTGGCCCCCGATTCCGCAGCGGCCCATTTTGCCCTGGGCAATGCGCTCTTCCAACACGGCGATTACGAGGCAGCCATCCCGGAATTGAACTCCTCGCTTCGGCTTGAGCCCCGGATGAAACAGGCCTATTTTCTTCTCGGTCGGGCTGATTCGAAACTCGGCCGGCAGGAAGAGGCACGTGCCGCACTGAGGAAGCTGAACGAGCTAAATCGTGCCGAAGTGCCGGGGCAGGAAAAAGAGTCGACAAGTGGCGCCATCCGCAAGCCGGATAGGCCCTAGTCCGTCTCGCACAACCCTGTTTCGAGCGCCGTGTCTTTCGAGTGCCCGATTATTTGGAAACCTTGACGAGCACGACGCCATGCATCGGAACTTCCGCGGCGAAGGAATTCTGCATGGTGCCGAGATCCTTGTGATCCAGAAGATCGCGGAGCTTTGCGGAGGGCGGCACGCCAACGACACTGAGGTCAAAAGTCATCTTTATGGCCGATTCGCTGCGATTGAAAAGTCCTACAGCCTGATTACTGTCGGCGAGCGCTTTGACCCAGATTTCCAGCGGGCCTTCTCCCCAAATGCGGCGTCCTTGTACACCTTTCGGGTCCTGGTCGACTGCGAGAACTTCGGGATTCGTAAGGAGTTCTTTCGTCTCGGGCGACATGTTGCGCAGATCGTTTCCCGCGAGGAGTGGAGCGGCAAGCAACGCCCATAGCGCCATGTGCGTGCGGTATTCATCGCGCTTCATACCGCCGTTGCCAACTTCGAGCATGTCCGGATCGTTCCAGTGTCCTGGACCCGCGAATTTTTCCAGGCCGTTCTGACCAAATCCGATCAAGGACATGCGGTCGTAGGTGTCGTTAATATCTCCTGTGGTCCGCCATAGATTGCCGGTGGCAGGCCCCCAGCGCCACGGTGCCTTGACCCCCCAATTGCAGATGCTGAATACAATCGAGCGGCCGGACTGCGCGAGCGCATCGCGGAATTTCGCATATTGCACCTCAGGATCGAGGCCCTCGGCATTGCACCAGTCGATTTTTACATAGTCGATCCCCCAGGATGCATACGTTCTGGCATCCTGAACTTCGTGGTTCAAGCTCCCCGGCCGTTTTTCGCAAGTACCGGTTCCCGCATCGGTGTAAATGCCTAGCTTCAGTCCTTTGCTGTGAACGTAGTCGGCGAGCGCTTTGATCCCGGATGGAAATCGCACGGGATCGGCAACAATCGTTCCCTGCACATCTCGGCTCACCTGCCAGCAGTCATCGATGTTCACGTACTGATAGCCGGCCGCCTGCATGCCACTGCTGACCATGGCGTCGGCCATTTCGCGAATGAGTTTGTCGCTTACGTTGCAGCCGAACTTGTTCCAACTGTTCCAGCCCATCGGAGGAGTTTTTGCCAAGGAAGAAGATGTCTGAGCAGAAGCAGGCAAGTCGAGCAAGGTTGCGCCAGCAACCGCCAAGAGCAAAGCAAAAAAAACTCCGATCGAGAGGGGACGACGGTTAGTCATGATTCCTCACAAAGTACCAATGGTAATCGCTTACGTGGAGTCTAGCACTCCACACGAAAAAGTGCCATGCTATCCCGCCAGGAAAGACGCTTTATCGCGCCCGATCACCGCAGGTGGATTTGTCGATGGCGCGCCGGTCGTATTCATGGACATCACTAAGCCGGCGGGCTTGGACAGATTCCTCCATTGTTCGGGATCCCCGGAAAAGACAACGATTCTTGAGACTATTGGTTCCGGTGTGGCCTTGCTCGACTACGACGGTGATGGCTGGCTCGATATCTATCTGCTCAACGGTTCCACGTTGGCAGCACTGCGGGGCAAGGAATCGGCTCCCCGCGCCATGCTGCTGCACAACAATCACGATGGCACGTTCACAGATGTGACGGGCAAAGCAGGCCTGGCGAACGAACGATGGGGCTTTGGCGTAGCCGTGGCCGACTATGACAACGATGGCTGGCCCGACATTTATGTCGCCAACTTTGGAAAGAATCGGCTCTACCACAACAATCATGACGGCACGTTCACCGACGTGGCAGAGAAGGCCGGAGTCGCTTTGGGTGGATGGTCCGCGGGGCCAACTTGGGGCGACTACGACCACGATGGGCTGCTGGATTTATTCGTTCCAGGTTATGTGAAATTTGATCCCGAGCATCCACCCACCGGCAGCAAAAATGGGCTTTCCATGAGTTCGTGTCAATTCCGGGGCGTAACCGTGATTTGCGGTCCTCGCGGGTTGCCCGGAGAGGGCGACCACCTCTTTCACAATAACGGCGACGGTACTTTCACCGACGTCAGCAAGAAAGCAGGTGTCTCCGATTCTGCCGGCTATTACGGGCTGGCTTCGGTGTTCGTGGACGTGGACGATGATGGATGGGTTGATCTGGCGGTGGCGAATGATTCCGTTCCCCGCTACCTCTATCACAATCTTCACGATGGCACATTTGAAGACGTGAGCTACTTGTCGGGCTTTGCGCTGACAAACGAAGGGCTCGCGCAGGCGTCCATGGGAATCGCGGTGGGAGATTACAATCGTGACGGCAAAGTCGATTTTCTCGTGACAACGTTTTCGGATGACTACAAGACACTTTATCGAAATGATGGCAGTAACAATTTTTCAGACGTTACGTATCCAGCGGGCTTGGCCACTCCGACGATTCCATTCCTAGCGTGGGGCACTGGATTCCTGGACTTCGATAATGATGGGCTCTTGGACATATTCATCGCCAACGGTCACGTCTACCCATTGGTGGACGGGCGCGACTGGGGAACGACTTGGGCAGAGCGGCCCCAACTTTTCCGCAATCTCGATGGCGTGAAGTTCCAGGAAGTTCCGCCGGCAACGGGGAGCGGGTTGGCCGACGTGGTTCCGGCGAGGGGCGCGGCGTTCGGCGACCTCTTCAATGATGGCCACATCGACGTCGTATTGAATAATATGGACTCACCTCCCACGTTGCTCCGTAATGTCGTGAAGAACGGCAACCATTGGATCACACTGAAGTTGGTTGGCGGAACGAAGAGTCCACGGGACGCGATTGGTGCAAAAGTCTTCCTTACTGCGGGCGGTGCGCGGCAGCGGGCTGACATAATCAGCGGAGGAAGTTACGGGTCAAGTTCCGATCAGCGCGTTCATTTTGGACTCGGGACCACGGCCAAAGTCGAGAAGGTTGAAATTGACTGGCCCAGCGGGACGAAAGAGGAGATTGTTGTACCGGGGGTCGATCGGATACTCAGGGTGGTGGAAGGGCAAGGAGTCATTGAGAAGTAGTCAGCACCCTCCGATGTTTCCTGCCTTCCGGACGCGATCCTGGAAGTCTCTCATTCTGTGCCGCGGCGTCCCCTTCCTTCTTTTCGGGTATGCCGCTTTGTGCTTGTTCTTATCTTGCTGCTCTGCTCTCGCTCAATCGCGATCGGGAAACGTCACCGATTTTTCAAATTTTCGTCCACGCCGGGAGATGCCGGGCGAGAGCTTTGTGGGTCGAGAGGTGTGCGCGGACTGTCACAAGTCAAAAAACCAAACGCAATCGCGCACGGCGATGGCACAGGCGCTGAAGAATGCTGCGGAAAGCGAAGTGCTGCGATCCCACCCCAAGATGACTTTTCGATCGGGACAATACTCGTTCGAGATCGTAAGCGAAGGCGGACAGAATCTATATCGAGTGACCGACGGGAAAGAAACGATCAGCGAGCCGATCCTTTACGCGTTCGGAAATGCACATGTGGGCCAAACTTATGTCTACCACCGCAACGGGAAGCTTTATGAAGGCCGCGTGAGCTATTACACGGCGATCGATAGATTGGACTGGACGATCGGAGACGTTCTCAATCCGCCGCCGAGCCTCGAGGAGGCTGCAGGGCGCGACATTAATAGCGATGAAGAGAGGAACTGTTTCAGTTGTCATGCCACTGCAGCGGTGGCCAAAGCTAAACTTCGGCTTGAGCACATGGTCCCCGGCGTGACTTGTGAGGCGTGCCACGGTCCGGGAGGAAAACATGCCGCGGCCATGCTCGCTACCCCAGAAGTAAGCGGCAACATTTTCAATCCGAAAACACTCGATGCGGAGAGTCTTTCGCAAGAGTTCTGCGGGGCCTGCCATCGTGGCGTGGACGCGGTGGCGATGATGCCCGACCTCGGTGGCATCAACAATATCCGATTCCAACCGTATCGCTTGTTCAATAGCCGTGGCCACGATCCCAAGGACGCACGGTTTGCTTGTACTGCGTGCCACGACCCACACCGGGACTTGAATCGAGAGGATGGGACTTACGACGCGCATTGCACCGCGTGCCATGCTCCGAGGAGTGCTGAGGATGCGTCGGTTCGCGAGCCGAACAGCGGAGTACCAGGCAAGCGGCCGATTCCTCTTGCCGGCGGTAAGTCTTGTCCGGTGGGGAGGGAAGGATGCATCAGCTGTCACATGCCGAAGGTGGAGCTACCTGGCGCGCACTTCAAATTCACCGATCACCGCATTCGAATCGCACGAGTTGGTGAGGCATATCCTTACTAGGGGAGCGATTCCGAATTACTTGAGGCCAGAACCCTCGACAATAGTGATGTAGCGGTCTATCGGAAGATCGCTGAACGATTCCGTGCGCCCACTGGGTTGAGGCCAGTGAATCTCCAGGTGATCGATTTTCTTGCGTTTGCCAATGCCTAAAACTTCTCGGGGATCGTGCGAAGAAAGATAACTTCCTCCTCCTACCTTCAATCTGCTGCGCTTCAAATCGCCTGCCAGCCAGCTGATTCTTGCGCCTATGGCATCCGGGTTGGATTTCCTGCCGATCAGGCGCACACCAAGCCAGTGATTTTCAAGAGCCGAGACATTTTTTAGCAGCAGAGGTGGCCCGCCGTTGACGGCAACCAGCACATCGGGCGCGCCGTCATTGTTGAAG
>WNFS01007676.1_pt1 | contig 12405 bp, 14 predicted proteins | sample 5400141 | NCBI WGS metagenome assembly WNFS01 (sample SAMN13153358, study PRJNA577476) | soil metagenome | isolation source: 60 cm saprolite under Madrone tree | place: USA:California | collected 2016-06-14 | reverse complement strand
CAGATCCGCCGAGCACAGATCCGTAGCGCAAAACCAAAGAACGAAACCGCTAGAGCAGAAAGATTGCTTCCAGGCTATGCATTGCCGCCACCAAATGCGCGGCTTCATAAAGCGATGACTGCCGGCGCAGTCACCACTCGTTGAAATCGCCCTTGTGCTCGTGCGTCTCGATGACGCTACCCGCATCATCGCAAACGCGGATCGCATAGGACTAAGGTCCAATAGGCAGAGCCCGCAAAACCTGTGAAAATTAGTCTTCGGACGAGAAAAACAGAAGGTTCAACGACTGCGGGGAGCCAGGAATTAAACGGGGACTAACCCAGCCGGTGTTTATGAATTAGCACGGCGACCTAGTGTTACCGCCTCTCCGCACCGTTGAGCCCGGCGCAGTCGCTGCTCGCTGATATTTCGTTTAAAACAACGAATGCGGCCGTGGGGACACGACATTTTGACGCGCACGCGGAGACGGAAAGCGTTTCGTTGTCCGTGCGGACGAAAAGTTGACTGCGTTTGTCGAACTTGAAGCGGCGATTCGCACTCGCTGAGTTGTCTTGACAAGCTGGCGAAAAATCATGAATCCAACTGATTCAGCTAAAACAGACAACTCCATAGCTGGATAGCAATAGAGTCACAAGGAGTCACGACATGACCACGAAAGCACTATTTGTTAGACTGGAGGCAAAACCAGGCAAAGAGGATGAAGTTGCCAAATTCCTGCGCGACGGGCAGGGCTTGGTTCAACAAGAGCCCGCAACAACCGCCTGGTTCGCCATTCGACTTGGCCCAAGCACTTTCGCCATCTTCGACGCATTTCCGGATGACGCCGGGCGCGACGCGCACCTGTCGGGAAAAGTTGCCGAGGCGCTGATGGAAAAAGCGCCAGAGCTACTGGCGGAGCCACCGAAGATCGAGAAGGCAGACGTATTGGCAGACAGGTTACTGGTTTAATCGGCCTAAACATTGGCGGAATGCGCAGTGATGCGACTCACCATCGTCCGCTAGGTTGCACGGTGCGTGCCACCGAGATCGCGAAAGCATTCTTTGGGTTAAGCCATTAGCCGCGTGCAGTACTGGGAGATCATCGCCGACAAGCTCAGCAAAACCGGTTGGAGTTTGGGCTATGTCTCAGCCGTTGATTCTCAGGAGCGATTAACCGCGTGTCAGGCAAAAGCCCTACATGGAAGCAATTTCACCGCTGGGCCAGATAAACTGCAAGACGTCGCGAACAGCGCAATCTTTGCCCACACTCGTCAGCGTTTGTTTACGATCGACGAAAATCATTCCGTCTAACGCGTCGGTGTCGGCGATTCGCGCCGCGTCGATCCAACCGGCAAAGCTACCGTCATCATTATAGAACCACGTGCGCCGAATGGAGGACCGCCGTCGCGCTGGCGCAAACGCATTGTAAGTCGATGTTGAGTTGTCTTCGGTGACGATGAACACATTGTGCGAGCCCGGCCAAAAGCCAAACGTGTCGCCATTTGGGATTCGGGCGCTGACGGCACCAGCCTCATAGACTGGATAGCCAACGAACGGTCCATGACCCGCTTCTTCTCGTGTCATGCGGATCTTTGCATCGTCCGACGGTACATAAAGCGACACGTAAAGGCCTTTCGGCTCAAGGTCGCGGGGGAAGCAAAGTTTCCAAGGCTCGTTCCACTCCCGTAACACGCGGTGCTTACCATTCCAAGTAACTAAGGCCACACCGCGGCCGCCATCCTGTCCTACCGAAGCAACAAACGCATCACCTGTTCGAACGCTGCGACACCACCCAATCGTCGGCGGACTCCAGGACGGATTGTTCTTCTGTTGGGGCACAAGCCTGTCGCCGTGGAGTTCCTTCAACCACTTCCCGTCCCGCGAAAAGAAAGACAGCACCTTATCGTCAGCAAACAGATCAGTCGTGACCCATCGACTATCGGGTAAAAATGCGCCGTACCATGCTCGGCCATCGCCATCGCGGCGTGGCGGACGTGCTTCGTTAACCAACGCTCCTTTTGTATCGAACAGCCATCCATGTCGCGGCAGCCAGACTTCGATCCGATCTGCCGTGGGCCGTCGTATCACCCAATCGTGCTCTGCGTCGGATTCAATCGTGTGAATCGGTTGAATCGCGACCTGCTGCGGTTCTTTGTCGATCTTGATCTGCTTTTGCTGAAATTGACCATCCGTTGCAACTTCGACTATTAAATCGAGTAGCTCCTGTTGCTTCTCCTTGCCAGATTCCTCTATCGTGTTGATCTGCATTATTGCCGCCCGAGCGACTGCATCGGCGAGCTGTATTTTCTTCCGATGATCTACCTCTGTTGCCCAAGCGTCATGTAATTCGGGCAGCGGCGTACCGCATACCTTCTGATCTGTCGCATACAGCTCGTCCCAAAGTGGCCGTGCTTTCTCAAAATTCTTCTCTGATCTAGCCCTCTTTTGGAGGTCTTCGTACCGAGCGACAAGATCGGCCACAGATTGCGCCGCCATTGGCATCGCTCCTACAACAAACAGTAGGGTGACGAAGAGATGCGTTTTCACACCACGAATACAAATGTTGCCGTCACTTCCCTTTGCAACAAGCCGCCGCGCTGTCTTCTCGACGACAATATTGAGTGACATTGGTCTCAATGAATCGCAAGAAGACCTAACGAGATATGGACGGAATTTTTCCGTCTAATCCGCTCGCGTCCATCGCAATCGCCCGACAAAAGCGGAATCATAGAACTTCGTTTTAGCGATAAGTGCGACGTGGATGCAAGAAAGAACTCACCACTCTTTGAAATCGCCCGCGTGCTCGTGAGTTTGGATCACACTGCCCGCAACGGTCAGCGTTGGCTGCAGTGATTGGGCCGCTAAGCAGAAAGGAAATGTCTGGCTTGCCAATCACTCCGGCCTTCTGCATCACCTCACGGAGGTCCGGCGAGGCGGCAAAAGCCTGAGCCTTTTTGAGGTCGTCGCCTGCAAACAACAGCACGACCTCGTTTGGATCGTCAATGCCGCGCAGCAGGTGCTCTTCTCTGAGGCCAGCCGCCTGACGCGCGGGAGAGTGGGCATCATATACAGGCTTCCACTTGGCAAAGTCAGCGATTTTATGCCGAATGAGTACGTGTGTCATGGTTTTGTTTTCCTTTCGCTTGTTTGTTGGTGATATTGCATGTGCGAGAGATCGCAAGGCCATCTCGACGGGATGTGCTACGCAGGGCCCAAAACCTTTCCGCGCCTTGTCGATGAATTCCTTAAGGTGCGTAAGTCTTTCTAGGTCAAGCGTCGGTTGATCGCTGGAGCATGCTTGTGTTAAATCCTCCCACTCAGAGACGACGTGGTTCAAGTATTTCTCCGCTGCCGACAGATGCTCGGCAACCCCGACGGCCTCTTTGAAGAGGTCCGCATTCCACTTCACATATCGCTTGTAGAACTCAAGGTGCAGCTGGGCGTCGTTGAGGCGTTCAAGCAACGGATCGTACCGATCACGCCTAACACATTTCCTGCGCTCCTCGTCTAAGCAGATTGCATTTGCTCGCAGGAGACGCCGGACCCGCTTGCATTCGTTGTACACCTCGATGAGTTGCCGCAGCGTCTCTCGTAGAATCTCGCGCCTTTGTTCCCGCTTCTCCCTAGCTCGGCTGAGGTCGGCATACACCATCGTTGCTGACGCCCCGAGTACCGTAACGACAAAGAGCTGAGCGAGAAGCTTAAAAACGTCATACTGGATGACTCTCGCGAGCGATTCACCGAGAAGCGCGAAAGCGAGACAGCCGGCGATGCCAAAGGCCAGCAGCGCCATCGAGACTGCCGTTACTTGTGATCGTTTCAGCATGTTGGTCGCGTTCACCGCCTCAGCAGAATTCGCCCCAAAAAATCTGCAATTAAAGGCAGATGAAATCTGTATTATCCGGCTGCTTCTACCGTTGCATATCGACGCATCTTGTAGCGCCAGCCGTTTCGCCGGGCAAGCCGAAAAGCTGATGCGAGACAAAGCCGCTCAGAGCAAGCTGACCACTCCTGAAACTCCCCGATTGCTCGTGCGTGTCGATCACATTGCCAGCTTCATCGTAAACCCGAATCACGGCATCATGTGAACGGCTGTAAACTTTGAGTAGTCGATTGTATTCTGGTCGGCTTGCGGCCCGTCATGCCAAAGGCGACCAAATGGCAACGTGTCGCTGATGAGATCGACACCGGATTCGCGCGCGCGCGGAATCCTCCCGGGTGCGTCTGGCAGGCAGGAACCGGCAGGCCATTGAATCACGATGGCACAATCCATTCTTCTGCTTTCCTCACGTGACTCTGCCTCACCCATCTACGGTAACACTCCAGCAGGTCCATCAGAGATGCCTCATTGAGTCCAACGCCGCCCCCTCCAGCAAGCGCCCGGCGAATAAGCGGTGCCTCAAGCCGAAGCATTTCTTTCGTATCAAAGAACTTGAAATCCCTCCATTCTTCAACCCCGTCGGCCTTTATGCTCAAAACGCCCTTTTTCGAATTCGAGAAGAAGAGCACGGGCTGGGGCTCGCCGAATCTCACCTTGCTGAGCGCACTGCCATTCGGCCTCCGTTCCCCCACGGCGATCCCTAATAAAGGAATGCCAGCAAAGGCCACGGAACGGAACTCATATGCAGCGTAAGACTTCTCAACCCATAGCTGGGCGGCATGCAAGTAAGCTCGAACAATCCGAACCGCTGGAACGATGTAATCGTGTTCATAATCGTTTCGATCGGAGGTCATCACGTCGATGATCGCCTCATGCTGCATCCCCAATTGGCGAATGACATCCAACTTCTGCTTTGTGGTGACACGCTTAGGATGCCAGTCCCTCGTAAATCGCAGATGAGTTTTACCAATGATTTCATCGAGACGCGAATGCAGCGCTTTTTTTACATTCCCTAATGCATTGCCTCGGCCGCGTTCGTCGCCACCGGACAGGTCTTTCTCCGCCCATATAAGAAACTCTTGAGGCTTTACCTTACCTGGAGGGATGCTTTCAGGATCAGTTAATCCGACGATCTCTGCTATGTAATGCGTTGGTGGCGGCATCCTGATTTTGGCAGATTCTACTACGCGTCCATTCCCTGCGGTCACAACAATTTTGCTGACTTCAGTGGCTGTCTTGTGTTGTCCGCCAATATGCGGCGCTCTCTCGCGCTCGCGCGGCACCGTCGCATATCAGCAAGAGTCCTCGCGCGCGCGTGGAATCACCGCCATCGCCGCCGTCGTCGCTATCGTCGAGCCCTCCATCCACCCCAACCACTCCGGTTTTGCCGGGACTTCACAAACAACGATGCCCGACTTGTCGCCAGTCGCATCTTGCAGCGCCAAATGAAGATCGCCATCTGCCTCAACTTTCACAGCAACCACGCGACCAGTAAGTGCGAACCAATTATTCTCGATCCCGGTACGCTCTGAGCTTTGCGTCAAATGCTCCCTTGACCCCGGCCAACTAAACACATCCGAAGGCGTGACGGCCTGTATTACGCTCGCGTCTGTCGGCGGAGTTGAAGGATCGTTCTTCACCGCCCAGCGATGTTCGCCATGGTTGTCGTGACATGAGCACGGCGATTCAAAGGTGACTGGCAGTGACGTTGCTGCTTCTGCACCGCAAAGAAACGCAACTGCGACAATTATGATTCCGGCCCGCGTCATTGCGCCCGTTCATATCATTTTGTCATTGCCGCGTGAAGCGAAAAAGAGGCAGAGCGGCAAACTTGAACGCACGATTGCGTTTAACGACGCGGATCGGAAACTGTGATTGCCCGGAAAGGCAAGATGTCATTTGAGGTTGAACGCGACAACGTCAGGTGCCGTTAACAAGACCGGTCGGAAGAACCTTAAAGCCGCGCTTCTGAGTCCAGGCGCTTGCGTTTGGATGCGACTATCGTTTGCTAGCTTTCTTACGAGGCACCGACTTTGCCATTACCGATGGGGAGATTTGCTTCGATTCTTCGCAGCATCGGCGGATACATTCGACGAGCACTTCCCAGTGAATCCCGTGCTTGCGCAGCACATCGGCGTCGAACGCTTTGCCTTTGAGCAAGCATTCGAATAGCTTGCATAGATCGCCCAGCGGTTGCCGCGTTCCGCCTCCTTCTTGAGCCAGGACCGCGGCCGTCAAGGTTTGTTCGCGCGTGAAGGGCCGTTCAGCGAAAGTGGTGCCGCTCGCTCTCATGCGGATAACATAGAGACCCACGACGAACGCGAGCGTCTTACCTGAGAACCGACCTGGCTCGTCTTCGCTCAACTCGATCACAGCCGATGTACCGTCCGGACGCGTGATCTGGGCCCAGACCTTAGCGCGTTTCTCAACGGGGACTTCATACTCGGTCAGGACGGCCGTGAGGAAAAGCTCGGCCCCCGGCAAATAGCTGGACTGGGCGACGAAGGCGCTGAAGTTGAGGCTGGAGTAGCTGTGGACCATCAGGCTGTAGTCGAGCCCCCGCTCGACCGCGGCTTCCTTGCGCCCTGCAAGTTGCAGCACCGCCGTCCACTGGCCGCCGTGAGTACCCGAGGCGTTCTTTGGAATTGCTGGCAGTCCGAGGCGATAAAAGCCGACCTGCGGAGTCACTACGAATTTAATATTCGAACTCACGGACGCGGGATTGATGGTCGTGCCGTCCGGCGTTTCCAACGTGAAGGAAATCGATCTGGGCGCGTTGCTGAGCAGAATGACGTCCGCTCCGTAGTCGGGTTCGGAGAGATAGAACGGAATCCTGTGGGTCGACTTGCGTGTGAGAAGCCCCTGAGGATCGAGCACGATGTCAGCGTTAGTAATTCCCGCCAGGATTTGCAAAAAGAACTTCCGCAACCGGTATTGCTGGTCCAGGGTCAACAGACCAGAGACTAGGAGGTAGCCTTGGTGCCCGCTGGCAAGACTCTCGAGCTTGCCGATGTCGATGTCCGACGGGACACCCAACCCCACCGCAAACGTGTTGGCCGTGACCGTCTCCTGCGCGATCCAGGGAGGCGTGTTCTCCATGCCGTCGGTCAGCACGACCATCGCCTTGACGGCAAACCCCGCGGCTACTCCCAGGCTTTGATTGCCCTTGGCGAGCCCGTCGCCGATCGAGGTGCTTCCGGCGGGGTCGAACTGGGAGGTGTCGATCAGCGTCGTTGCGTTGCCCCCCACGACGGCTGCGTCACCTATAGGCATGACAATCTGCGCCGTGTCGTCAAATCGCACGAGGCCGATTCCGTCACCCGGCAGCATCACGGGCACGAACGTCTTCACCGCGTCGCGCAGCTTCTGAACTTTGGCGGTCCCGTCCCCGGCATCTTCGCTCATACTGCCGGAATGATCGAGCACCAGAACTGCTGCGGACTTTGGTCGTGCCACGGTGTTGGCCGTGATGTGGATCACCCAGCTCTCGCCCGTTTCGACGCACTGGACGGTCATGTCGCCGGACGCCGTGGATCCCGCCGTCGTCGACGTATAGGAAACCCAGATCCTGCCTTCCGAGGTGATCTGGCCTGGGCTCACGCTCACCACCCATCCCAGAGGCAGGCCGAAGCCTCCCGTGGGTCCGGGGGGCAGTACCTTCAGCGTAATGGGGGAGCAGGAACCCACTTCGAATACGGCAGCTCTGTAAGTCGTCACGGCGCTGCCGCTGATACCTTCAGGGATATCGTGGAAGTCCACGTTCAGCGACACGGGCGCTACGCTCGCGGGTGACATGAACGGCGCGAGCGTGTCCTTAATTTTCTGTGCGCATACCGGGCAGAATGGACTGGCCAGTTCCCTCATCCTGCAGTTGAAGGCGGGCCGGTAGATACCGCAGTGATAATACTGCGCCCCTTCGAACGCCCCAACGGTGCCCGCGGGAACAGGACTTGGCTGAGGATCTTCCTTGGTGCAGTCCGCGTTGACCGTTGTGGGGACTTGCGCCGCGGTAATGAGACTCTTCCACTTGATCGTGGTTTTGTTGGTGTTGATCGTGATGTTCGCCTCAATCGGCTCGCTGCCAGGATAATGGTCCCCCGAGTCATACGGATACTCATCGGCAAGGTAGAATCCGGCGTGGCCGAGCTCGTGAATGCCGGCGATCTCTTTCCCCAAGCCCGAAATAGAGCTGATACCGAGAGAATAGACGGCGACCGGAGGCCCGCCAGGGTAGGCACCGCCTCCGCCGTAAATGGTACTGTTCACAATGGCGACGATGACGTGATATTGCGGCACATATGTAGAGACGGTCGACGTCGCGAGAGCGTCGTTGATGGTCAGCAGCCGCGGAATGCCAGAGGAGCAGAAGGCGGCGTCGAAGTAGGTGTTCTTCACCGCGCCGGTTCCGGTGCAGGTTCCACCAGCTGGATCGTCGGCACCACTATCATTTGAAGCCACGTCCAGGCGGTATATGTTGATCCCGCACCACCTCTCGTCAAACGGCGGCGTGTGGAACAGAGCGTCGACGAAGACATTGGCGTCCTGATGGAACTTGGACATTTCGCCGACTTGGTAGCCTTCGGCGATGATCACAAGGTTCCAGCGAGAAGTCGGCGGACCGTGATCCACCAGTTTGGTCAGTCCGACGACAAATCCGTCACTTGCGCCCATCTTCGTTTTGTTCTTTTCGGGCGCGACGGCGTGCCTGGCGTTCTGCAAGAGACGCAACCTGGTCCATGCTTACTTTGGTAACGGGCTGGGCCGGGCCGTGTGCGCGGGCGCCTTCCGTATCGCTTGCATAGATCACCGCCGAAGCCGCACCGGGCAGGTCCGGCACAAGAAGCTCGATAACTCCCTTCGTGGACGCGACCTTCACCTGGCTAAATTCCCGGTCCGCTCCACCCAGCATTTCGCGCGTGCCGCTAAACGGATTGCTCATAGGCCTTCGGTAGAGAGGGCGGCCCTGTTGATCCTCCAGCGTGACCCAACTGCCGCTCTCCTTTTCTGCGCCCTCAGTGTGGATCGATGGCAGAGCGATCATCTCGAGACGTGTGGCGGACTCAAGTTTCACGGTCTTGCCCACGTAGGACAAAGTGATCCGATACGCCCATTGTCGGCTGTTTGCGGTTGCCATAGGTTCGCGGCTTCTCCAGCAGCACTGACCCGCCGTTTACTGTCTACTCCTTGACGCGTTCATCGTCAAGCTTGGCGTCCTCGTCAAGCCAACAATACTGGTGATCGAATGCGGGCAACTATTCTCAGTCGCGCATTCGATCGGAACGAAATATTGGGAAATAATCTGCCGCAATCTCAACAAAGCCGGTTGGAGTTGGGGCTGTGTCTCAACGATTGATTCCAACGGGCCAACGATCTGGATTGCTGACGCGCATCGCAGCGACAAGTATCGACCTCGTATCGCGACGACGGAGAGTCCGACCGCCCGGTTGCAGTAGTGGCCTTGCTAGAAGTGGTTCCCTGATTAGATGCTGTTGGCGTCTGACACGCACCTAAAACACCGACCATCGCACAGACCAAGAATCCTTTGAGATAACTCTCCATCACTCTGACGACGAAAAAGTTCGGCTATTGCTCCGGCAGGTGCAAGTGGACAGCCCACTGCCTACCACTCTTTGAAATCGCCAGCGTGCTCGTGCGTTTCCATCACGTTGCCCGCTGCATCGTAAACGCGAATCACAGCATCATGTGAGCGGCTGCGAAACTTTGCGTAGTCGATTGCATTGCTGATTGCGTTTGGCTCGGCATACCACAGGCGACCGAATGGGAGCGCATCGCTGATTAGATCAACGCCGCAAGGGCAAGAACAGCGTAGTGTTCATGCGAAGATAAGTCGCAAAAAGGCAACTTAAGTTACTTGGCGAACATCAGGCGGTGCGCGATAGTCCGAGGAGGAGTTTCAGATCGTCGCGGTTGGTTTCGGTCTAAGCAAGTTTTGGCAAAGCAAAAAAATCCGCCTGAAGTCTTGCAATCACGCAGGGCCGTAGGTTTGCCAAGCAAAAAAGGGGTAACTGATGAAAACAATTCTTTTGTTACATGACGAAAGCGGATCACCTAAGCCGAGATTGCAGAATGTTGCAGGTAGTAAAGTGACGCAACGTCCCAGTGAAGGGACGCCCGGCTGCAGTTGCGATCGCTGGGGCCACCCGTCTCCGGACTGTGTCGAACACAATGTCCAAATGCAACTGAAGTTATCGTTCAGTACTTCAGTACCACAGGCGACCGAATGGCAGCGCATCGGAGATCGCATCGACTCCGCGATGATCCCGGCGCGGGCGGACTTCGTAAAGGTGTATGGGGACATCTTACTCCGGGGCAGGCGTTACGAAGAGGCGGATTAAACAGAAACTAAACTCAGTGCTGACTCGGACGCCGCAGCGCAGCATCCCTACCACGCACGAGAATGCTCCAGCAAGTTTAAACTCGCTTCGGTTCAGTCCCGACCAGATTCAATTGCATCATGCCAATGTTGTCGCCGCTGTCGCTGACTTGCAGATTCGCAATCTCGAATACCGGCGCAGAGTCGGCTGAATCGGGAGCGGCGCCTGGCAACTGTACGATCACCTGTTTGGAGTTTGAGTTCAGGATAATCGAGGCAACCTCAAGCGAGGGCGAAAATTCTATCGTACTGATCCGACACGCGGCCGTTACAAAGACAGTCGCCTCTCCCTGTAAAGGCGTGAGCTGAACTGGCGCGGTGTCGATATTAGGCATGACTTGCAATCCGGCCACTCCAAATGACGGCGAACCGGTTGCTGTAGGCGTTGCCTGTTGAGAAGGAGTCAGCCGAATCGTTCCGAGGGCTCCGTCGGTAGGCTGAATGTCTGCGATTTCGAAAGCCACTTGCAAATTCATCGCCTGTTCAGGCTGCTGCGACGAACACAGACGCATGCCAACGAGCTTCGATGTGGGGCGCACTTTTAGGACATCCATCTTAAAGCTCGGCGTCAGTTGCACAGCCGCGATCTCTAAAGCGAACGTGATCTGGACAGAAGTCTGCATGGTAGCTGCAGGTTGCAGTTTGGGCCGCCGTCGTCGTCTCAATTGACACCGTTTGGGCTGGCCCGTCAAAACGGTAGCCAACGTCGCGAAGAGCACAGTGTGGTGAAGCGCCAGACTTGGCAGTGCGCGACGCCAAGGGGGGATACCTACACCGAGCCCTACGATGCGGTGAACGCGATGTTGTTCAACGAATTTCTGAAGGAGTGTCGCAAAATCGATGCACAGGTTGGTGAAATACGGCGGGACGAGACGTGTCGAGCCGGAATTACACCGTTGGTCTCTTCGCTACCTTTCTGTGAAAGAAGGAGATTGATCCAGAGGGCACGTCGCAGTTTGGTCTCGTGGTCTGACCTGCGCGTTGCAGCATCGCGGGGGACGGCTTGGTTTTTTTGTCCGGCCCATGAGGTGCAGTTTTGATCTTTTCCTCCTTTCTCGCTTCGCCTAAAAGTTTTGATGTGACGCCGAGAGATGTGATCACAATCATTCGGCAAAAGCTTTCTAACGCGGAGCAAGCTGGTGTGAGGGAGGTCCCGCTCTCGAATCTTCGAAGGCTAATAGATCAAATTGACGAGCGTATATCAGATGATCCGGAGATAAAAGCGAACGTGGTTCCCGGCGGCTGTCTGTGCGGGGCGGTGCGTTACGAAGGAAGCGGAGAGTCTTACAATATCACGCATTGCCATTGTGAAGATTGTCGCAAGAGCGCCGGTGCGCCTTTTGTGACCTGGGCTTCGTTTTGTCGGAATAATTTTCGATTCACCAAAGGTGAGCCGCGCGAAATCGAATGGGCCGGGCGAATTCGCTCGTTCTGTCCAAACTGCGGAACCGCTTTAACGTTCATGACTGGAGCCGGCAGCAACGAGATAGATGTGACCGTTGCCACTTTCGATCGGCCCGAAATCGTTACTCCGGCCGATCATACGTGGACGGAAGATCGACTCTCATGGATTAAGTTGGCCGACAATTTACCACAACACGCGCGAGCCAGAGGGAAATGATTTTGTCCCCATACGCATTCGCGCTGGCGATCGGAGCGCAAAGCGGTCGGAGACGTGGGGCTGCGTCTCAACCGTGGATTCTAATGGGTGAACCATCGTCGTTGCTCCCGCGCATCGGCTGACGGAGGGCCCAACGCGATGTGCCGACCAAAAAAGCCGCTCCGGCGTGGAGCAACGAGCCAGAGCCGGGACATAATCGGGGTGATGACCTGCCCGCAGATGATACACAGTTGCCCAGCGTGGGATAACTCATAAAGGAAAAGCAATGATGAGAGTACTAAAACCCCTGCAAGACAAGGCAACAACCGGCGCGGGCAAAAGGCTTGTGCTACCAGAGCCGCGCAGGGTTAGGTTTCTCATCCGCGGAGAAGGGTCGGTATCAGCTGGAGCGGTAACGATTGAGTGTTGCCCGGAATCTACAAAGGCTGGCAAGTTTTGGATGGAGTTGGCAACGATTCCCGTGCCCGCCGATAATGGTCTGGCGCAATATTACACTGAGGAAGCTTCCGGCCTTTTCAGGGCGCGTATTTC
>WNFS01003191.1_pt1 | contig 12406 bp, 10 predicted proteins | sample 5400141 | NCBI WGS metagenome assembly WNFS01 (sample SAMN13153358, study PRJNA577476) | soil metagenome | isolation source: 60 cm saprolite under Madrone tree | place: USA:California | collected 2016-06-14 | reverse complement strand
CACTATCAAGGACAGCTGCCTGGAGAGAATGATCTTCTTTAGTGAAGATGCATTACGAAAGGCCGTGCACGAATTCGTTGCTCATTACAACTACGCTTCATAATGCTCACCTCGGTATGTCAATGAAAAGTTGGTGCTGGTCCTCAGCGAGAGAAGTTTTGCGGGTGCGGAGTTTGCGCTGAACACGGCTGATGAGAGTTTTCGCCGCTGCGGATTCCAGTGTTGTGCGAGAAAAGATCCAAGGACCGTCTGCCAGAGGATGTTCGCCTACGATTTCACTCCGTTCGACAGCGCGACGCAGTGTAATCGAACTGATGCCCAGAAACTGTGCAGCAGTCGTCAGATTCATCCAATGATTCGATTCTTCGCTGCCGGGTTTGTGGCAAGAGATCTGATGTTTGCTTCGCAGGGACGTGACCAGTTCTTTTGTCCAGCGGTTTCCGTGACCGGTAACCAATCGGTTTCGGTTAAGTATTCCCGCGATTATGTCGTCCGTACACGTGTGAGCGAGTATGCGAACGGCATCGACGATTTCTTTTGAGGTGTGGCCACTGCATTGCCCTCGACGGCGACGAGCCAAACGCAGCTCCGTGTGTACTCCGCCTTTCCAATGAATCACCAGAATGACTTCACCGGCTTGGCCATCCACATCCGCCACGATTTCATGAATCAATGTGCGAATGATGCGCTTCTTCAAACGAACATCCGCGCTGGGAGAATCCCAAACACTGTGCAAGTCCGAAGCTAGCTTCAGAAATTCGTCGCGGCTTGGTCGTATCCGGCGGCTCTGGCTTTGAATGTGCCGATCCATACGTGTTTCCAGGTCCGTGACTTGCTGCAAAGCGGCATTCCAGCGTTGTTCCAGCTCTTGCGCCACCAGACGATTCTCCGGGTCGGTAAGATCATATTGCTTCTGAGCTCGTTGCACGCAATAGCGCGCCGCCTCGAGGTCTCGTTGTAAAGCTTCCAGAATGACGTCTTGCTGGTGCGATTCTACTTCACTCGCCATGATCGCGGACTCGACGGCCGCGGGTTGAACGACGCGCAGTAATTCATCGCGTATCGCCTCGTCCACCGCGGTCCCGCCGAATGTGATGCATTTCGGCTGACCAGTGTCTAACATCCCACGAATACAGCAGTAGCGTGGGATCTCGCCCTGCCGTCCCGTATACTGGACCATAAGCTTCCGGCCGCACCGTCGGCAGCGCAGCAGACCGCACAATAGCGCTGAGCCACTTTGAACGGCACCCGACTGTTCCCGTCCGCGCATATTCTCTCCGATCGCCAGTTGCACGCGCTCGAACTGGTCCCAGGTAATATAGCCCTCGTGCGTGTTGGGAATTAGGGACAGCCACTGCTGGCGCGCTTTGCGCCGAGATGCTTTGCGCGGCATACCCTCTTCATAGCGCGTGGAATGTTCCGTTCGTCCATAAGCGTAAGCTCCTGCGTAAGCGGGATTCGTGAGGATCCGGTGCACGGTCTGATATTGGGGACGTTTCCAACGGGTGTCGCCGTCGACGGTCTTCACCGGCAACTGGAGGTCGTGTTCCAAAAACCATAGCAAAGTCTGACGAACGCTACCCACCTCTTGAAATTTCGTGAAGACCAATAACACCGCTTCTTGAATGCGTCGATCGGGATCTTTTTCGAGTCGATCTTCGCCTTTCACGTATCCGGCCGGTGCGGCCACAATCAACTCTCCACGTTTGGCCTTTTGCCGGCGCGCCTCGAGCGAGCGTTGACGCAACAAGTCCAACTCATATTCGTTCAAGCTTCCTTTCAGTCCCAACAGCAACCGATCATTACCTTGTCGTGGGTCGTATACGGTCTCTTGATCGATCAATAACGTATCGACGAGCCGGCATACTTCGACCAGTTGCTGCCACTCGCGGCTATTGCGTGCGAATCGAGAAACCTCTCGCGCGGCTACGGCGCCGATATGGCCCATGCAGACCTGGGCCACCATACGTTCGAATCCGGATCGTGTCACCGTTCCTGCCGCCGAGCAGCCGAGATCCTCGTCGATGACTTCAATGTCCTGGAAGCCCAGGCTGTACAGCCGTTCCTGCATCGCGTATTGCAGCTTCTGACTTTCTAGATTGTGATTCACTTGGTAGCTCGACGATTGTCGGACATAGAGCAATGCTTTTCGAGCGATGTGTTGGCTTCGAATTTTGTCACTCATGACCGTCCTCCTTGACCTGGTTTACGCATCGCCGTTCCCAGTGTTGGCGGAGCAAACGCGACATGAGTTCGATCGTCTTCTGCTTTACTTCCAGTGGCATCGTTGCCAACGTCGGTGTCTCTATTGGTGGCTGAAACAGTCGGCATTGAAACGGCTTTCGATCCTGTGTCTGTTGCATCAGCGCCTCCTTCGAAGCACTGAGCTTCTGTCAGACCCAGGTCATGGCTGGAGGCGCCGTCCAGCAGCGCTTTGAGATTGCGTAGAGCACTGCAGTCAACGACAGGCGTTTCGACAAGGCCTGTCGTGTTGCATGTTTCCTGCAGCATCCAATCGGGTATTTCCAAAGCTCTGTGGTGCAGCGTCTCTTCGACATGGCAACGAAAATATACGCCGCCATTCCTATCGATCACGTCATCGATGAACACACTGCGATTCCGCCACGGATGCCATGGATAGTGGACTACTCGCGTTTCGGCAATATGGGTATTTCGTCGTCGAGTTGTATCACCAGGAACGAAATCATCAAGGACTCGAAAACCGGCTCATCACTCCGACAGACGAGTGTCGACACTGCAGGAGACACAGAGCGTCGGCAAAGGCTTGGCGGACTGCTCAACTACTACTACCGGGCAGCGGCATAACGTACCTCCTGCGGGGCATCGGTCAAACTGAACATTGAATACGCGGCAGTCGGGCGATCGTAGTAAGACGAAGCCGCCCATGTGCCGGCCAATGGATGCGACTCATCTGCGATGGAAGTGTTTGGTGGCGGCGCAGTAATCGAGAGGCCCCCGTATCCAGATGATGCACTGAAGAGTCAACCACGTTCGCCGCCGCCAATAGCTCACAATTCAGTTTCTATACAGGGTCTTGAAGGAATGAACCGTCTGCCTCGGTCTCACTCACTCGGTAGGCCCCAGTCCTTCACGCTTTGCTCTTAAATTAAATTGCCTGGCTCGGCTCTGGCGAGGGCGGCTTCAGAGCCGCCCTGCGGCGCTGGCTTGCGTCTCTACTCGGCAGGAACGGGGATTCCCAGGACGGGCGGAAGCTGCGGAAGTAGGCCTAAAATACTGTCCGTGTCGATAGTCGCGTAGAGGTCCACCCAGTCGTAAGAAAGCGCTCCGTCAAAGTTGTTGTACCACGGATCGTTGGGATACCAACCGTAGTCATCGTCCGCATAATCCGAATCGTTGTCGTCTTCCGTACAGACGGCAGTCGAGGGCATTGGGGCCTGCGTTTGACCATCGTTGTCGGTCCACGTATCGCCAGCCGACCAATCGGCACAGTCATATGTCACGTTGTGCCTCAGGTGATTGCTGTCGATGATATTGAAGGTTGACGGCCCGTTGATGTGTATGCCATCGGTCTCTGATCCAATAGGGGCGATGAAAACTGTGCCGTTGTCGCTGATCTTGTTCTGGCTGACCGTGTTGCCATTCGCTCCGAGGCAATCTGGAGGTCCCCCGAGAGGATTTGGACATCCTTCGCCGAGCAAGATACCATTGGCGCCGTTGTTGGTGGCTTTGTTGTTGTGGACGCTGTTGGAATTGGAGTTATTGAAGGCTTTGATCCCTGAGGTACCGTTGTAATCGCTCTTGTTGTACCCGACCTCGCTCGACGTCGCGCCATTGAGCACTACCCCCTCGAACCCGCTGGCTCTCACCCGGTTATGCGAAGTCGTTGTCCCGCTGCCGGACCCCCACATATACAGGCCCTGATCGTTAGAGGCAACCGTGTTGTGATCAGTAAGCGGCGCACTTGGCGTCGTACCAGGGAAAAAGAGAAGGATGCCGGTCGAGGCGACGACCTGCGGCCCCCCGAAAACGTTTAGGGAAACAAAATTGTGTCTGACAGTGGCGGTCGCGCCCCGGCTCACTTGGATGCCGTTCTGGCTCTCCGAGCTGCCTTTTACGCCAAAGATCCGGTTATGGGTTATTCCCGCGGAGGACCCGGCGTTATCGACTGTCACCCCATTCCTCTCATAATTGTCGATAACGTTGCCAATGACCTGGGCCGACCCAACGGCGGCCTCGGTCATTCTTCCCACGCGCACCGCCTCGCCTCCTTTTTGCCCCAGACTCTGGCAATTAAGAGATGTGTCCCGAATCTGGGTGATGTGGTTCCCGAGTATGTTGGCTGAACCCCCGCTGTCTACACGAACCCCATATTGGAGTGTGCACAACATGCCTGGGCCAGTGATCGTGAAGGCGAGAATCGTCACATTCTGAGACGTGCTGACCTCAACGATGGCGTTCATGGCTGCTGGACTGGGCTGCGGCGCCTTGATCACCGCTCGCCATTGCTTCACCGAGCGAAGCTGGATGTTGTTTTTTCCCGCGGGAATGGTCACCTGCTCCGTGTAGGTTCCCGGACAGACGTTGATGCGATCATACGGAGCCGCGGCATTCACAGCGAGCTGGATGGTCAGATAGCCGGGCTGATTGCAACTCGTCCCCGGTGGCATGAAGACTGTTCCGCTGCCATTGACCCATCGGGTGGTCCCGTTAGCTAAAGCCACGTTGCTGCCGGCTAGGAGCGCGCCGAGCACTAAGGCCAGGCTCAGTCCCAACCTGAGATGGGGCCTGCGACGATTTATGTATTCTTCTTTTTCTTCCTGTGCCGTTGGCCTAGATGGACCTAGGGACACAGCGATAGCTTCCTGCCTGTCATGAAAAAACTGGAAATTCATATGAGCCTCCTGGTACGGCCTCCTGCAGAGTGGGCTCGGCGTCAGCATTCATGCCTGCTGTCAGACTTGAGTTCTATCAAGCTGTGGAAGAAAGTGGCTTGCTGAGAGAGGCCTTGAGGCGTGATCCGGACCGAGGTTGCGCTGTCGAGTCCTACAAGCGCTCATCCTGACCCTTGCCTTTCTCGACCATGCTGGCTCACAATTATTGTGTGAGGCTTCATGTGAGCGATCGCAATGGAGTAACACCGCCCCGCTGGTTTCCCCTACGAACTGGCGGGGCTCCTTCTTCCTGTCGAGCCCACGTAACCGCTTTAGCTCGTCTCCCCTCACGCCCGTTGCATGCGAACTTCCAGATGGAAGAAACCGATCGAGTACGCGAGCGTACGCTGTACGCCATCGCACATAGCAGGACTCACGACTGGTGCCCGTTCCCATTTTTTTTATTGACGTTATCGTCACACGGCCGGCGTCGGACGCAGGCTGGCCAGACACGCCGGTGCGTTGGTACATCGTGTCACCGGAGTGCCATAAAAATACGTTGGGTGTCAGGTATTTTTTGGATGGGATTGGGCGTTTATACCTGACCCAAAGGGAAAGCCCTCTGATTCTTACGTTCCTAAAATAATTGATGAAAGCCGAATATCTCGATACTTAGCGCGTTTGGATTGTTTAAAAAGCGTCACAGCGAGACGCCTTCTTGTAGCTGGTCCTTCCAGCTTTTCACCCGCACGCCCATCATTCAGTATCGAGAATTTTTGCAAAGCGAGGTACGAGCCGCAGCCCGGCGTGCGGCGTCGAGCAGGGTCTCTTGTCTGCCTGCACAACATGCCGGCTTTGGGGAATTCCGCGTGCAAAGCAAACACGGAGCTTAATCGGTTGAAGGTCGGTTCGGCAGGAAGAAAGTACTCCGGCTGGTTCGTGGGGAACCAAACAGGGTACGCCCTATGCAATTGCTCACATGAAGCCTCACGCACCTTTTGTGAGCATGCAGAGAAAGGCAAGGCTTTGGATGAGCGTATCTCCTGACACCCAATCTGCGGAAGCTCACTCCCTATCGAGCCTCAAAACTTCTCATTAAAGGCATCTCTCCCCGTACTGCCCGCGGGCTCACCCAACAAATAAGAACGGAATTGAGTTTGATGCAGTGGTTCGCATATTAGATATCAACACAGAATTTTCGACTGAGGAAGCATGTTTCGAATATTTGGAACGGCTGCGCTGGCCGGGGGGTGTGGAGTGCCCGAAGTGTTTCGGCAAAAAAATATCGAGAATTAACAGTAATGGCAAAACTGGAAAGCCGCGCCGTCTTTATCAATGCCTTGTATGCCGGAATCAATTCACCGCTAGAACCGGAACTATCTTTCAAGATTCGCATTTGCCTTTGACCACCTGGTTCAAGGCAATCGCGTTGGTTGGCGAGGCGAAGAACGAAGCCAATGTCAACAGGCTCAAACGTAAACTAAAAATTCACCGCCGGACGGCTTCCTATCTCCTCACTCGGATTCGGCGAGCTATGGCGAGCGGAGGACGGCTGGAAATTGCATCTGAGCGCACTGGGCTTCACACCTTCCGGCGCTAGCGAAGGTGATCTCTCCTCCTGGTCCATCGAGGGTGCCTTCGTCGCGATACCGGCACCCTCGCCAGTAATCTCGTCAAAATCCTGTCGAACAATTTCTTATCGATTCTAAAAGTGCCTGCCATCGCTTCCCGCCGATCCTTTTCTAATGAATCGGCAAAACGGCGGCAAGCTTTAAAGCACCGCCGAGCAGTTTGCCGAGGAAGAAGGGCGATCTGAGTGAAGTGCCTTAAATAGAGATAGTTACGTAAAAAATCGATTGACTACGGAGGCCGGTAATTCCGACAATAGCGACCTCACTTTCGGCTAAGAGGATAGACATACCGTGGACCAGGTATGGACTCACCAGGGAAGGGCTTTTTTCACTCTAGACCTAGGAGGGGAAGAGTGTTTCCGACCGGCAACGATTTTGATTCGAAAGTAAAAATACTTATTGCGGACGGTTATCCGATCTTCAGGGAAGGCTTAAAGCACGTGCTTTCGACACAGCAAGATTTCGCAGTTCTGGGCGAGGCGGTTGACAGCGTTGAAACCCTGCGGTTAATGGACCTTTTAAAGCCGGATGTGCTGCTGCTCGACATGGCGATGCCGCCGTTGGATGGCATTGAGGTGCTCGCCCGCAGCGAGATTAACCTCAGGACGACCCGGGTCATCATTCTCTCCGCATCCGCCAATAGCAACCAGCCCGTCAAGGCGCTTGAGCTCGGCGCCTGCGGCGTCCTCCGGAAAGAGGTCTCGTCGGAAATTCTCTTGAAGAGCATCCGTGCTGTTGCTCAGGGTCAATATTGGGTTGGCCGCCGAGACATGGCCGGCGCGATTGACGCTCTCCGGGCGTTGCCGTCATTGGAAAGCGAAAATACCTCGCGGAATTTTGGTTTAACGCCGCGCGAGATTCAGATTCTCCAAAGCCTGTTTGAAGGCTTGACGAATAAAGACATCGCGCGCGGCTTCGGGATCAGTCAACAGACCGTCAAACATCACATCAGCAGTATTTTTAACAAGACCGGTATGTCCAACCGGCTTGAGCTTGTCATTTTCAGCATCAACCAGGGACTGAACCGAAGTGCCCGCCTTCGCGTATGAGACCACCGTCGTTCTCTTACCCGTGTTCGGATTTCACTGGGAATCCGAGCCACGCATTGAGCAGGCCAAACCACTCACGTGCCACAGCCATGGCATCCGCTGAATCCCGCCACCAGCGGCCTGCTTCGAAGCCGTCATCCGGCGTGTATCGGACGATTGCTTCCGGATGCTCCCCGACAAGCTTCCGCCACAGAAGCTTGACGCGCCGCGCGTGGTAACTCGACGTTACCAGAATGACACGATCGCCTCCGAGCCGATCGAGACCTCGGGCAACCGTGCGCACCTCTTCGGCCGTATTAACATTTCTTTCGGGGAGTACCCGAATAGCCGTGCTGGGCACTCCGAGGTGTTCGAGCACCATTCGGCTGTAGACGTACTCCGGCGTTCGCTCGATCTCCAACTCAGCAAATGCCGTATCCTCGGAAAAAACGCCTCCCTGCGTTAACCATACTTCGTGCGTCCAGCCCTGTTTGTATATTCTGCCGGCTTCCATTGCGCGAAAAGGGACCCGTCCTCCGAAGACAACGACAGCGCGCGCAGGCTGGAGCGGGTCTTCGACGACGAGCAAACGTCCCGCTTGCCGGAACGCGAATGCGGCCAAAGCAACTGCAACAAGTGTAGCGGCGAGCCATCCGCGGCCTTTGAAAGTGGTTCTCACCGTTGAGCGTTTAGTGTGATGTTGTTGAGTCCGTTCGCGACCCAGACCCGGAATGACCTCAGATCAGTAGTCTGCGCCGGAAGTGCATTCAAGACTGCAGACGTTTCGCTACGCGTGTGACTGAGCATATTCCTAATGAACGCTGGGTCGGCTAGTCCCACATCCGGCGTCGCAGCGCTGCGGTTACCCGGAAGAGCTGAGATCTGCCGAGAATTCAGCAGCACGGCTTCGGCGTGCGGCGACGCCAGATTCCGAAAATAATTCGATGACTTCTGCTCCACCATGACACCTAAGCTCAGTAGTTTCGCCTGAGCGCCATTTCCGGAAATTTCGATCCTGTCGTCAACATCCGCGGTCAGAATCGTGGCCCGGCCGTCGAGGTTCATGATGTTAAAAGCGGGCAGAGTTCCGTTGACCGGCGATGAGATTCGCGCCCCGTCAATCGTGAAGACCGCCCGGCCCTGGATATTAGCGAAGCCTGGCCCCGCGCCGCCTTCATACCACAAGTCACGAACCAGCACTCTAGCCCCGCCGGAAACATCGTAGCTAATGCGATGGCCACTGGAGGCCCCGGAGAAAATGTTCGTCTTGCCGATGGTCACATTGCCGCTGGCTGACAGCGGCCCGCCTATGACCTTAATCGATGCGGCATCCGGTGAATATGCGTAGCCCAAATCTTCCAGTTGAACGTCCGTTTGGTCCAATCCATTTACGAACAGATTGGTTCGCTTGCCCGCTCGGAGTTCGGTTTGCCCCATGTAAACACGCGATCCGGGTTGATCCGCATTTTCGATTACAATCGTGTCAACCTTCTCTGCCCCATCAAACTGGATTTCACGCAATGTGACTTTGCTCGGACCCATGAGCCGGACGAGAGGTCCCACGCCTGTGCCCGTCCATCGGAGGATCGTTCCGTACCCGTCGCCGGCGAGTTGAATATCGGTGGCGGGTATGATAGCGTTTCCGAGATCGAATAGGTTCCAAAAGGAATATGAACGACCGGCCGCGTCCCGTTCTGCCGCGCGGCGGCGATGATCGTGCTCTGAATCTCGAGGGCACCGGATCCGGGCGGCACTTCAAAAACGTAGCGCTCGAAATTCGGAAGCGGACCAGGCAGGACCGGCTCGACGGGGCTGATCTTCGCGCGGGGAATCACCTGGTCGTCGATGCTGATCAAACGGCCGTTGCTGTTCAGAGGATTTGGAATTGTGAATGTATTGCCCACCGACGTGACATCAGCATCGATAAAACTTCTCCAGACAATGACCGGTCCGATTGCCCGATCCCGGCTTCGGATGATGTTGTCGGTGATGAGTCCGGGCCCCTGATTGCCAAGGCTAACGGCTGTAGCGTTGATGGGATCGACAATGGTATTGCCTTGGATATCAATCGTTGCAGGGTTGTTTGTGCTACTGCCTGTGAAAAACGCCTTCGAACCCGTGGAGTAGTTGCCGCGAGCTGAGAATCCGCCGGTATTCCCCATCGCTAAATCGGAACGCGTCGAGCGCCGGAAAACGCTGTTATAGACGTGGTAATTTCCCGCTCCTGGTGTGTTCGTCACGCCGATACTGCAGTCTTCGAATAGCGAATACCAGATCCAGATATCGAGCGCGTTGAAGTTGCCCAGCGCCACGCCCGCTCGGGTGTTTCGCAGAAAGTGTGATCGCCGGATGCTCGTTTCCGCGAAGCCTCCGCCCTTGAAGCCGCCGTGGATCCCATACTCCACGTCCACGAACCGATCATCCGAATATTCATTGCCGGTATCGAAATGCGGATGCGTCATATCCCACGACTGCTCCACCGCAACCGACGCGTTGCGCTTGCCTTGGAAGGTGAGGCGGACGAATCGGGAATACGCGATGCCGTTCAACCAGACCATCGTCCCGCCGGGCTCGCCGTCCCAAATGATTGTCGTGGTGGCGGGATCCTCCCCAACGATGCTGACATTGATCCTCGAAGCCAGCACCAAGGTCTTTGTGATTCTGTAGGTCCCGGTTGGAAGAAACAGCACCGGCGAGTGAGCAGGCTTTCCCAGGTCATCAAGCCCGCGCTGAATCGAGAGCGTATCGTCCGCCATGCCGTCGCCAATCGCTCCATAGGCGGTCTTCAGATTAGTCCAACTCGAAAACGGTCCGACAAATTCGTCGCCCTCAGCCGGGATCGATGCCGTTGCCTGAGCATGCGGCCTGTCTTGAGCAAGTCCGAAAAAATAGACGGACATCATGCCGAAGAACAAAGACCCGGCGATTCTCAATAGCCATCGCATGCTTTTATCTCGGTACAGGGAGCAAACGGCGCAAAGCCTCGTCCCACTGGTCCAGAACAACCTTCTTCGAAAAATGCTTTTGATAGGCACGGTGACAACGATCCTGCATTTCTTTAAGGCAATCTCTGGAAGAGGCCAATGCTCGCAGCTCACCTGCAATCGCTTCGCTGGAATCCGCATTCAAGACCCAGCCAACCTGATGCTCTCGAATCCATCGTGCGATGTCCGAATCCCCGGACCCTGCGAAAAGGATTGGGCGGCCGACTGCGAGGGAGCCAAAGAATTTTGAAGGAACCACCAGGCCGTTCCACTCCGGCCGCAGGCTCACCAGATGGATATCCGCCGCACTGAGCCGGGCTTCGAGTTCGGCTTCCGATGCAAAGTCGACGATCCGGATATTCGCGTCGTCCGGGCGCATCGATTGCCTGACCACGCCGGCGCGGTTTCCACGGATTCCGAAGGCGAAGGCGATGTTGTCGGATTTCAAACTCCTCGCCAGTTCAAAGAAAGCTTCGTGTGAGTGGGCCCTGCCAAAGTTTCCGGAGTACAGAAGACCCAGCGCTGCATCTTCGAATAGTTTGGTCCGAATAGCAGGATCGGGAACGCCGGGATTCTCCGGCTCAACGAGCGCCCACGGAACCAGTGTCGCCTTTGAGGCGCGGTGCCCGTAAGCTTCGAGCCGCTTGCGCATGCAGGAACCCAAGTCGGCCATGAGCGAAATATTGCGGTAGGCAGGCCGGACCAGCCTCTTGAAGAACCGTTCGAGGCGGGAATTGGGTGAGAGCATCCCATCCGCGACAGCCGCTTCGGGAAAAAGATCAAAGCACCAATGAGCAAATCGCGCTTTCGGCCGGAGGAGACGCACAGTCCAAGCTGTGAGGGAGCTGAGCGGAGGATCCGTGCCCACGATCACAACATCCGGATGATCGTGCCGACGCCACAGCGCCAGCGTCCAGGCCGCAATCATCCAGACGATGCTAACGGCGCGTCCCATGGATGAGCCGACCCTGAACCTTGGTTTCCAGATCCGGTGGATCTGTATGCCCCGCCAAACTTCATTTGGCCGATAGCAGACAGACTCATCGCGGCAGGCTCGATTCGAGGTCCAGACCTGTACATCGCAGCCTCGATCGCGCAGACCTTCAGCGAGGTCCGCGAAGAGCCGCGCGCTGACCACATCGTCGGGATAGAAGTACTGGTAAAGGAGGCCGACCCGTGGTTTTCCGACGAACATGCCGGGATGAGGTTGTTGCGCTGCGCTGCTCAATAGGTGAGGGAAGGTATGCCCTGCAGGATCTGTTCGCTGACCCATGCGTACGTCTTTTCCATCCCGTAGCGGAGCGGGATGCACGGCTCCCAGTTGAGCTGCCGGCGAATAAGGGTGTTATCACTGTTGCGGCCGCGTACACCTTGGGGGGCCTTCAGGTTGTATCGACGCTTGAGCTTCACTTGGGCGATGTCTTCGGCAACATCGACAAGTTGATTGATCGTAACTATTTCGCTGGTACCGAGATTGATTGGGTCTACGATGTTGCTCTCCATTATCGCGATCGTTCCCTGCAGGCAATCATCAATGTATTGGAAGCTGCGTGTCTGCTGGCCATCACCCCAGATCTCAATCTCATTCGTGTTCAAGAGCTTCGCCTCGGCAACCTTTCGGCAGATCGCGGCCGGAGCTTTTTCACGTCCTCCATCCCACGTTCCATGCGGACCATACACGTTATGGTAGCGGACGATCCGTGTATCGAGATTGAAGTCGTCACGGAAGTGACGGCACATGCGCTCACTGAAAAGTTTTTCCCATCCGTATCCGTCTTCGGGCATCGCCGGATAGGCGTCGGATTCCTTGAGCGGAATGACGTCGGTCGTCGTCTGCTTATCGGCCGCATAGACGCACGCAGACGAAGCAAAGAAGAAGCGCTGTACCTTGTGATGCTTTGCAGCCAAGA
>WNFS01003185.1_pt1 | contig 12416 bp, 12 predicted proteins | sample 5400141 | NCBI WGS metagenome assembly WNFS01 (sample SAMN13153358, study PRJNA577476) | soil metagenome | isolation source: 60 cm saprolite under Madrone tree | place: USA:California | collected 2016-06-14 | reverse complement strand
GGCAAACGGCGTAACAGGACTTGATTGAGCAAGGAGAAGATCGCCGTGTTCGCGCCGATGCCCAGCGCCAGCGTCAGAATGGCAATGAAGGTAAAGCCAGGGTTTTTCGCCAGCATTCGCAGGCCGTAGCGCACGTCCTGCAAGAGCGTGGGCATCTTCAATCCTCCTGCGAGCGCCCGTTCCGATTTCTTAGCGGGCGCAGAGATCGGGAATCACTGATTCGGAAGCCCCGTCAAAGTTCAACACACCCTTTACTTCCTTACTTCAATCGCACCCGGTCGAAGTTGTCCCACGCGGACATGTCGGATAGGATCACTTTGTCTCCGACCTTCAATCCATCCAGAATCTCGACCGTATTCACCGAGCTTCGTCCCAACTTTACATTGACGCGCGTAGCCTCGGATCCGTCTTCAGTGACCTTGAAAATTCCGATCGTGCTGTTCTCCTGCCCGTGCACCGGGCGCCCCACGTAGAGCACGTCCTTTATGTTCGAAATCTCCACGGTTCCATCCACGCTCAAATCCGGCCTCGCACCGTTCGGCAGGAGATCCGTGATGGTCACGTCCACAGTCACCGTGCCGTTGACGACGGACGGATCGATCCGCGAAACGTGCCCGTTCACCACCCCGTTCCGGGTGTCAATCGTCGCTTTTTGCCCGATGATCACGTCTTTCGCTTGCGTCTCCGCAATCTTGATTTCTGCTTTGAGCTTTTTCGGATCAGCTACCCGCGCCAGGTTTGTGCCGGGCGTCACGTGCTGGCCAACTTCCACTGGCACCAGCTGCAATACGCCATTGATCCCCGCGCGAACATGCAGCGCATCCACTTGGCTCCTTTTCAGTTGATAGAGGGCCTTCTGTTCATCGATTTTTGCCTGTTGCGCGGCCAGCCGCGCTTTCGCGGAATCCGCAGCGATTTTCGTCCGTTCCCCCTCCAGCTTCATGCGAATCTCCAGTTGTTCTTCCTTTACTCTGGAGAGATTCCTGATGTGGTCAGACCCGATACCCTCCTTGAATAGCTTTTCGTCTACCACATGTTGCAGGTGGGCCTGCTCGAAATCACTGCGCACGGCGGCTTCGTTCGCCTTTTGGTTCATCAGATCGCTGTCAACTTGCACTCTAAGGTTTGCGTACTCTGCCTCCGCGCCCTTGAGCTGGAATTCCGCGTCCAGCGCCTCTCGCTGCAAGGTCGGGTCGCTCAGCTCCATAATAATGGAATCTGGCCTGACGATAGCCCCGGGGCGCAACACCCAGCGGTCCACGCGCGAGTCCGTCTGCGCAGCGATCCACCGGATGTCTTCTGGCACCAGTGTTCCCAGGCCACGCCGTTCCACCAGCATGGGGCCGCGCTTCACTTCATCCGGCCAGATCGTGGCTCGGTCCACGCTTGGCGCGGCAGGCCGGAGCTTGGAGAGTCCATACGTTACCCCTCCCACTAGGAGGAGTGCGACGGTGCCGTAAACGATCCGTCTGATCTTCTTGGCGCGAGCGTTTGATGGTCGTTGGATATCCATATATTGTTACCTTCTAGAACGCAACTCTCCGGCCCCAGGTTCCCTTCGCTAAGTATATTGTGCTTCAATGGTTTAGCGGGAATTCTTTTACCGAAATCTCCCCGAATCGACCGGAAATGGGATTCCCCGTCCCACCTCCGAACAAGCGCAGCGCGCTCCCTCTCTCCGATTACGCTCGATCGTGCAGGGCGGACTTCAGGCCGGCCTGCTTTTCTCTCCCTGCTCGGACGGCGGTATCTTCACCCAGGCCGAGTTTTGGCGAGAGGATTCCAGGACTCCCGAGATGAAACGAACTCCTTCTACGCCGTCCTCCACTTTAGGCACAAGCAGCGATGCGGGCATCGGAGCGCGTCGGGCGTTCCGTGCAGCGATCTGCTCTGCCAAGTCCGCATAAAGTTGCGCGAACGCCTCCAGATATCCCTCGGGGTGCCCGGACGGGATGCGGCTCGCCTGCTTCACCGAAGGCGTTGCCCCAGCACCGGCTCGGCTGATCGTAACCGGCGGCTTCCCATACGGAGTAAACCTCAGATAATTCGGATTTTCCTGCCCCCACTCGATTCCCGCCTTCTCCCCATAAACCCGCAAGCGAAGGTTGTTCTCGTTCCCGGGAGCGACCTGGCTCGCCCACAACATTCCTCGTGCGCCGCCCTCAAATCGCAAGAGCACTTGCACGTTGTCGTCGAGCCGCCGCCCCGGCACGAAAATCGAAACGTCCGCTGCCACCTGCTCGCAGCGCAGTCCCGTCACAAAACACGCGATGTTATAGGCGTGCGTTCCAATATCCCCAAGGGAACCCGCAGGTCCACTCTGCGCGGGATCAGTGCGCCAAACGGCTTGTTTCTGCCCAGTTCTCTCCACCGCCGTGGTCAGCCAGTCCTGCGCGTACTCCACCTGCACGACGCGAATTCGCCCAAGTTCCCCCGCCTCAATCATCTCTCGAGCCTGCCGCACCAGGGGATACCCCGTGTAATTATGCGTCAACCCAAAAATCAGCCCGCTGCGCCGAACGATCTGTGCCAGCGCCAGCGCATCTTCCACCGTTGTGGTCAGCGGCTTGTCGCAAATAACGTGAATGCCTGCCTCCAAAAACGCTTTCGCCGGCTCGAAATGAAGATGATTGGGCGTGACGATTGAGACAGCGTCAATCCTGTCCGGCCTCTTCGCCTCCACTGCCGCCATCTCCGCGAAACTTCCGTAAGCACGTTCCGGAGCGATATGCAGTTCAATAGCCCCGGCGCGGCTTCGTTCGGGATTCGAGGACAAAGCCGCCGCAACCAGCTCAAAACGATCGTCGAGCCGCGCCGCAATGCGGTGAACTGCTCCAATAAAAGCTCCCGGCCCACCGCCGACCATGCCGAGCCGGAGGCGCCGGTTCTTCCCATCACTCGCCTGTGAATTTGCCGTCATGTTCCTTTTCCCATTCTTCTCTGTGCACTCTGTGCACTCTGTGTTGCAGAGACCCGCAACTCGGAGGAGCTCTCACCCTTTACGACGACTGCGCCAATTACGCCAGCCCCAACATCCGCCGGTTAGCCCCCTGGTCCGCCCCTGAACCAGCAAAATCATCAAAAGCTCCGCCCGCGGCCTGAATAATATGCCGCTGAATAAACGGCGCCCCTTCCGCCGCTCCCTGCGCGCTGCTCTTGATGCAACACTCCCACTCCAGCACCGCCCATCCCGGAAAGTCATACTGCGTCAGCTTGGAAAATATGGCGCTGAAATCAACTTGGCCATCTCCCGGTGAACGAAACCTTCCGGCTCGATTTGCCCAGGCCTGATAGCCCCCGTAAATGCCCTGCCGGCCCGTCGGACGAAACTCCGCATCCTTCACGTGAAACATTTTAATCCGGCTGTGATACAGATCGATGAACTCCAGATAATCAAGCTGCTGCAGCACGAAATGGCTCGGGTCAAAAAGCATGCTGCACCGCGGATGATTGCCGCAGCGCTCCAAAAACATTTCAAACGTGACCCCATCGTGCAAATCTTCGCCCGGATGGATTTCGTAGCATAGATCTACTCCTGCTTTTTCAAATGCGTCCAGGATGGGACGCCAGCGCGCCGCCAGCTCTTCAAAAGCAGTTTCAATCAGCCCCGCCGGTCTTTGCGGCCACGGATACAAGTACGGCCACGCCAGCGCCCCGGAAAAGGTAACATGGGCCGCAAGTCCCAGATTGGCGGACGCACGCGCCGCAAGCAATAATTGTTCAACCGCCCAGGCTTGCCTCGCTCGCGGGTTGCCCCTCATTTTCTCCGGGGCGAACCCATCGAAGGCCAGGTCATACGCGGGATGCACGGCCACCAACTGGCCTTGAAGATGCGTCGAGAGTTCGGTGACGGCAAGGCCGTGCCCTGCCAGCGCGCCGCGGATCTCGTCGCAGTAGGTCTTGCTCTCTGCCGCTCGCTGCAGATCAAACAAACGGGCATCCCAGCATGGGATTTGCACCCCTTTATAGCCGAGCCTGGCGGCCCACGATGCGATGCTCTCTAAACTGTTGAACGGCGCCGCATCGCCAGCGAACTGCGCCAGAAAAATCCCTGGTCCTTTGATTGTTTTCATCGCCCCCTCAACTCCACTCCGCATCTACGATGAAGTCCTCGTGAATGCGCCGCCGAGTATACCTAACGGACGGAACCGCCCTCGCCCCGAACAACGGCGCAGAAGGCGGTAGTTTCTTTTTCCAGGTTCCTCATCGCCCCGTGTACTGGCTTTCTGTCGCCAAGGATACGCTCTAGTTGCCAGTTCGAATTGTCCCAGTTCACGTCGCCTTCGTTCGTCACCGTGAGATGGAAATAGAGGCGATACTTTGCGTGCGCCAATCTCTGCTGTTCCTCAGGCGTTGTAACCCTTGCGGGGTCGTCGGTTCCAACAACAAGCGTGATCCCTTTGCAAGCCGGGTTTTTCTGGAAAGTATTCAGAAATTCGTTCTCCAACTCTTCGGCCATCGCTGCGGGATTGCTAGAACATTCTTCAGACTTGCTGGGACTCTTCAAGTTTATCGCCGCTGCTAATTCACAAATGTGGGTGGCCGCGTGAATGTCTGATAGCCTCTCAACGCTAATTGAAATTTCGTTAAAAGCTGCGGCGGAGGCGCTCTTGGCTTCGTCTTCTCTGCAACCGGCCAAACTCAAGACAAGGAGCAGTACTACAAACTTGAGGTGGCGGGTTCGATTTGAAACTAACATTGATAACCGCTCATGCTTGGCGCTTTTCAGTGACCCAAGCACGTTTCCTTTCATCCAGCCTGGAACGAAGCTGGCCGGAATCGATCGATTCTCCGTGTTGCAGGGCTCCGTAGCCTCGCTCGATTTTTGCCCGGATCTCCTTGCCATGCTCGGGCACCCAGGCTTCTTGCTCGTGAAGCAGGGAAATGGCGTGACCCACCAACTCATTCACGGTTTGGCAGGGCCCTCCCTGAACGTTCTGCTTGATCATTTCTTCCAGCTCAGGTCGCAGATGAATCTCTACGCCCACAGTCTACCCCAGGTTCTCATGCCCCAGCCAGAGTGACTTCCTTTTGACTTCTATACGATCGTTGAATAGCGACTGGATCCCCAGCTCGCCCCGAGCCCGAAGCCAGGCTGTCTACCTTTTCACCAGTCACTAGTCACAAGTCACCAGTCATCAAACGTTGTATCATTCCACCTGTGAACATCCTCCTGAACGAAGTCGAATGCCGCGTCCTCGGCTCCCTCATCGAAAAAGAAATCACCACTCCCGAATACTATCCACTTTCGCTGAACGCCCTCGTCAACGCCTGCAACCAGAAATCGAATCGCGATCCCGTCATGAACCTGGACGAAGCTGCCGTCCGCCGGGCCTTGCATTCTCTGGATGGACAATCTCTAGTCCGCTACGTCAGCGCTGCGGACAGCCGCGTCACCAAGTACGAGCACCGGCTCCAGGAAGCCTTCAACTTCTATCGTCACGAGGTCGCCATCCTCTGCGTCTTGCTGCTTCGCGGCCCCCAGACGCCCGGCGAACTTCGCACCCGCGCCGAGCGCATGCATCCTTTCGACGACCTGGGCGCCGTGCAATCCAGCCTGCAGCACCTGATGAAGCGCGAGCCCCCGCTCGTCAAAGTTCTTCCCCGGCAGCCCGGCACCAAGGAGGCCCGCTACGTTCATCTTTTGTCCGGCGACGTCGAGGAGTGGGATGCCAAATCAGTAGCGGAGCCGCAACTCCCTCCTGCGTCCGCCGACGGAGAACGGATTGCTCACCTGGAGAAGGAAGTCGCCGCACTTCGCAACGACGTTGCCGACTTTCAAAAGGAGATTGCGGACCTGAAAGAAGAATTCGCCCAGTTCAGAAAGCAATTCGAGTAGGAAGCGCTCTTGTTGTAGAAGAAGCATTCTGTCGGTCGCATATGAGCGCGGCTTCCTGTGTTTGCTCCGCGTCTCGGCGCTTAACAGGGATTTGCTACGGATGGATGCGTGCCGCCCACCCGCCGCCGGGCGCCAATTTGATTGTCAGTTTCGTGGATTTGTTGACCTGCATTTTTACTTTCTTATAATCACTGGCCATGCGATCGGCGTTTACTCCGTCCTGATAAGCTTCCATCGAGAAATTTCCTTCCGGCAGGAAGGAAAAATTAACTTCCAACTCGCGCGCCGTCCAATCTGTCATCGCGCCTACATACCAGTCTTTGCCGTTTTTTCTTGCCACCAAAACGTATTCAGCGATGCGGCCATCGAGGACTTTGGTGTCATCCCAGACGGTTGGAACGGGAGCAAGAAACTCCATCGCCTCCGGTTCGTGCAAGTAATTCGACGGGCTGTCGGAGAGCATCTGCAGTGGGCTCTCGAATACCACGTACATAGCCAGCTGATGGCAGCGCGTACCCAGCGCCATCGGCTGCTGGTGGATTGGTCGAAAGGTGGTTCTAGTGGCGTTCCGCATTGCTCCAGGCGTGTAGTCCATGGGGCCGAGGAACATTCTTGTAAAGGGAAGCGTGACGTTGTGCTTTGGTTCGGAGTCGGCGCTCCATTTGCTCCACTCCATCCCGCGAACTCCTTCTCCACTGATCATGTTGGGCCACGTGCGGGTCATGGTGATTTGTTTTTGTCCGCCGTGAAAATCGACGAGCATTTTGCGCTTGGCGGCTTCGCGGCAAACTTTATGGTAGAAGTTGATCAGTAGCTGATCGTCGCGCTGCATGAAGTCGACTTTGATTCCCTTGATACCCCACTTGGCATATTGATCGAGAGCGGGGATCAACTGATCGTCGAGCGACTTCCAAATCACCCAAAGTATGATTCCCACGTTTTTTTCTTTGGCGTACGCGGTCAGCTCCTCCATATTTATTTCCGGAACGACTTCCAGCACGTTTCCAAGTTTGTACCAGCCCTCGTCCAAAATGATGTACTGGAGGCCATATTTGGCGGCGAAGTCGATGTAATACTTGTAAGTCTGCGTGTTGATTCCGGCCTTGAAATCCACATCGTAAATATTGTTGTAGTTCCACCAGTCCCACGCGACTTTGCCCGGCTTGATCCACGAGGTGTCTTGCAACTGCGTCGGCTTCGCCAACAACCACACAAGCTGGTTTGTCAGCAGGTCTCCGTCCTTCTCAACGATTCCCATCAGCCGCCAGGGAAAAGTGCGAGTGCCGGAAGTAACGGCGATGTAATCGGCGGCTTCAATGACTCTGAGATCGCGGTCCTTCTGCAATTTTTCTTTTAGCGGGTAAGGAGGGAACGTACCGACAAGTCCAAAACCGCCGGTGCCGCGCAGCCACATTCCCGGATAATCTTCTACATCTGATTCGGCGATGGCCACCTTTGCACCTTCTCCGGCATCCGCAACTGCAGGCATGGTGGCGATGAACGCCAGATCGATTTCGCGCAAATGTTGCGGAACATATTTTCGCTCGTTGTGCGAAAACATACTGTCTTCCTGCGGATAATAGACGATGGAATCTCCGGGGAAATTGAACTTAACTTCTTCGCTGAAGACTTTCACCTGTTGCTGAGGAAGCGACGTTTCGAATCGGTAGGCGGCGCCCTCGTTGTAGGCGCGAAAGGCAACGGCGTACCCGCCTTCCATTTCGAGGCGCAATTCATTGTAGTTTTCGCGAATGCGGGCAAACTTTTGGCGCACCGGAGGCTCAACGGTCTGGTCGTAAGTGAGTTTTTTTGCAGCGAGGACTTTCGCGTCTACCCCTAGAGTCTTGTGGTCGATGTCGAGAGACAGAGTGCAATCCTGCAACAGAGTGCGGCCTTTCAGGAGCACGTCGTAGCGGAGGTGTTGGGCGGTGCGGACTCTGATTTCGATCCTGTTGTCAGGGGAGCGCAGGTCGTAGCTCGATTGCGCAGCAGCTGTACCGGCCGTGGTCAGCAATGGGGAAAGCAGAGCTAGCAAGGGCAGCGACCTTTGTTTCAGACTGTTGACCACGCCCGTCTCCTCTCCGATAGAACCGTTGCGATTTCCCCGCCCGGCGGACAAGCCGCGCCACTTTACGTTTTAGGCGAGGCTTTGTAAAGCGCTTGACCTTGAGAGTGAGTCATCCCAAGGGCATCAGCGGTCCCCAGGCCATTGCGCTACCCCGGATGGCGCAAGCTCTATTTCGAACCCGATAAATGCGACACCTTCCAATGCTCCGGTGACGCTCGTGTGGATTGCCGCGAAGCATTTCGTTCGCCCGCGGTACGAGAGTTGGTCTTGATTATTTCTTGAAAAGAGCGTCGAGCGCTGCTTGCGCGATGGCTTCATCAATCTCAGACTTGGCGCCACTGGCAGCAATACCGCCGATGGTCTGGCCGTCCACCTGGATGGGCAGTCCGCCCTGATTGGGGAAAAAGTTCGGAAAAACGAGGACATCGAGATGGCCTTTTTTCAATGCATCGGCGCCGTCCTTCGAGGGACTCTTGTAGAGGGCCGCGTGGCGGGCTTTCCTTTGTGCGAATTCGATGGTGTTGAGCGGGGCGGCATCCGCTTTTTGCAGAAAGAGCAGATTGCCGCTTTCGTCGACGATGCAGATAGTCACTTCAACATTTAGCTTTTTGGCCTCCGCTTCAGCGGCCGCGACCATCGTTTTGATTGCCGCGAGGTTCACAAATTTCCTGCTGGGCAGATCGGCAGGGTTCACTGCGGCGAAGAAACCGAGCACGGCAAAAAGTAGTTTGAACATGTGCAAAATGCTACCTCTGGCCACTCAAATGTGCCAGATGAAACGAAGCAGTGGCAGCACATTGGACGAGCGGCGCAGGTGATAACCGGAGGCCATGCGCGCCCGGGGGTGCAAGGCCTGGTTCTCTGGACTCAAACTCTTGCGTGTCATAGCAGTGCATCTTAATAACTAAGGCCCAGGGTTCGAAATGAAGGATTGCCTGTCAAGAGATAAACCCTTACAGATCATACGATTACTTCTCCTTGGGCTGAGTATTTCTAGTGCCATGGTCTTGCGCGCTTCGGCCGCATTTTACCGCCTGTAGAGCAAGGGGTCTGCTTTTCTCACTTAAACATAGCTTGTAACTCAGGTATTTACCTGATGGCACTTGCAGGGTTTCACCTGCTTGAAGGGGTAGGTAAGTCATGGTACTTGTTTCAAATCTGCAGGGGGTTCTAGCAATCCGTCTTTACAAGTTCTAACCGTTCAGCGCAAGGAGAATCGATTCATGTCCAAACGCGAGATCACTTCAAAGGACTCGGAGGCACGGGGCGGTCCAGGGGCCGAGATAGTGCGGAGTGAAGCGCCGTCAGAGCTTCTTCGTGAACTCGTGGCCCACCTTCGGCAAAACCGAACGCTGTTGCGCGAGGAATGGGTGGTGCGCATCACGGAGACGCGCCTGCTGACGGCGATGACCAAGGAAGAGATCTTCGCGGAAGCAACGTCGGTGTACGACAGCTACGTGGAGGCCCTGGAAACCGAAGCATTCGAAGCGCTGCAAGCTTACGCGCGCAACCTGTCTGAACGCATCATTCCGCGAGGCGTCGAAACCCACGAAGTGGTGGGAATCGTTCTGCTGCTCCGCGACGTTCTGGCGCGGTCCCTCTTCGCAAAGTACCAGACGGATTTCAAGAAATTGAATCGCATCCTGGACGCGTACGAGCCGGCCGCGAACCGCATCGCGAACACCGTGGCAGTAGGTTTCGTGCAAGAGCGCGAGCGCGTCATCCGCCAGCAACAGGAAGCAATCCGCGAGCTCTCGACGCCGGTGCTGCAGGTCCGCGAACGATTGCTGATTCTGCCGATTATCGGCGTGATCGACCCACAACGCGCCCGGCAGTTGACGGAGCAACTCCTGCGGGGCATCCGCACGAACCGCGCAAAAGTCGTGGTGATCGATATCACCGGTGTGGCGGCCATGGACTTGACGGTAGCGAACAACTTGGTGCAAACGGTGGAAGCTTCGCGGCTGCTTGGCGCGACAGTGATCGTCACGGGCCTTTCGCCGGAGATTGCGCAGACACTGGTGACCATCGGCGTAGACCTGAGCAAGATGAACACGGTGGGCGACCTGCAAGGCGGCATCGAGCAGGCGGAAAGACTGCTGGGATACAAAGTGGTGACGCTGGCGGAACCCCGCTAATCCTTAGGGAGGAAGGGCTACGTGGAAGTCCCCATTCTGAAACAGGGAGAGGTCCTGATTGCCACCTTTCAGGCGGCGCTCTCGGACGCGGACCTGGAGCACTTGCGGCGGGGCCTGGTGCAGCAAGTGGTCAGGTTTCGCTCGCGCGGGGTCATTGTGGACGTGACGGCCATGGACGTGATGGACTCGTTCGCCTCGCGGACGCTGCGGGAGATCGCGCACATGATCCGGCTGCGGGGTGCGGAAACGGTGATCGTGGGGATTCAGCCGGAAGTGGCGTTTGCCATGGTTCAACTTGGACTGACGCTGGAAGGTGTTGCGACGGCGCTGGACCTGGAAGAAGGTCTGGCGTACTTGATTGAAAAATTCAAGAACATAGACTGAGAGAGACACTGTGAGGGCGGGAGAAATCCGGGTGGCCATCAACTCGGACCAAGATATCGTAGCAGCCCGTCAGAAAGGCCGCGCTCTTGCAACCGAACTGGGCTTTTCCACGGGAGACGCCACGCTCATCGCCACGGCGATTTCCGAGCTGGCGCGCAACATTGTGTCTTATGCCCGCAGAGGCGAAATCAGCCTGAAAATGGTCCATGGGTCAAGCCGCCAGGGCATCTTGATCATCGCTTCCGATAGCGGCCCGGGAATCAGGGACATTCGTCAGGCAATGCGAGACGGGTTCTCGACATCGGGAAGCCTTGGACTGGGGCTGCCGGGAGTGCGCCGCCTGATGGACGAGTTTGAAATTACCTCCGAACCAGGCCAGGGGACGATCGTGACGGTGAAGAAGTGGAAACAATAAAAGCACCGCTGGTGGAGTATGGGGTGGCGAAGTTTGTTCTCCCGGGTCAGGGTGAATCGGGCGACCAGCATGTGGTTTGCTGTAACCACAGTGGAATTCTGATCGCGGCGATCGACGGAATAGGACATGGAGAAGAAGCAGCCAGCGCTGCGAAGGCGGCGGTTTCCATTCTCAAAGCGGGAGCGGACGAACCGGTCATTTCGCTGCTAAAGAGCTGCCACGAGGGGCTCCGCTGGACGCGCGGTGTGGTGCTGAGCCTTGCTTCCATTGACCCGGAGCATGGCTTGATGACGTGGGCCGGGGTCGGCAACGTGCAGGGAGCTCTGATGCGCGCTGGGGCCCGGAAGGGAAGCGTGCAGGAAGTGCTGCTGCTGCGTGGCGGTGTGGTTGGTTCGCAATTGCCCGCGCTGCAGGCTGCGGTGCTTCCGGTTGCGAAGGGGGATACTCTGGTATTTGTTACGGATGGGATTCGAGGTGAATTTGCCGAAGGTCTCTCTGCGCTGGAATCCCCGCAAAGAGCTGCGGAGAAAATTCTGGAACGCCACTGCCGGGGAAATGATGACGCGCTCGTTTTGGTGGTGAGGCTAACCGGGGTTCAGGCATGAAGACGGCAACGAAACGGAAAGGGAAGACGCCCGCAAATTTTGAAGAAGAATACCGCTCGGCGTTTGGGGAATACACCCGGAGCGGCGGCGAGGCCGCGCTGGGCCGGGCCTACGAGTTGGGGCGCCGCGCCATCACCGAGAAAAAGAGCTTCATGGAAATCGCCTTCATGCATCATCAGGCCATCCACGGGATGCTTGCCGAGGCACCAGGAGCGGCGCGGCACCAGGAATTGCTGAAGGTGGCTGGAGATTTCCTGGCAGAGATGCTCTCCCCTTACGAAATGGCGCACCGCGGAGTGCAAGATGCGATCGCGGCGCTGCGGCATCTCAATGAAACGCTGGAGGAAGAGATCAAGCGAATCGCGTATGCCGTGCACGACGAGGCCGGGCAGCTTTTGGTGGCCGTGCATCTCGCGCTCGCAGACGTCGCACGGGAGTTGCCGGATCGTCACAAAGAGCAGATGGGGCGGGTTGAAGAATTGCTCAACCAGGTTGAAAAACAGTTGCGACGGTATTCCCATGAACTTCGGCCAACGGTTTTGGACGATCTTGGATGGATTCCGGCGATCCGCTTCCTGGCCGAAGGAGTTTCAAAGCGCGCCAATCTGCCTATCCACATCAAGGTGGCGTTTGCCGGGCGGCTCCCCAGCACCACCGAGATCGCCCTCTACCGCGTCGTCCAGGAAGCGCTGACCAACGCCGTCAAGCATGCAAAGGCAGGCAATATCTGGGTGCGCGCGTGGCGAGACGAGTTCGTGTTGTGTTGCTCGATCCGGGACGACGGAGCGGGTTTTGACGTCCGCGCTCTTCAAGCCGCGGGCTGCCGGAAGGGATTAGGCCTGATCGGCATGCAGGAACGCTTGAGTGCAATCGGTGGAACGGTGCGCATTGAATCGCGCCGCGGGCAAGGAACTGAACTTTTGATTCGACTTCCATTGGAGGATGCATATGCCAATTCGCGTCGCGC